>OFQU01000252.1_pt1 | contig 12271 bp, 8 predicted proteins | sample 1542981 | NCBI WGS metagenome assembly OFQU01 (sample SAMN07774233, study PRJEB24372) | wastewater metagenome | isolation source: Exp Tend CN 90WW | collected 2016-02
AGACCACCGGGATGAGGGGTCCCTTTTCGACGCCGATCACCCCGCTACCGGGGTCCCTTTTCCACGCCGATCCACAACCGGGGTCATCTCTTTAGTATGTTGGGAGCCTAGCGGCTGCAGCAGCGACATGGAAGACGACATGACTTTGCATCCCAATCGCCGATCGCTACTCGCGGGGCTTGCCTCTGTCGGCCTTGCCGCAGTTGGCCCGGCATTTGGCGCGGCCCGGAATAACCGCCGGCCCGGTATCGCGATCACGATCGACGATTTCGACTTGTCCGACACCGAGCTGTTGAGCGGCGAAGCACGCGATGAGGCCATCCGTGCCGCTCTGAAGCGTCACAAGATCAAGGCAGGCGGTTTCGTTGCAGGCAAATATGTGGATGCTGCGCTCAGCCCGCAGATCCTGTCCGCTTGGTCGAATGACGGCCACCTCCTCGGCAACCACAGCTTCTCTCACCGATACTTCAGCGGCACCGATCCGAACGGCCTGATGGCGGACATCCTGAAGTGCGAGCCATTGCTGTCGGGTTATCCCGGTTTCCGCAAGCTGTTCCGGTTCCCCTATCTGGCAGAGGGCCGGACAGCGGAAGGACGCGACGCGATGCGCGCGTTGCTGAAGCAGCATGGCTATGCGAATGCGCATGTGACGATCGACACGTCGGACTGGTTTATCGACAACCGGCTGAAGGCACGATTGAAAACCGAGCCGTCGACATCGCTCGACCCGTACAGGCGTTTCTACCTCGATCACATGTGGGACCGCGCGACCTTCTACGACGGTCTGGCGCAATCGCTGTTCGGCCATTCGATCGACCATACGATCCTGCTTCACCATCGACTGACCACCGGACTTTTCCTGTACGACATGCTGTCGATGTTCAAAAAGCGAGGGTGGCGGCTGATCGATGCGAAGACGGCCTTCGCCTCACCGATCTTCGCGATGGAACCCGGTGTCCTACCAGCGGGACAGAGCCTCGTTTGGTCGGCCGCGAAGGCGGATGGCCGATTTGACAAGCTCTTACGCTTTCCGGGAGAAGACGGGGAATACGAAGGCCCGAAAATGGACGCTGCTGGTCTGTGACCCTCCCCGCGAAACGGCCTGCGGTTTCCTGAAAACGAACCCGTAGCGGGACCGCCGCCCCGGCGACCGCGCCAACGGTCGTGCGGGTCACTTGCTTTCCCAAGATCTGTTCCCGATTGCCCTTTCCCGAAATGCCCCGTCGGAGATGGAGAAGCGGGAAAGATCGCGCTTAACGAAAGGTCGTTATCGGGGGTCAGGATTGCCAGCCTGCACGTCTGAGTGTGGGCGAGAACTGCCACCCTCCCCTTCGCCACGACGACCCACAAGTGGACGTTCAGGCCGCCCCGCTCGCTTCCCAGCTTCGGTCATTGATTCATGTAATCTGGTTCGCTCCCCATAAGTGACGTGTCGGGGACGCGAAACGGCGAAAAATGGGACAAAGTCGCCATTTGTGGTGTCGCTCCTGTACGGCTGTTTACGCCATTACCTGCCGGTCGGTTCGCGCTCCAACATCGGCTATTCAATCTGCCTCGCGGACGCTTGGAGGTTATTGTATACTCCGTGCGGCCGTTATGCCTCTGCCGCTTCGCCCGGCACCGCCGGTTCTGACGCGGGTGGCAGTTTCGCATAGTTCAGGGACCAACGGAGCAGCAGCTTGCCGCCACAGTCGCAGAGAATGGTGCCCCACTCGTGCCTGGCCATTTTCTCGATCGAGGCGGAGGTCACAAAATGCGTCCTCTCACACAGACATTCCAAGTCGTGCCCCCGTCTGGCAAACTCATATTCGCCATCGCTGATCTCAACGTCCCATGTCTCGGCGCATTCCGGATTAATGCAGCTGACGATCTTGCCCTCTGGAAGGCATCTCATCCGGCGCTTGTTGGTCGCGCCGCAAAGGCACTCGAATTTGACTTCTTTACCGAGTCCGGTGGAGATCATCGTGCCGGTTGCGATGCGTTCGATCTCGGCTAACGTCACTTCGACCTGCTTTCTGATTTTGATGGGGTCACCATATGGCCTGACCTGATCCGCCTTGTTGACCGGCAAGTTGGCATGCAAAGCTACGTTGGAGAGGGCGTTCCAGAGCTTTTGGACATAATTCGCCTTGAAGCCGACCTGGGTACCAATCTCGATATATTCCTGCGCCTCGTAGTCTTCGCGGGTCGGCTCGAGGCCATTGGGCAATGGATGGCGGCTCATCGAGAGCGTGTAGGTGTCAGCTACATGGGGATCGACGCCTTCGGTAAGTATCTTGATCACGCGAGCCGGCTGCCAGCGGATCTCGTCATGCGAGATATAGTCATGCATGGCGCGCAGACGTTCATAACAAATTCGCTCCAAGGCGAGCCGGCACTCCAGCGCAGCATAGGTCAAGTTGCGCGGCGAGCCTTCTTCGAGTTGTGCTCGGATGGTGGCGATGCTGTCACGCAGGTCGATCATTCAGCTCCGATAGCATGGAAGAGTGAGGCTGACGTGGTTCGAGTAAGGGTATTGAAGGTCGCCGGGTGCGCACGCCGCAATCTGAAATACGTGGTTACAGCAGCCCGCGTCGTGGTGTATCGCGCCGGCGGCTAACAGCGTCATGTTAGGCCACAAGAGGGCTCCTTGGCGCGTTGGATCGGCGCGACGCTCCGCGCTTAGCATAACATATGTCGCAACAACTCTTTCATAGCATCCAGCATCTCCGGGACTTGGATATCGACACCGTATGAATAGTTGATGAGCGCGGCCAAACAGTCGATCAGCATGATCTCGTATGGCCCAGCGTGGCCCTCGCCGGGCGCAAGACACCGTGGGATGTCGGCCCGGCAGAACGCTGTTATTCGCGGCGGCACGCCATCGAACTCGCTGAAACCGATGAACGCAACGGGCCGGTCCCGCAGAATGGGCAGTGCGCTCGCCAGAAGATAGTCGCTGACACCCTCAAGGCCCGACGTCATCAGATCGAACGCGGCCGGCCCAGTTGCATAAGGCTGTAGGAATAGTCGACAGATGCGGTCCCCGCACCCAGCGAAAAATGCCCCGAGCGCGAGCGCGACGAAGCTGGCCTCATGGCTTTCATCGGCGGCAGTAATCGTGAACAGATAATCGGCCGTATCACCCAGCTCGATCACCAGTTGAAGCCCGAAGGTCGGTATCTGACGAAACAGGATCCCCTCTTCGCCCTCTAGACAAAGTGTTGCATAGGCGAGCATGTCAGCCCGCCTGAAGCCGCCCCGCGCCGTGAAGGCCAAGAGATTGAGCAGCAGCAGCGCTCTGTTGCCGGGTTTGGCTTTGACTTTGCGATCCGATAGCCGTCGCAGGCATCGATCCAATGCCAGAGGCAAATTTTCGATGGTCGTCGCCTGTATCAGGCTTTGAAGTAGCCCGGAGACTAGCGACGCCGCGACCTCTGACGACGCCTCCCCGAGAGTGACTGCAAGCGCACTCACCCACATCTCGAGAGCTGTTTCCGCGTCGTCGAAGCCGTGGCGCAGTCCGATCAACGTAGCTCGGGCTGCCACGTCGACTGAGAGATCGGGAAGATGATGCCCTAGCTGACGGAGCTGCTTGTTATAATCGTACGGGCGGTCCTTGGACCAGGTCAGCGCGATCCCCCGCGCCCGCGCCACCCATCCGGCTTCCCTTTCCCCAAGCGTGATCAAGGCGGTGGCGAGTTCATCATGGGCGCTGGAGAGATCATGGGATCCGATACTGCCCTCGAAAATGGCAATCGCTTCCTTGGCCTTCGTCGCGGCGTCCCGGGCATGAGCGTGTGCTTCATCGCCCTCGCTGAATTCGGCCAGAGCGTTGTGGCAGGCGGCGCTCAGCCTGAGCGCGCGACCTTCGACCTCACTACGGGATATGGCACGGGCCTCGTCGACCGCGGCCTGAAAGGCGGGGAGAGCTTCTTCGTGCCGATCATCATCGTGGCGAGCATTGCCGAGCGCCGTCTGGTTGATTGCGACGAGATGGCGATCGCCTAGTTGCTCTCCGATGGCGATCGCCTCCAGCGCGACCTTCTCAGCCTCGTCATAGCGCCTCTCCTTGCGATAGCGCCTGTTCAGGATGTTGCACATCCAGGCTCGTTCTCGCACATCGCTGCGAGCTGACTTCAGCGAAACGAGAAGATTTTCTCCTTCAGCGGCGGTCTCCGATCGGGCGAGCAGCAGGCCTGCGAGGTTTCGAGCCGCCAGCTCGCGGCCATATTCATCCTGATGCTCTGCAAAGAGTTCGAGCGCGCGCCGGAAACAGGGTTCGGCTTCCTCGTTGCGGTTGACCGCCTGGAGCGCTACGCCCTCCTCGTTGAGCAGCCGCGCGACGCTGTGCCCGTCATCATCATCTTCATAGCTGCGTCTGAGACGCTGGATTTCTGCTAGGGTCTCCGGCGTCAAACCGGTCTGAAGGGCATAGCCTGCGGCGGCCTCCGATACGAAGCGGATCCATTCCTCGTCGCCTATCGCATCTGCGGCCGCGCGGGCTTCGCGGTAGAGCGCGCTGACGTCGTCGACATTGCGATCGCGACTGGCGGCTTGGGCAAAGGCGACGAGCGAGAAAATCAGCGCCGGCCGGTCGCCCGAGTTCCTATAATGCTCGACAAGAAATGCGGAGGCCTCCGTATGATGGCGGATGGAGCCCGAGTAGAAGATCTCGCGTATCGACCGTTCCGCCTGCACAACCGCCGTCTCGTCATCGATGTCGCGCGCTGCTTGAAAGGCGCGCCATCCACGGCCGGTATCGTCGAAAAGCGCTATGAGCCGTTGTGCGATTGACCGGGAAAACTGGGGCCGGAGCGCAACCAGATCTCGCAATTCAGCTGCCCAATTGTCGTGCAGCAGGCTGTAACCCGACGCGTCTTCGACGATCAGATCGCCCAGTTCGTCCACGTCGTCGGAAAGATCACCAAGGTCTGCCTCCGCCTTGCAGAGCCTGGCAAGGTCGTCCAGCGACAGCGGCCCGCGTCCGAGCGCCAGAAACGCGACGATGTCCTTCCGGCGCCCCTTGAGCGCGAGATAACGATCTCTCAGGTCGACCTGCCGGCCGCTGTCATCCGTCAACGGGCGCAAGGTCGTGCGAACGGTGAGCGGAAGCGGGAGAGAGACCTGTGCCAGTCCGGCGATATGGCGGCGCGCTTCTGTGTCCGCGATAGTGTCGAGTTGGCTCAGCTCCTCGGGGGTGAAGCCTTCGACCATGAGCTGGCTGCCCGGGAAGGCGGCGGGCGAAACCCGAGATCCGAGGACAACCGATCCTGCACCATTCTCGCTGAGCGCACGGCTTACCGCAGACCAGAGCACCCCCGCGTCTTCGGGATCGTCGATAACGAGGGGCCATTTCGTCGCGCCCGTCCAAGCGCTGATGAAAGCTTGCTGCGCATCGGCGAAGCTTGTCGCCCGATCGGTGCGATGGAGCCCAGGGACGATGGCTTCGGCAGCCTTTGTCAGGATCATGCTCGGGTCGAGGCCGCGCGCATTTACATAGGGAAGGCCCTGATCGGCGGCATATTGGGCAAGCGCTACTGTCTTGCCGGCACCGGCCGCGCCGGTCACCCAGACCGCGCGGTGCAGGGCCGACAGCGAACGAAGTGCAGCATCAAAGCCGGCGCGGCGGATACGATAGGGCGTTGCCTTGAAGATCGCGTCGAGGGTGGCCTGCGGCGCGATGGCCCGGCGATCGGGCGCCGCGCGGCGGAGATGATAGGTTTGCGTGAGCAACGTCACGATATCGCGGTGGATGATGTCGGTCAGATCCTCTTCAGGATCAAACATGGAATAGGTCTGACGCGCCTGTATCTCGTCCAGGATCAGCTTCAGCTTGGGGTCCGGCTTGGCCGTCTTGTCGATATAGACCAGTAGATCGACGTTGAGCCTGCGGATCTCGCGATACTCGTCTTCGAGACCGGACAGCGTCTGGCCGTTCGCTTCGTCGACCCAACCATAATCGGCCCGGTATATCGCGATCGCAAGCTGGCTTTGACGCAGCCGGCCGAGATAAAGCTCGCGCGGCCCATAAGTTCGCGCCCCCTCCTTCTCGAAGACGAAGGAGTCAAACCCCAGCCGATGGATAGCGACGAGCGCCTCCCGCCGCTGTTTTGCACATTCTGCGATCGTCGAGGATACGAATACGCAAAGCCGCTCAGGCTGTGCGCCGAGCCCGATAGCGGACAAGTCAGAAATGGCCGCTCTCCCGCAAGGCAGCCTGACAGATGGCAAAGTCGAGCGCACTCGGAAGCCGGTCGAGCCTGCGCAGGAGAAAGGCCGCATCCAGCCTGATCTGATCCATAATCTCCCCGGTCTCGAAGCTGTCCAGCGTAACCGGGAATGTAGCTAGCTCCACCTGACCCAGCCTGAGAGCCTGAATGGCCTCCCACCGATCATCAGGCTCGTCTTTTGCGGAAGCCTGACTCGCCTGCATACGAGCGAGACCGAGATTGGTGATGGCCTGACCGATCTGCCAATCCCGCGCCCCGAGCGCAGCGAGCCGGTCGCGCAGAGCCAGCCCGACCTTGGTGTGCCGAAGATCGTGAAGCGTCTTGGGAGCGATTGCATGAAGGCGGCGTTCGCGTGCTCTGGCGATCGTCATGGCATCAGGAGGCGCGGCATCGCCCTCTCGACCCGGATTTTCGGGACTTCCTGTTCTGTCTCGACCGGCCCACCCTGCGGGTGCTCCCCATCCGATGCCGGGCAGCAGGATTGGTTCGATCCCTGGAAGGGCCTCGGCGACGGTCTCGCCGGTGCGCGTTCTACCAAGCTGCGCCGCGCCCAGAAAGAGCGGTGCCACGACGTTACGGGCGTACGCCTCGAGCGAGCCGACAAAGTCGTTGCGGGTGTCGAGCGTCTTTGCCCAGGTCAGGCCGAAGGCCTCGGGCGAGGAAACATTCTGGAAGCCGCAGCAGCGCCAGCGCAGTGCGCGAAAGTCTGTACCGATCAGGAGCGTGTACCCTGTCTTCTCCGGAATGATGGACACTGAGATAGAACCGACACCGCTCATGGCCCGCCAGCGCTCGAACAGTGCGAAGGCCTCGCGCAACGGCTCGGCTTTTTCCGCGACGAGGTCTATCTGAGGCAAGGCGCGACCCTGGACCGCCGGGACGAGCGCATAGGAGACGGCGTTGATCTTTGCAGAATTGAGGAGATCGATGAAGCGGGGATCTGCGATCGCGACGGTGTCGTCCGGCCAGCCATAGTCGTAGCCGCCCACATCCGCCTGTATCTCCTCGGAGCCGAGGGTGCTGGCTATGGTGAAGTCGGGCTCCAGCGAGGAATCGAGATCGGGCGTTGGCGGCAAAAACAAATGATCCTGAACGATGATGTCCCACAATGCAGCTTGGGCACTACCAACTCAACGGCCATCTGTTCGACTGCTTCGTGGGGTGCATCGGGAACGGGTCGAACGTAACCCAGGTCTCGAAGCCGCGATCCCAACGCGCCAGTCCGTCCAGCCCAAACCGATCAGCCGGGGGCATGGCTCTCTTGACTCCCTAATTGTCCTGTACGGTGCATAGCTCACCTTCCGCTCGTCACGTTTCACGCGCTCAGGCGTCGTCGGCCAGTGTAATCGACGCAGCTACAGGTTGTTGCATCGTCGCATCGAGCGTTGCTCGCGACAGACACCAGACCCATTGCGAAGCAAGTATATTCTCGGTGGATCGGGCACTTTGTTCTGACGGTCAATGCTTCATCATAACAGCCCTTTCAGCTCGTCCAGCACATCCATGTGGTCGAACATGCGGTCGACGCGGGCGACACGGTCGGCGTCGCGAAACGGCGGGATGTCCCACGTGCCGAGCGGCTCGGGCTGGGGCAGGACGCAGCGCACGAACGAAAGGTCGAGCTTGACCGCTGACGGCGCCGCGCCCGATCCGTGCCGTGTGCGCATCTCGTTATCCGATTGCTCGACGACCGCCTCGCGTAAGACGGTACGCTCCCGTTGCCGTGGTTCCGACCATGTCGCTGCGGAGGATTGCAGAAGCTGTTCAGGCATGTCGGACGCGGTAAGCATGACGGCATACGCGGCTTCCCACTGAAGATCGTTGATGAGTGCGGCCTCGGAAGGGTCCTTGAGGAGGACAATTTCCCGCGCATCGGTTGCGACTTCATAGGCAGCGGCGTCACAACCGAACAGCGCGAGCCGCGGTCCGAGCGGGAGGAACAGCTGCAGCCCGACATTGGCATATCCCGTCACGCTGATGTGCTGACCCTCATAGTGCCGGTTGTGGAAAACCACCGGCGTATCGGAGCCGATGAACGGCACCGCGCTGCCATTTTCGACCAGTATGAGCTTCAAGTCGGCGAGCAGCGTTGCGCCGATTGTCGTATAGCCCATCAGCTCGGACACCGCGTTCATCCGCCTAATCCGCACGCGGTCGAGCGCTTCCACGATCTCGCGGTTCCCTTCGAGCTCCGCCTTCGTGCGCAGAATCGACTTGGCAACCTTCTCCGAGCCCTCATTGTGCTGCTCGGCCGCCCCAACGGTGCGAGCATGCTGCATGCTGAGATAGAAGATCAGCCATTCATGATCCTGGCTCGCCGCCGCGGGCAACCGCCGTTCGCGAACGACATCGCCGAAGATCCTTGCCGCGCGCCCCTCGATATCGCCGAGAGCACGCTCGGTGCGACCATCCTTGCCGTAGAAATAGTCACGGCACGCCTGACCTTTGATCGACGCGCCGGGAATGAACTTGCGACGGTCGATGACAAAGACGCCGATCCGGTTGTCGCCCGCGCGCGCGAACAACCGCATGTACATCTGCGGCACATAATGATGGCTCTTGTTCTGGGGCATGTTCGCGTCGGACCGAAGACTGCTAAAGGCGGATCATGACGATCTTCGCGCGCCGTCGAATCCAGTCAATGCTAGATGTGCTCGCTCCGGCGCTCGGACCGGAAAAGGGCCGTGATCTCGTGCGCCGACTCAACGATTCTAAACAGGTCGAGCAGGCGCTTCCCGCGGAAATGGAGCTCGCGCTGCTCTGGGCGATCCAATCGCTCGGCGATCTGGAGATCGAGCCGGAATGGTGGGGCGACAGCCGCCGGCCGGACGCGATAACCGATGCCTTCGTTGAAGGGCGAACTACTGCCATCGAAATCGCGGCCACCACCGACAACGCCATTTCGGGCGAGGAGGACATGGATGCGATTGCGGTCCAGATATCCCAGATCGCCAGCCGCGCCAGCAAGTGCGCCGGCGACTATCTCTATTTCCGGTATCGCGAGGAGAACGGCTATCTCGATGGTCGCTACATCCGCCGTCGACTGGCACCGCGCGGCTATCGTCTCACCGACGACGAACGCGCGGCGATCACACGCTGGGTCGCTTCAGGACGGTCTCGCTCGTCACGGTTGCGCCTCCAGGCCAAAGGGCTCGACGTCGAAATTGAGCATACCGAGCACAAACAGATCCGCTACCACAACCTCTATTCATCGATGCCCCCGGAGACGCACTCGCTCGAGGACAACCCGCTGTTCGATCTGTTGGTGCGCAAGGCCAAGCAATTGCGCGCCGCTGCGGCCGGCAACCTGCGTGTCCTCTTCGTCGCCGATGTCGGATCGACTTTGCTCAGGCGGCTCGGTCACTTCGGCGAGATTGATCACACCCGCCGGTTCGTATCGGCACGCGAGATCATCCTGCACTTTCTCGCCGGTCGCGGCCGCAACGTCGATGCTGTCGTCACCTTCTCGCCCTTCAAGGAGCTGCAGCGATTCAACGGGCTCGATCCGGACGGGCGCAGGCCACGACGCTGGACCGTCGCCTTCTTCGGCACGCCGCAATTGCCAGAACCGCCGCCCGCGCTCGAAACGATGGCGGCGCTCCTGCCCGAGCCCCACTATGAGGGCTATCAGGCGCGCTCCCTATTTCGCCAAGGCGCCTTCTCTCCCTCCAGGACAGGACAATATCTCGGGATGACGATACGATCCATTCACGGCTCCGGCCGGTTCACCGTCGAATTCCCAGCTCGGATGCTGCTCGATCTGCTCGCCGGCCGGATAACCGAAGAGCGCTTCCGCAAACGGCTCGACCCACGCGACGAAGGGCGGAATATCTTCAAGATTTGGCTGGATCAGGGCTTCACCATCAGCGACGCCGAGCTGGCGCCTCGCTGCATCGATGAGGATGACGATCATCTGATCCTGCATTTCAGCGACGATCCTGCCGCACGGCCGTTCAAGCTGCCGGAACAATCGGCCAAAGATGCGTTCGGAGGCGACCCGGCTTCGGACCGGGATGCCAGAGATCTTTGAGGGCTAATCTATGATCCGGACGCTTGGCGAGATGCTGGAGACCCTTCGTCGCGCAGAGGCCGAGCGGCTCGATGAGGTGGACATCAAGCACGCGCCCACAATCGGTGAGATGTACGAGGGCCTCACGCAGAACGTCCTTGATCGCGCCATTCCGCCCGAGCTCGATCTGAAGGTTGTGAGCGGCTTCGCGATTGACGGCAATGGCGGAACGACCGGTCAGCTCGATTGCATGCTCGTGCGTGGCGAAGGCATCCCCATCCCCTACGCGGTGGGCAAGTTCCAATGGCATGTGAAAGACGTTCTCGCGGTCTTCGAGGTGAAGAAGACCCTCTTCGGAGATGATCTCGGGGAGGCCTATCAGCAGCTTAAGAGCGTCTCGGAAATCACGAGCGCGTGGCTGCGCATGGCCAAGGGCAAGTATGAATTCAGCCTCAGCGCATCAATGCGGGCCTATGCCCAATGCACCGGAGAGATCGCCCCACCGCCCAATCAATGGCGGCAGATGGACCCAGCCCGGCACCTGATCTTCCATACGATCATGTTCGACCAGATCGCTCCGGTCAGGGTCATGTTGGGCTATTTTGGCTATTCGACCGAAGGTGGACTGCGACGCGGCTTTTCGAGCCTGCTCGAAAAGAATCTGCAAATTCACGGCTTCGGGCCACCTACTTTGCCGAATCTGATCGTCGCCGACGGTGCCGCGCTCGTCAAACTCGGCGGTCATCCCTACCATCAACCGGTCAAGGCCGACGGCTATTGGCCAATACTCGCCAGTTCGCATATCAACCCCTCGCTCCTGATCCTGGAAATGATCTGGACCCGGATCAGCTACCTTCGCCCCATGGCCGAGTTGTTCGGCGAAGATCTGGAGCTGGAGCTGCTGTCGCCCTTTCTTGAGGCCCGCCCGGTCATCCCGGACGATTCTGAGCAGGCACAGAGCTGGATGTACCGGCAAACACCGATGACCGCCAAGCAGCTCGCCGAAGGTCCCGACCAAATGGAATGGGCACCGGTCGAACTCAGCGTTCAGCAAAATGTCGTCTTGGACCAGCTGTGTAGGGAGGATGTCTATACGACCGAGCCGGACCTGCTCGCGTATATCGCTTCGTCCGGGCTCGATCCTGACACATTCTTTCAGTCGCTCATTGAAACCAATCTTGTCGCATTGGACGGCACGCGCCTGGCGCTGACGACCGTCCAGCTCGCCATCGTAATTCTACCCGATGGTCGAACTGTCGCGGGCGAGAACAACACCGGACGACTGGAACGTTGGGTGCAGCGGTTCATGGAGCGTCGGGGCAACGCGGATGGTGCTGGGCCCGATTGCGGCGCCGAGCTAAGCGGCTCATAATAAGAGCGAAAATTGCGTGGCTTAATTTTGATGCCCTCGACCAGCTGGCTGGGAATGATTCTGGTGACGTGCGTTGAAATCAATCGACGTGGCCGAATGTAAGGTATTGTGAAATGATTACTTTTGGGCGTTTTGCCGACCGTCAGCGTTTGGAGCTGCAAATGACTGGTTTTGGCGCGAAGCGACGCTTTTGTGACCACATCGGTACGGCGTGATTAGGTCGGGAGTTGCTGCTCTTCCCTTCCGTCCTCGCGACTCAAACACGGTCAGTCAGGCGCGCTTACACGCCTCCCAAAAGCCGCCGTTAGTTCAGGTGACATCCTATGGCCGGACTGGGCCGACAGCGGAAATGCAACTTTCCGTCGAACCAGACATCGATGCAGCTGGCTTGGGCGTCCACGGCCGTCATTGGCCACGGGTTGAACCGCCCAAAGATGGTAGCCGGGACTCGACCGCTTCCGGACCTTTTGGGTCGTTCAGCACCAAATTTCACGCTACCAGGTGCGGACCGGCGGCTTTCGCTGAGGTGACCGCATCGCCAGCCCCGGAGAACGTGCCTGCCATTCCATCGATGGCTTGCCGCTTCCAGGACGCGATCATCGTGTGGTGTGCGTCATACTCGGCTACCAGCTCCACGATCGTCAGGTCACCCCGGATCGCCTCCAGCGGAACCTTGGT
>OFQU01000254.1_pt1 | contig 12265 bp, 10 predicted proteins | sample 1542981 | NCBI WGS metagenome assembly OFQU01 (sample SAMN07774233, study PRJEB24372) | wastewater metagenome | isolation source: Exp Tend CN 90WW | collected 2016-02
GCGTACGTTACTTCTTCGCCTGGTCTTTCTTCCACGCCTGATAGGCATCCACCGCGTCGTCCTGCTTCAGCACGCGGGACATCGGATCGACGACGATATGCGCGCCCGCCGGGACCGTGATCGTCGCGAGGCCGCCCGTCATCGGCACCTTGCGCACGACGTCGTCCACAGCGACCTCCACGGGGAGCGGGAAGGGCTTGCCGGTCGGGGCGACCCATTTCAGCGTCAGCTGCGTCGCGTTGCGGTTGACCACCAGCTTCGGCAGCGCGGCCTGATAGAGGTAGGTGTCGAAGAACCACTGCCAGTCCTGCCCGGTCACCTGGTTGACGATGGCGATGAATTCCGGCGTCGTCCGGAACTGCGGCGTAAAATTGCCGGGCGCCGGATCGGGGCGGCCGTAGACCTCGCGCCGCAAGATCTCGCCGAAGGCTGCGTCGCCGACGGCGCTGCGCAGCGTGTGGAGGACCCACGATCCCTTGTTGTAGATGTCGCTGCCGCGGCCGGGCGCCTTTTCATACACCTCTTCGGCGGCCTGCGGCTTGCCGGTGACGAGCGGCGATTCGTTCAAGATCGCCGGGCGGCTCGCCAGCATCATCGCGGTGTAGCGCCCATCGCCCTCGCGCCAGCGGCCGTAGAGCGGCTGCATGTAGGCGGTGAAGCCTTCGTGCAGCCAGAAGTCGTCCCAGTTGCTCGCGGTGAGTTGGTTGGCGAACCATTCGTGACCGAATTCATGCTGGAACAGCCAGTCGAACCCTTCGGGCGCCTTGGCGTAATTGTTGCCATAAGCGTTGATCGTCTGGTGCTCCATGCCCTTGTGCGGCGTCTCGACCACGCCGACCTTCTCGTCCGCCCAAGGGTAGGGGCCAACGGTCGACTCGTAGAAGTCCAGCGTCGGGGCGAATTCGGCGAAGAGTTTCTCCGCTTTTTCCTTTTCACCGGGCAGATACCAATAAAACATCGGGATCTCGTTGCCGAAGCGGCTCTTGTAGGTGCCGGCGATCTGTTCGTACGGCCCGACGTTCAGCGCGATGCCGTAGAGGTTCGGGTGCTTCGCCTCCCAGTTCCACGTCGAGCGGCCGTCGTCGAGGCGATCGACACCGAGCAGCTTGCCGTTCGACGGCGCCGACAGCCCCTTGGGCACGGTGATGTGCAGCGTCACCTTCTGCGGTTCGTAGGTCGGGTAATCGATGCACGGCCAGATGAGGTCGCAGCCCTCCATCTGCACTGCGGTCGCGATCCACGGCTGGCCGTCGGGCGTCTTCGCCCAGACGAAGCCGCCATCCCAGGGCGCGCGCATCGCGGTGTGCGGGCGGCCGCCGTAGACGATCTTGACGGTGAGCTTGGCGTCCTTCGCCGCCTTTTTGGCGAGCGTGATCGTCATCCGGCCTTCGGGGTTGCTGAACCCCGCGTCGACGCCGTCGACCTGCACGGCCGTGACAGTGAAATTCTTGTCGAGATCGACGACCAGCTTGTTGATCCGGTCCCTCGCGGTGAAGGTGAGCGTCGCGGTGCCGTTGATCACCTCGCGGACCGGATCGACCTCGATCGCGAGATCGGCGGTGTCGAGCGTCACCTTCTTCTGCGCGGGATCGAGCGGGCCACCGGACAAAGCGGTCTGCGCGGTGATCGGCGGCATGCCCTTTTCCGCAGCGTGGCCCCCCGTCGACAGGAGCAGCAGGGCAGCGAAGGGCAGGCGTGGCGACATCGGTTTCTCCCTGGGGACAGGCGAGCGCCGGTTTCCACGCTGGGCCGGGCGATGACAAGTCCGAAGCGAGCGGGCCGACGCGATTGCCATAAAAGCGATTGGCCCGAACCCGATCGACCCCTCAGGCTTGCATACCGACCCGTAACGATTGATGCCTATCGCAAGCCACCCCATATAGGCGACAAGGCCGCCCCGGTATCGGGCGGCGTCGGAGTATCCATGACCCTATTTCCCGTCCTTCCCCTGCGCGATATCGTCGTTTTCCCGCACATGATCGTGCCGCTGTTCGTCGGCCGCGACAAATCGGTCGCGGCGCTGGAAGCGGCGATGAACGCCGACAAGGAAATCTTCCTCGTCGCGCAGCTCGACCCCGCGCAGGACGATCCGGCGCGCGAGGACCTGTATGAGGTCGGCGTCACCGCGACCGTGCTGCAGCTGCTGAAGCTGCCCGACGGCACCGTGCGCGTGCTGGTCGAGGGCAAGGCGCGCGGACGGCTGGTCGAGCTGTCCGAGGCGGACGGCTATCTGCAGTCGACGATCGAGATCCTGGAAGAGCGGGTGGCCGAGGGCATCGAGGTCGAGGCGCTGATGCGCTCGGCGGTCGAGCAGTTCGAAACCTACGCCAAGCTCAACAAGAAACTGCCGGCGGAAACCGCGCAGCAGCTGGGCGAGCTGGTCGAGGCGGCGAAGCTGTCCGACGCGCTGATGGCCAACGTCCAGGTCAAGGTCGCCGACAAGCAGGCGCTGCTGGTCGAGCTCGATCCGGTCAAGCGGCTCGAAATGGCGTATGCGCTGATGGAAGGCGAGCTCGGCGTCCTGCACGTCGAGAAGAAGATCAAGAGCCGCGTCAAGCGCCAGATGGAGAAGACGCAGCGCGAATATTACCTCAACGAGCAGTTGAAGGCGATCCAGCGCGAGCTGGGGAACAGCGACGATGAGGGCGACGGCGACGAGATCGCCGAGCTGACCCAGAAGATCGCGACGCTGAAGCTCAGCAAGGAAGCGCGCGCGAAGGCGACGGGCGAGCTCAAGAAGCTGAAGACCATGGCGCCGATGAGCGCCGAGGCGACCGTCGTGCGCAACTACCTCGACGTGTTGCTCGGCCTGCCGTGGGGCAAGAAGTCGAAGATCAAGAAGGACATCGCCGCCGCGCAGGCGGTGCTGGACGAGGATCACTATGCGCTGGAAAAGGTGAAGGACCGGATCGTCGAGTATCTCGGCGTGCAGGCGCGCACCAACAAGCTGAAGGGGCCGATCCTGTGCCTCGTCGGCCCGCCGGGCGTCGGCAAGACCAGCCTCGGCAAGTCGATCGCCAAGGCGACGGGGCGCGAGTTCATCCGCCAGTCGCTGGGCGGCGTGCGCGACGAGGCCGAAATCCGCGGCCATCGCCGGACGTACATCGGCTCGCTGCCGGGCAAGATCGTGACGAACCTGAAGAAGGCCGGCACGTCCAACCCGCTGTTCCTGCTCGATGAAATCGACAAGCTTGGCCAGGATTTCCGTGGCGATCCGGCGTCGGCGCTGCTCGAGGTGCTCGACCCCGAACAGAACGGCAAGTTCAACGATCACTATCTCGAGATCGACATCGACCTCAGCGACGTGATGTTCGTGTGTACCGCGAACACGCTCAACCTGCCGCAGCCGTTGCTCGACCGCATGGAGATCATCCGGTTGGAGGGCTATACCGAGGATGAGAAGGTCGAGATCGCCGAACGCCATCTGGTCGAAAAGCAGATCGAGGCGCATGGCCTGAAGGCGGGCGAGTTCACGCTGACGCAAGCGGGTCTGCGCGCGCTCATCCAGCGCTACACTCGTGAGGCGGGCGTGCGGACGCTGGAGCGCGAGATCGCCAAGCTCGCGCGCAAGGCGCTGCGCCAGATCCTGGAGGGCAAGGCGAGCAGCGTCACGATCACGCCGGACAACCTTCACGAATTCGCGGGCGTGCAGAAGTATCGCCACGGCCTGAGCGAAACCGAGCATCAGATCGGCGCGGTGACGGGCCTTGCCTGGACCGAGGTCGGCGGCGAGTTGCTGACGATCGAGAGCGTGACGGTGCCGGGCAAGGGCGCGGTGAAGACCACCGGCAAGCTGGGCGACGTGATGAAGGAATCGGTCCAGGCCGCCTTCAGCTTCGTCCAGGCGCGCAGCCCCAGCTATGGCATCAAGCCCTCGCTGTTCCATCGCAAGGACATCCATATCCACCTACCCGAAGGCGCGGTGCCGAAGGACGGGCCGTCGGCGGGCATCGGCCTCGTCACGTCGATCGTGTCGACGCTGACCGGCGTGCCGGTGAAGAAGGACGTCGCGATGACCGGCGAGGTGACGCTGCGCGGCCGCGTGCTGCCGATCGGGGGCCTGAAGGAGAAACTGCTCGCGGCGCTGCGCGGCGGCATCACCACGGTGCTGATCCCGCAGGAGAATGAAAAGGATCTCGCCGACATCCCGCAGAACGTGAAGGATGGCCTGACCATCGTTCCGGTGAGTCATGTCGACGAGGTGCTGACGCTCGCGCTGACCGAGCCGCTGGAGGCGATCGATTGGACCGACGCCGACGAACTTGCGGCGCTGCCCCCGACAGGGGTTGCGCCCGCGGGCGGCGAGTTGCATCACTGAGCACTTGGCGACCCTTAGGGTCCGTGTATTAACGCTATCGAACGGCCGCGTCGGAGAGGGCGCGGCCATAATCATTTGACATGCCCGGCCGCGACAGCGTTATTCGCTGTTCCGGCGGGGCAATGATTCTGACGCTCATGCCAAAGGGGGCAGTAACTCGATGAACAAGCAGGAATTGATCGCGACTGTCGCGGACATGTCGGGCCTCGCCAAGGGCGATGCGGTCAAGGCGGTCGAAGCGGTGTTCGACGCGATCTCCGCAAGCCTCAAGAAGGGCGACGAAGTGCGCCTGGTCGGGTTCGGCACCTTTTCGGTGTCGAAGCGCAAGGCATCGACGGGCCGCAACCCGCGCACCGGCGAGCCGATGACGATCAAGGCATCCAGCCAGCCCAAGTTCAAGGCCGGCAAGGGCCTGAAGGATTCGGTCAACTGATCCCAGCGGGCGGGGCGATATTCGGGCGCAAATTTGTTCGCGCGCGGATTTTGCACTGGACAGGGGGCCACGCCGCCCCCTAAAGGCCCGCCTCCGAACTGTTTCGGGCGCGTAGCTCAGCGGTAGAGCACACCCTTCACACGGGTGGGGTCACAGGTTCAATCCCTGTCGCGCCCACCATATCAGCCCGCCAGGTCGCATCGACCGGCGGGCTTTTTGGTGCGCTGCGTTCGTCAAACCGCGAGCCGATCACGCGCCGGCCATATTGCCCGTTCTTGTCATATCCCTGTCATTTTGTCGTTGCGCCCCGGGAACAATGCGTGCCCCGTGCGCTTTAACGCCTTCACATTTCAGGGAGAGTGGTGATGGTGGACTATACGACCGATCGGACCGGACAGCGCGTCGTGGTGGAGCGTCGCGGCGGTGCCGGCCGTGTGCTGGCGATCGTCGCGGTCGTCGCGCTCGTGATCGTCGGCCTGCTGTTCGCGACCGGTTTCTGGAGCGCCAAGGTCACGAAGGAAGGCTCGCTGCCGTCGGTCGACGTCAGCGCCAAGGGCGGTTCGCTGCCGAAGGTCGACCTCGATTCGAAGGAAGTCGTCGTCGGCACCACCGAAAAGACGGTCGAGGTGCCCAAGGTGAAGACCGAGAAGGAAACGATCTCGGTTCCGGCCGTCGGCGTGAAGGACAACGGCGAGAAGTAAGCGCAGCCTTCTCGCGTGATGCGACGGGCGTCCTCCGTGGGGAGGGCGCCCGTTTCTTTTGTGGGGCGTTTGTGGCCCTTGGTGGGGTGTTGTGGACCGGCGAGCCGGCCGTGTCCTCCCCCTTGTATCTGGACGACGTCGGCGTTGTCCGGTTGGAAGCGACGATGCGCCGGGGCGGGCGGCCGCCCGCCCCGGCGCTGCGGCGGTGTCGCCCGATCCCCCTCAGGCTAGCAACCGGGACGGAGCCAGGGATCATCGCCGCTGTCACGTACAACCGAACAGTCGCTGGATCAGCAGTCGTACAGACAAGGCAGGTTACCGTGATGACGATCCTTTGTGGAGTGGATGTATCGAAGGCATGGCTCGACGCATGGATCGAGGCGGCAGGGCATCGCCGCTTCGCGAACAGCGCCGAGGGCGTTGCCGAACTGGGCGCGCATTGCCGGAGGCACCAGGTCGCCCTGGTGGTGATGGAGGCGAGCGGCGGCATCGAGCAACCCGCCTTTCTCGCGCTGTGGCAGGCGGGCCAGCCTTGTGCGGTCGCCAATGCCCGCGCGGTGCGCAGGTTCGCCGAGGCGATGGGCTGTCTGGAAAAGACCGATCGCATCGACGCGATGATGATCGCCCGCTTTGCCGAGGCCAAGCGGATGGTGGCGACGCCGCCGCCTTCTGCCGACCAGCAGCGCCTCACCGCGCTCGCCACCCGGCTGCGCCAGGTGACCGGCGATCTCGGCGTGCAGAAGCAGCGCCTGCACAGCGCCCGCGATCCGCTCGCAAGGGCAAGCCTCCAGCAGGCAATCGCCTTCTTCACCACCCAGGCCGATGCCCTTGCTGCCGAGATCGCCGCGCTGATCGGCACCGATCCGCTCTGGGAAGCGCTCAACCGCAGCTTCCGATCGATCAAGGGCGTCGCCGATAGGACGGTCGCCTATCTCCTCGCCGAACTGCCCGAAATCGGAACGCTTTCCAATCGTGCCGTCACCAAGCTCGTCGGTCTCGCCCCGCTCCCCGACGACAGCGGCCAGCGGCACGGAAAACGCTCGATCCGCGGTGGACGCGCCGGTCTGCGGTCGATCCTCTTCCTCGTCGCCGACATCGCACGCCGCTTCGATGCGAGCCTCACCGATTTCCGCCAACGCCTCCTCGCCAAGGGCCTCAGCAAGATGGAGGTCCGCATCGCCCTCGCACGCAAGCTCCTCGTCCGACTCAACGCCAAGGCCCGCGACACCCGCGCCGATCTACTGCCTCGCTGTTGACACGGCAGATAGTCGCTCCGTCACCGCTTCGCGGCGCCACCTCCCCCTGGCGGGGGAGGACTTGTAACCGTGCGGAATATCGATCGGGACGAATCCACTTTATCATCGGCTCGGCGCAACCCTTTGAGCTGTCGTGCGCTTCAGCATCTTGCGCTCGCGTGAAGGACGCGCCTTGCGCAGGAGGGGCCGGCCATGTTGAAGATCGCACCCGGCCCCGACGCCGCCCTTGCCGCACGTTATGATCGGGTCCGCGCCCTCACCGTCGCGTTGACCGCGCCGCTCTCCGACGCCGATGCCAGTGTCCAGTCGATGCCCGATGCGTCGCCGGCCAAATGGCATCTCGCGCATACGACCTGGTTCTTCGAAACCTTCGTGCTGCGCGATCACGTGGACGGCTATGTGCTGCATGACGAACGCTTCCCGTTCCTGTTCAACAGCTATTACGAGGCGGAAGGCCGACGCCACGCGCGCGACCGCCGCGGCATGATCACCCGGCCGACGCTGGACGAGGTGCTGGCCTATCGCGCCTATGTCGATGCGGCGCTGCTGTCGGCATTACCCGACCTGCCCGATGCCGCCTGCGAGCTGGTGGCGCTGGGCTGTCATCACGAAGAGCAGCATCAGGAACTGCTCGTCACCGATATCCTGCACCTGTTCGGTGAAAATCCGCTGGAGCCCGCGCTGTGGCCCGCCGCGCCCAAGGTGCCGGTTGCGATGCCGGGGCCGATCCGCTGGATCGAGCGCGATGCAGGAATCGTCCGCGTCGGGCACGATGGCGATGGTTTCGCCTTCGATTGCGAGGGGCCGCGGCACGATGCGTTGCTCGCCCGCCATGCGATCGCCGACCGCACGGTCACCAATGGCGAATGGGCGGCGTTCATCGCCGATGGCGGCTATGCGGACGCGCGGCACTGGCTTGCCGACGGTTGGGCATGGGTGAAGGCAAACGGCATCGCCGCGCCGCTGTATTGGGAACGGCAGGACGGCGTGTGGACACGCTTCGGCCTGGACGGGCGCCGGCCGATCGATCCCGCCGCGCCGGTGACGCACGTCAGCCTGTACGAAGCGGACGCCTATGCCGCCTGGGCCGGCGCGCGCCTGCCGACCGAGTTCGAATGGGAGGCCGCCGCGCAAGCGGCCGACGCGGCGGGTGGCAACCAGATGGACGCCGCCGGCCCGGTCGAGCCGCGCCCCGCCGCCCCCGGCGACCCCGCCTTTTTCGGCGACGTGTGGGAATGGACGGGCAGCGCCTATCGCCCCTACCCCGGCTTTCGCACCGTCGACGGCGCCGTCGGCGAATATAACGGCAAGTTCATGAGCGGGCAGTTCGTGCTGCGCGGCGGCAGCTGCGCCACGCCCCGCGGCCATGTGCGCCCCTGCTATCGCAATTTCTTCTACCCCCACCAGCGCTGGCAATTCACCGGCGTCCGGCTCGCCAAGGATATCTGATGCTGAAGCCCGAAATCGAGGACGGTCAGGCGAGCCTCGCCGATCCGCAATTCCGTGCCGACGTGCTGTCGGGGCTCGAGCGGCGCCCGCGCGCGATCCCCGCCCGCTGGTTCTACGATCGCCGCGGATCGGAGCTGTTCGAGGATATCACCGTGCTGCCGGAATATTATCCGACGCGCACCGAAACCGCGATCCTGGAAGAGATCTGCCCCGAGGTGACCGAGGTCGTCGGCCGCGGCCGCGCAGTCGTGGAGTTCGGGTCGGGATCGTCGACCAAGACGCCGCTGCTGCTGCGCTGTGCCGCGCCCTCCGCTTATGTGCCGATCGACATTTCGGGCGATTTCCTGCGCGAATCCTCGCGCGTGCTCAGCGAAGCCTTCCCCGATTTGACCGTGCTGCCGTTCGAGGCGGACTTCATGCGACCGCTGACGCTGCCGGCCGAGGTGGCGGACACGCCGAAGCTCGGCTTCTTCCCCGGTTCGACGATCGGCAATATGATCCCGCTGATGGCGGTCGACCTGCTGCGCGCGATGCGCGCGTCGCTGGGCGAAGGCGCGATGCTGCTGATCGGCATGGACCGGATCAAGGACGAAAGCACGCTGGTCGCCGCCTATGACGATGCGGCCGGCGTGACGGCGGCGTTCAACCTCAATTTGCTGGACCGGATCAATCGCGAGCTCGACGGCACGATCCCGGTCGACGCCTTCGCGCACGAAGCGCGCTGGAACGACGATCGGGCGCGGATCGAAATGCATCTGGTGGCGCAGCGCGACGTCGCCTTCACCATCGAAGGGCGCCCCTTCACCATCGGTGCGGGCGAAAGCATCCACACCGAGAACAGCCACAAATACGCCTCGCGCGACGCGCGTATCCTGCTGCGTTCGGGCGGGTGGACGCCGATCCGCGAATGGACGGACCCCAAGGGGCTGTTCGGCCTCTACCTCGCCGAAGCGCAGCCGGAGCGACCGGCGCCGTAAGCGCGCCAGCCGCCCCACGGCGTCACGGCCGCATCGTCGCACGCCATGTCGCGATATATTCGGTGTTGCCGCGGCATTCGCTCATCTCGTCCTGCGACACCAGACGATAGCGGCTGCCGTCCCACGCGAAGGTCTGACCCACACCGCAATCCCCCAGGCCGCGGCCCTTGGCGTAACTGGTCAGGACGTTGCGGTCGAAATCGCCGTTGACGACGCTATGGACCGGGGTCTGCGAATCCGCGCCGGTCGCGTCGAAGCCGGCGGGCGCGTCGGTCTGCGCCGGGCGGACGTCGGTGCCGCGGACGACGAACAGCGCGCCAATGACGTTATACGCCCCCGCCGAACAGGGTTGGATCACCAGCAGGCGACCGTCCGGCGTCCTGGCGACCGAGGGGGTCGAGTCCATCCCGTCGGACAGGTCGCACCGGCCGATCCGCTTCATCGTCGCGAGCACGGATGGCGGCAGCTTGGCGGTGTAGGGCGTCAGCCGCTGTGCGGCGACGATCGGCAGCGCCGGTGCGGGCGGCACGCTCGCTGCGGGCTTGGCGCCCTTCGCGACGGTGGCCGTCACGGTCCCGGCGCGCCCCTGCATCGCGTCGATGTAGCGCAACGCGGCCGAGGCGCCCTTCAGCGAGATCGTGCCGCCGGGCACCTTGAGAACCCGACCGTTCGCCATCGCGGCGGCAAGGGCATTCGCGTCGCTGCCCAGATCACGACCGTCGACGGTGAACCGGACCGCGGGCGTGCGCCCCGACGCATCGGTCACGCCCTCCCCCGACATCGCATGATAGCGACCCTGCAGGCCCGGGTCGCGCGTGAGGTTGAGCGTCGCGCCCGCGCCCGCACCATCGTCGGGCAGCAGCGACGCCATGGTACACGCCAGCCCATTGTCGCAGCCGACCTGCCAGTCGCCGAACGTCTTGAGCATGCCGGGTTTCGGCGTGACCGGCGCACCCGCCTTCGTCGTCGCGGGCGGACGTGCCGCGGTGCGGGGCGTGGCCTCCGGCGTCCGGGTTGGCGTCGCGTCGGCCTGCGGCTGGCTGGAGCAGGCGGCGAGCATCAGGGCGGCGAGGGCGACATGGCGGGTCATGATGGTCCTACTCAGCGAACGGGTTCCCGGTTCCAACGCCGCAACGCCGCCCGCAGCACCACGACGAAGATGACGAAGCCGACGATCACCGCGGGCAGCGACGCTTCGGGTCCGAACGCGCCGCCGCTCAGCCAATCGGGGCTGCCCTGCACGGGCGCGCTGACGAACAGGCTGCCCGTGTCGGTGCCGCCCGACACGCGCGCGCCGAACACCGGCCCCTGGACGAAATTCCACGCGGCATGCACCCCCACCGCCATCCAGATGCGCCCGGTGACGAGGTAGAAAGCGGCAAGCATCAGCCCCGCCTCCACCGCGATCGCCAGCGCGGCGACCAGCGTCGCATTGGGGTTGGCGAGATGCATCGCCCCGAACAGCAGCGCCGAGATCGCCAGCGCCGGCCACAGGCCGCCCGCGCGCATCAGCAGGCGGAACACGACGAGGCGCAGCAGCAATTCCTCGGCAAAGCCGGTGCGCAGCGCCCAGACGATATCGCTCGGCCAGTCGCCCCACTGGCCAGGCGCGAGCGTATAGACGCCGAGCAGCCGCAGGCTGGTAAAGACGAGCGCGAACATCCCCGCCCCGATCGCGAGGCCGGCGACCAGTTCGGGCAGCAACGGCCGGGCGGCGATCTCCACCGGCGCGCGCCGCTCGCCGTAGCGGACCGCCAGCGCATAGACCGCATAGGCGACCAGCACCGATCCGATCCGCACGGCGTTACGATAGGCGGGCGCCGCATGCAGCCAGCCGGGGAAGAGCAGCACGCTCATCACCGCGAACAGCGCGACCATCCAGCCGATCGCCGCCAGCCACCGCCACCGGCCCGGCCGCAACAGCCCGCTATCCCCCAATATGATCATGCCCCTCTCCTCTGTGCGCGCGAGCCTATCCGGCTGGCAGGCGGCGGGAAAGCGGCTATGGCGAACGGCAAAGCGATCGATGGAGAGACATGATGCAGGCAGTGGGTGTGATCGGTGCGGGCCAGATGGGCGCCGGCATCGCGCAGGTGAGCGCGGCGGCGGGCTATCGCGTGATCCTGTCCGACGTGTCGGTCGAGCGCGCCGAGGCGGGCAAGGCGGGGATCGCCAAGCTGCTCGCCCGTGCGGTCGAGAAGGAGAAGATCGACGCCGCGACGCGTGACGCGACGCTCGCCCGGATCGAGCCGGTGGGCGACGTCGCCGCGATGGCGCCTTGCGGCCTCGTCATCGAGGCGGCGACCGAGCGCGAGGAGATCAAGCGGGCGATCTTCGGCAACGTCGGCAAGGTGCTCGGGCCGGATGCGATCCTCGCGTCCAACACCTCCTCGATCCCGATCACACGGCTGGCGCAGGCGACGCCCGATCCGGCGCGGTTCATCGGCGTGCATTTTTTCAATCCGGTGCCGGTGATGGGCCTGATCGAGGTGATCCGCGGCCTCGCGACGTCGGACGCCACCGTCGGCGTCATCGAGGATTATGCCGAGCGCCTGGGCAAGGCGGTGGTCCGCGCCAACGATGCGCCGGGCTTCATCGTCAACCGCGTGCTGATGCCGATGATCAACGAGGCGATCTTTGCGCTGGGCGAGGGTGTCGCGACGATCCGCGATATCGACCTTGCCTGCCAATTGGGGCTCAACCATCCGATGGGGCCGCTGACGCTGGCCGACTTCATCGGCCTCGACACCTGCCTGGAGATCACCCGCGTGTTGTTCGAGGGCACCGGCGACCCCAAGTTCCGGCCGGCGCCGCTGCTGGTGAAGTATGTCGAGGCGGGCTGGTACGGCCGCAAGACCGGCCGCGGCTTCTACGATTACAGCGGACCGCAACCCGAGCCGACGCGCTGAGGAGACTGGCCATGAGCCTGGACGACACGATCGTCGATACGCCCGAAGGGCCGATGACCTTCAAGGAATGGAAGAAGAAGAACCCGGTACAGCTGCCTTCGCGCCGGACCAAGGGCAAGGATTTGCCCAACAAGGTGAAGACCCGGACGGGGGAGTGACCCCGTTTTCCGTCATCCCGGCGAACGCCGGGATCCATGGACTCGATGCCGTCGATTGGCGCGT
>OFQU01000256.1_pt1 | contig 12215 bp, 10 predicted proteins | sample 1542981 | NCBI WGS metagenome assembly OFQU01 (sample SAMN07774233, study PRJEB24372) | wastewater metagenome | isolation source: Exp Tend CN 90WW | collected 2016-02
TTTCTAAGTTTTTTTAAATAGCCTAATTCTACCAGTTGTAGAACTTCTCCACAGCTGCAATGGAGTGATGTTGCAGCATCTCGAGTAGATAGGTAATCGGATTCAAGCGCTTTCTCTACCATTTGTAGATGAAGCTCACGATCTTTAATTCCTCTGGCTAACCTGCAAATAGGCATGTGGCAGCGGTAATACTTGGTTGTGCAGCCATGTTTGTTAATGGAAAAATTCTTTGATAATAATTTAACCCATTGCTCACGAGTATGCCGTCGCCCTACAAAGCTGATTAGTTGGTTTATATTAAGTTCGATATCACGGCAGCACCTTCCAGTTATACAGTCTTCGTGCAACTCTGTCGGCTCTTTGATGATGTCCTTCGCAAGCGCGATCAATGTTGGGTGGCCATGGTCCCACGCTGACAGATGTTGGGGGCGGGAGAATCCTGGATATTTTGATAATTGGCTTGTAATTACTTGTTGACAGTGGTTCATCAGCTCATCGTTAAGGTGGTAATTGTTTTTCTCTGCCGTCGTTGACCTTGACGCCCAAATTTTCTGGGCAGTCAAAGTAAGTTCCATCATGTCTGAAAGCCAAGTGAGACGAGCAGATGGGCCGAACGTTTCGACGTTTTTTTCATCATAGGGTGCAACTGGTTGACTTTTAATGCTACGGCGATCCAAGCCGCATGCGCAAAAAAACAGATGGGCTGTAGTCCAGTGTTCATATTGATGACATTCAGGGCATACAGTGATTATTTTTTTTTCGTGTAAAGGACAACTGTCGAGGTTGGACAGGTCTTGAAATACGCTGATGAGCTCACTCTGTAAGCAATCGGGGCAATACCTGAATTGATGGTTAAATTTCCAGCGGGGTAACTCCAGTTCGTCGATGATCCAACTCGACGCATTTACGCCGGCCAAACTGTAGGAATTGGATAACAAGTGATGGGCAATTTGCGGCGCCTCCGTCGCGAGCGTTGTGAATAACTTCGACTGCTCCGTTAGTAAATCCAGTCCATCGCCATGGCATGGGATTCCCAGCGAAGTACACATGGCGGCGACATTCCCATAGCCGTTGTGAAGCGCGGTTCGACACGCTACCCCTTTAGGACTCTCCCAAGCGAGAGGTTTAGCGACATAACAAAGCTTGTTCATTTTCCTGACTCCAGCGAACTATCTATCTTAGTCTTAATGGCGTTATTCAACTGTCTTAATGGCATGCGAAAGTAATTGGGGTTGCAGCAAAACGCCAGATCGTCGGCTGCGAGGGAAAAATCGTCCATTGAGAGGGTGTAGTCACCACGCGTGAGTGCAATAGAAAAAGTGTCGTGTAACAGGTTGCTTAATCGACGAAAATTACCTTGAGTCGCCATATACATGGCTTTGTAGTGATGAGGGTCAGTGAGATGTGGGTATTGCGTGAGCTTTCCTAGCCGGATCATTTCCTGCTGTAATCCTGCGAGCACGCCTAACAGGATAGAGTCTGAATACTCCTCAGCTAATGGAAGCACCTTCAAATGGGCTCGGTAGGGGAAACGATCACTCAGTTCCTGTACACCATTGATCAGGTTTTCTGCTTTCAGTGACCCAGAAACCAAAAAGGGTATACCGGAATTGTTGAGTAGTTTCATTAGCCAGTTGCACAAAGAGCTTTTAGAAATGACCCTGCCTTTTTCTGCAATGTGGTGGAAATCATCCAGTATTACCAATTGCACTTCCATTGTGATCAGTCTTTCGATGATCAGCATTTCCAATGACGTAATACTTTGCTTGTCTAAAGGGGTCGCACCGAGCGCTATCGCCACAACCATGGACAAACTCCTTGTCGTGGACGCTTCGGGCAATTCAATGTAAATGCAGGGTCGTACTTTCTTCATGCATGTTGGTCCGAGAGGCGTGGTAGGTGTGCCTAACTGTTTTTCCAACATTCTGCATAAACGGGTCTTGCCGACGCCGGTAGGCCCAATAAGCAAGGCTGAGGAGGGGTCCTTGCGATTTCGCGTAGTGCTGAAGGACTTGGTTATGATACGCATGGCTTCAAGGTAATCGGGATACCACACGGTACACGAGGCAAGTGCTTCTAAGGCCTCATCGATATTGACTCCATTCGGTGATATGTTCATAGCTGATCGATTTTAAATGTTGGAATAGTCGCACCGGTTACCGATCCCTCTTCAGGGCTTACGACCTCAATTTCCTGAACCGAGGGAAGCCTGCTAAATAGCGAACTGGTGGTTTCTTTTGATTTGGGCTTCGCTCCTGAAAGACGATTGTGAGAGCGTTCATACTCGTCTGCCATGCGCTGGTGCAGCAGCAGCAAGGCAAGGTCGGCTTCGCTGTCATCAAATGCTCGTCCTTCATCCAGGTAGGCTTGGTGTAGCTTTTCATGTTCCGTCAAGGTCAAGCCGTCTTGATACGCAGGGCGGGTGGCGTAGGCCCGCTGAGGCGGATGTTTCCCGTCAGGATGGGTAACTAAAATTTCACCGAGGTTCAAAGGGTTGTAAAAGCATTTAGCCCGTTGCCCGGGTTTAAGTTTCGCTCTGATTTCGTGCAGGCCTGCACCCCACCAGCTTAATGATAAAAACTGCACCCGCCCTGCGGCGCTGACGCAAGCGAATTCGACACCTCGGCAGAGGAGGTCCAACTCTTCGGCAGAAAATTTTTCCGGAGGTAGACGGTTATTCATCGCACGTTCCCACGCAACGGCAGGCGGCATGTTCAAGCTTTTGTGTTTTTTCTGGTGGTAAATGTTCTCAATCCAATATTCGATATAATCGTGCATATTTGCTGCCGTATACGCCGCGTCACCGGTCGAGTTGTAATACTCGCATTCCAGTAAAGACGTCATCGTTGTGCCCGCCTGTTGATTGCACCAGTTTTCAAACGTTTTAAAGAATCGTTCAAGTCGGGCGCGCGCATTCGGGGTACGGGTCGGTCCTCGGGTGTAACTTATATTCAAACGATCCAGGAAATCACGAGACCGTTCGTTTACAAATTCCACTCCATTGTCGCTGTGTATGCTGTTAGGTTTGCCACGGCGTCGTTCTTCCCCTGGTACTGCTTGCACTGCTTTCATCACGGCACGGATGGTTTTTTCCGCGCAGGGATAAGTGGCTGAGAGTTCCCAGCCAATAACAGTGCGAGTTTTCACCTCTAGGATTACAGCCCACCAGAGTATATGACCCAAGCACTCGCCCTTATCATCAAGAATATTGATGTCGCAAAGATGTGAGTCGATTTCTGCTAACTCCAGTAGCTCGGCGGGGTCTTCCGTGTGTTTACTGGATGGGTAATGTTTCTTTTCATACTTCCAACCAAAGCGCCGCCGGTCTGTGGTTTCAGAACACAGCTTGGCAATCTTGCGTCGGATTGTCGACAACGATGGATTTTTTAAAAGACGGGTTGAGTAACCGATCCGGCTGCGATTTATCAGTATGATCTGACCATGAACGTACGCATGAATGCTTTCCACGGTCGCAGGCGGTTGCGTTAGATAATAATGCTCAATCATCTCCTGAATGAGCGTTTCCACTTCTGGGTCCAGACGTTTACCCCGCAAAGCGATACTTTTATCTTTTAAGAGACAAAAACGATTGCAGTTGTGCTTCCGGTAATATTTCGTCCATTTGTAGACAGAGCTATAACAGGGCGGCGAAGGATCGTTGATTTCGATTCCAAGTTTGGCGATCAGGGCGGTGGTAACAGCTTCCGGCAAAGGGCCGCCCAATAATTCCATAGCTCTGCTGACGTAGTGGCGTTTACGCTCAGCCGCGACCACTTGAGGATCATGAGGATCGAGAAAGGCTAAAGCTTTAGTCCCCGCACAAGGCGAGCGTGCGATAAGCACGATGGCTTGTTTGGCCACCGCGGTCATGAACATATCGAGAGTCATTGACAGCGTGTGCAAATGTTCCAGGCTTCTGAGTGTTATCAGTTCCTCATCGACATGAATGACCTGCATCGTCCGGCCATTGATCAGGTATTGATTACCGAATTCAATGGTTGGTGTCGGCGTATTCATATCCGTCGCACCCAATCAATTGAAAGATCCAGCGTCAACGGTTGGCTGAGATCAGCTGCTAACAGCCCTGTGAACAGGTTGTAACAGATCGTTCCGGTGTCCGGCGCGTCGGGATCTTGGAGTAACTGGCCCAGCGTCGTGGGCCATTGATGGTGTTGCAGATAGTCATGAAAATACATCTGCCGCTGATCGTTGTAAGGCCTGATGCGGCTGTACAACGCTTTGAGCGTACTAAACTGGCGCGGCCCAGTGATGCTCTTGCGATCATGGCGTCGAAATCCCCAACCTTCTCGCGAGCAGAGCGCGCTGAAGCTGTCCAGCTTCGCCAACCATTCCTCTCGGCGCGTACTGAAATCATGCTTGACCTCGGCAAAGTAACTATCGCCCTGCGTCGAGACGACTAGAAAATCCGGGGTGTAGCGGTAGCGCTCACCATCGTCGATCCACGTGAATGTATGGGGCTGAGTGTAGTACTTCACAACCTGGCGATCGTGCTCCAACCAAATGCAATAAGCAGACTCCAGTACGGAATCGCACTCCAATGAGTGACCATTTTTCACCGACGGGAAATCCACGATAAAATTCTGATGGCGTCGACGTGCCCACTGCCGCGCCGGTCCATCGTCGAGCTTCATTTCGCCGGAAGTGATGATCATCTGGAAACCTCCGCCAGCACTGGTGGCATCTCCACCGTCTTGGCAATCGAGACACGCTAGGGTGGTGCAAAACCTGGCGCAAGTGCAGGCCGGTTAGCCATCCAGCGTTTCAGGCTGTCCCGCCTTTATGGGCGACTTATCACGCTGGTCCGCATTCGTTGCATTAATCAGTTCCGCCACCATCTTTCGACGGCAATCCTTTATTTTTTACTGGGCAGACTGGTCGAACATCCGCGCCATGGGGCGCCTGTCGGCGTATTTCACAACCGATAATTGTTCTGCTACGGCCATCGATGATGGTTGTGAATATCAGACCGGTGCCAAGGGGTTTCCCAGTGGCATCAACGACCCGTACATCGTGTAGTGCCGAATACTCGATCATGGGTGCGTGGAGTTTGGCGTCTTGATAGTCCTGCTTACCCGCTGAGGAGGGAGTTGCCTGTCGGCGCTTTAATGTGCGCGACATTAGCCAAGCGCGTTTCAACGCCATGAATGTTTGCCAGCGTTCGCCGGCATGGCGCTGATCCGTGTCCGGCGTCAATCCACCCTGGCGTTTGCAGCACGCCCGGCTCGCGAACAGTGGGTCAACAGAACTGGAGTCTTTGTGGTGGCCGGCTAACGATTGTGATGCAGGCCACCGTTGTTTTGACACGATGCAGGCGAGGCGTCCTATCTCATATTCTTTGGGCACCGTTCGACCCACCGAGGCAAGCATCGCGTGTTGATAACGACAGGACGCCGCTGTGGTGCAAGTTAGCCTGGAAGACCTTTCCGACCATTGGTGACTCAGCTCCCGCCGGAATAGGTACTGCTTTGAAAACTCCTTAAAAAAGCTTTCGCAAATTTCAGCGGTGCTGGCCTTGAGATTAAGAAATGATGCAATGGAGCAAGGCGTGAGGTAGCGACTCCTCATCGCGGGCCGAGGGTAACGAGCATGCTGACCGGTAGCGTCGCTTCTTTGGGCATCACTCGACGCCCGGGACACTTGCGTTTGTTGACAGCAAGAACAATAAACGCAAGCCCTCGGTGTCAACCGGCACGTTGACCAATGATGTCTGTTACGCATGACTGACCCTCCTGGAGGGCATTAAGTCAAAAAAAGACACGCTGCGCCGCTGCACTTGCTCAGCCCGCTTAAGCGTCAAATAACTTAAACGGCTGGCGTACCCACGATGTTCGTGAACGAACAGCGTCATCCACCTGACTACATTGTTTCCCCAGACTTGGTTGGTGAATAGGCATACCCGCCGAGCGGGAAAAAACGCCTGCGTTGCTCTAACTCGGCGCTTTTTAACTTTAAAAGTTTGTGCATGTGTGAAGGTGCAATGGCATGTAACACGTTGATGCTAAGGTGAAGAGCGAGATGTTGGTGTTTTGAAGGGCGGGTATTGGCGATGTTGACAAGCATAAAAGCCAGCCAACAATTTAAAGGCATGCTGATTGCGCATGCCGTGGCCGATGTGGCCAACGTCAAGCATACGTCGTCCGGATTGGCCGGCTGGCGCTGCAGCGGCCAGACCGAACATGCTGGGCCTTGGCGCGCGGCGCTGCGCGGGCGTGTGCTGGGTAAGTTCCGGTTGCAGGACGTCCAACGCGTCTACCCGGACTTAGCACATTGGATTGACCATCCGCTGCCGCTGGTCCTCGCCCCAGGTTTGGCCGATGCACGGGCGCAAGGGCACCGCATCAGTGCGCTCTTCGCCAGATTGGGGGTATCCGATGCCGATGCCTGGGCCGTACTGGGGGCGTTGCCGTTGATTTCGGACGATGTCGACGCCGCTTTGGTCATTGCGCTGGGCCGCCGTGGACTGCAGTCGCACAACCCTTGGCTGGTTCAACGGTGTGTGCAGATGTTGCCACGGTTGCTGGCCCTGGCATGTTGCAATCGGCCCTTGTGTTTTGTGCGGTATGAGTTATGGGCGCTGGTTTGGACCACGTTCGGCGAACACGCTGAGGCCCTGCACGTCGAGTGCTGGCCGTCCACCTTGGACGCCATCGACGCATCGATAAGGGTTTGGCATGACCTGTCCCTGCTGGCTGTGGACAGTCATCTCATTCCGCAGGTCTATAGCCCCCAGCGAGCGATTTTTTCTCGGCTTTTCCAGGGGTATTTTCCGCAGGAGCGCCAGCAGCTGCTTGCGGCCATGCACGCGAACGAGCGCCCTTGGACCTGTGCAGTGCTGCATCGTGCTGATATGGCGATACGCCGCGCCATGGCCGCGACCAAATTCAAGGTTGGACGGGCGTGAGCGCCAGCACGCGTTGCTGCAGGCGCTCATTGTCGAGCAAAGTCTGGGTGTAGCTGTGTTGCAAGGTTTCGTAGCGCGATTGCGCTTGCGCCAATTGCGCAGTGAGACTGCTGACTTCGGCCTTCAGGTGGCCCTGCACATGGGCGTGTTCGGCCAGTTGCTGATTCAAACGTTCCACTTGCCGCTCCAGGACGAGGGTGCGTTTGGCGCTCGCCGTCAGTTCACTGGTCAAGCGCTCATTGTCCCGGCTCAGGGCAATCACTGCGTCCTGCTTGTTGTCCAGTGTTCGCGCCAGCGCCCGCAACTGCTGCTCGAGCTGTTGCGCTTGCTGTTCGTGTTGGCGCACCAGGGTGTCGCGTTGCTCCTTGCTTACCTCGCGAAAGTGCAACAGGGACTCCCGCGCATGGGCGCTGGTGTCGTTGAGGGTTTGCAACTGGTGCTGCTTTTCAGTCAGTTGGGTGAGCAATTGCTGCACCTTGGCCTGCAGCGCGGCGGTCTCTTTTTGCTCGACTGCCAGTTGCTGTTGCCTGTCGTGGCTTTGACTGCGCGCCTGCGCCAGTGTATGCGTCAACTCTCGCTGGTGCGCCTGCGCCTGTTCCAGCTCCTGGGTGCAGCGGGACAGGTCGGCGTGCAAGTCGGTCCGTTCCGCGGCAAATTGCTCACGCGTGTGGGCCAGCGTCTCCTCGGCCTCCTGCGCCAGCTGCTCGCTCAGCGCGACCACCACGGCCAGGATCGGTGCGCTGATGCGTTCCTGGGGACTGGGCACCGTGGTGCCCGGCATGGCCTGGAGCTCCTTGAGGTAGCGGGCAATGGTGGTTTTCGACCCGGTGTTGCCAAGTTCAATGCGCACCGCGTCAATGCTCGGTCGACGCCCACGTTCCATCAGAGCCGTATAGGCCCTCTGCACCAGCGCTTTGTTAATTCCACCGCGGGCCATGGGTGCTCTCCCGACAATTTCATACTGTGACATGAGTCATGTAATTACAGGCTATTAAACCCAGTCCATAACGCTGTTATCCGCTGATTACTGACGCGGGGTAAGCCGGAGTTACCCCGTGTGACCAGCTTTATTGACCTTATTGGCGGTTTAAACCGGTACGGTCGACGCTGTGGTGGCCTATATTGAGAGAAGATGGACAACCTTGCTTTATTCAGCGTAGATGCTCTTATCCCGCAAGGGATGCGTTATTCGTTGTGTGGAGAATATTTTTTGGCGCACCGTTAGTTGTTGGCGTCAGGCGCTGTAGTGTGCGAGTCAGGTGGATAAGCATTTATACGAAAGTTAGCGTGTTTATGTTGTCAGCATAATTTTACTAACTTAGGATGACTTATGAATCCCATTCGCAATCCGTATAGGCCCGGCGGGGGCCTGTCCCCCCCACTGTTGGCAGGGCGAGCGTCCCTGCGCGAGCGAGTACGGGTTGATGTCGCGCGCCTACGGGCGGGACGCTCGACCAAAAGCGTGTTGATGATCGGTCTGCACGGCGTCGGCAAGACCGTGCTGCTCGAGCAGATGTGCCGTGATATGGAAGCTGAGGGGGTTTACACCCTGTCTATTCAAGCTCCTTATCGACACTCGTTGCCGGCGTTGCTGTTGCCGCAACTGCGTCTGGTGTTGCGGCGCCTGCGTGAGGTTGCGGCTGCGCAAGCCAGCGCCGAACGGGCGTTGAGCGTTGTGGCTAGGCTTTCCTCATTGTGGGAGGGTGCATTCATGGAGCGGTTGCAGAAGCTCGATTTTGAGAGGGAAGCGTTGGCCTTGGCTGAGCAAGACTACGAGGCGCGCGATCCCCTCACGCTGTTAGAGCGTGCGGGGGCTGTCGCGAAACTTGCCGACGCCGCGGTGCTGCTGTTTATCGATGACTTCCACTGCCTCAACGCGGCCCAGCTCTGCGATCTAGTCGCGGTCTTACATCGATGTGCGCAATCGCGGTCGCCCATTATGGTAGTTGGGGCCGGCTTGCCCCAACTTCGGGCTCGGGTTGGCAACGCCAAAGCTTACGCCGAGCGTCTGTTTGACTTTCCAGCCATTAGCCTATTGTCTGAATTCGAAGCCGCATTGGCCATCGTGCAGCCGGCTATGGAGGAGGGGGTAGTCTATGAAGTGGAGGCGGTGACGCGTATTGTCGAGCAGACCCGCGGCTATCCTTTTTTTCTACAAGCGTTGGCTTACTATGCTTGGGATGGTGCCTCCACCAATACTATTTCGTGGATTGACGTGGAACGGGCTGGAGAATCCACCATCAGCGCTTTGGATGAGCACTTTTTTCGGGCCCACTTTGATCGTCTTTTGCCGACGGAAAAACGCTATCTACAAGCGATGGCGGACCTTGGCCCGGGTCCCCATCGCTCGGGTACGATTGCCGACCGTCTAGTTCGTAAAGTCCAAGCTGTCGCGCCAGTTAGAAATGGTTTGATCAGCAAAGGGGTTATCTGGAGTCCGGGTCATGGCGACACGGCGTTCACGGTGCCATTTTTTGACGAATTCCTGAAGCGAATCCTGCCAAATGAGCGCGGGCAGGATGCATGATCGGACAGATCATCCTCTATTCATCGTGGAGGTCCAGAACCCAGCGGCTCTCATGTCGATTCGCTCAACTGGATGTGAAGGGCATGAGAATGTGCAGCGCAGTGCAGATTCCGGACGGGTAAATTTAATCCGCGGCGCCAAGTTCAGGAGCGATAGCGGCCTATTCGTGCTACCAGAGCGTAAGCTTTGGATGAAGCGTTAGGTAATGACGAGAGTGAGGGGTATTCAAGTGAGTAATTTAACTCGGCTGACAGTGAAATGCCAAGATCCAAACGACGGCAGTGGTGATGTCGTAATCGATCTTCCTCCTGAGTTGCTCGCAGCGATGAGCCTTGGGCTAGGTGATCGCCTGAGTATTGAGCGTATTGGCGATACGATCGTATTGAAGCCTATTAGGGATTCTGATCCTGACCAAAAGCAATCATCGGCCATTGAATGATAAGCAAGTGATTACTCTCAGCCAGAAGCGGACGTTCTGACGTCTCATGTGGAAAACCGGCGGGAGAAAGGTCCAATGGACACCTTACAGATTTGATAGCTCACTGGAGCCTTGCTAACAGTTATATGTGTTTTATCTTCCATAAATCAGATACTTACCTAATTTAACTTTTTTCGTGTTTTTTATATGCGGAACGACTTTGTAGCTCCCTTCCCGCATAGTCGTATTTCCAGGGTAACTCCTAACGACGTGTGGCGCGTTTGTGCACAACACTCATGAGCACTGACATCGACGGACTGCCCGTTATCCTGCCTGACGGGTCCCTACTTAGTCCCAATGGTCGAACCCAACTGGTCTGCCGTTCCAAGCTGAAAAAAGCGTTCGCTGCCCCCAATACTGCACTTCGCCGCGTTCTTCTGTCCGCGTTGCACGGAACACCGTTTCTCGGTATTCAGCGACTTCAGCGCCTTGATTAAAAACTGGCATTACCTGCCCCATTTGAATGTCTCCGGAGATTCGGACACTAGGGATGTGGGCGAGCAAAGCGGACGTCCGCGATTCGCGCAATACGACGCAAAAGCTCGGATAAGGCCTATCGCCCACAACCAGACGAGGATCTACTCCTCGAATTTGGATTCCTTGAAGTAAAGGTAAAAGTTCTTGAGCGGCTAGAACTCGGTTGCGGGCCATAATCATTTCTTGCGCCGATTCGTTGCACCACTGTGTCAGATTGCTGGTATCTGCCAGGATGAGCCTCGAGCCTACCTGCTCGGCAAAACGGTGCACTCCAGGTAGATAACGCGAGGAAGTAATAAATAGGCCGCGACTAGCCTTGTGACGGTCCACATGAGCTGAAAGGGCCGCAACCGCATCAAGCTTGATGGGATTACCGGGCGCATAACGCTTCACCTGTACCAGCGTGAGCAGGTCGCCAATCGGATCTCGTTGCCAGATTCGCAGGTCTACACCTTCATCCCCAGAACCAGGCCCGAGCTCTGTTTTCAATCCTCTAGCGGCGAAGATGCTGCTGATGAGTGTTTCAAACTCGCGAGGAGCAAGCCGATGAAAGTCTTGCGCATTCGCCGCAAAATGAGCGTATAGGTCACCGCTGACATCCGCCGTGTCAGCCTCAACCAATCGACAGATCCATTTCCAGCGCGCTACGCGAGAGGCTGCTTGAGCCAGATCATTCTCGTCATCGATTAAATGGTATCCCCATGTGCATGATTCATGGCATTCCAAGTAGACACCGACTGACTCAAGCGCGCGACCTAGCTCCTGTGCCTCCTCGTGATCCCACTCGAGCACGGTGTTTATCGGACTCTCCGCACACAGTAGAAGTAGCGCGCCACGAGGCCAAGGTTCGTCATCATAGTAAGCCACAGTGTCTGTATGGCAGGCGTCGTACCAAATATCATGGTGCTTAGCCCACTCAATCGTGATGCTGGTGATCTGAGCGACCAGTCGATGAACCGCAGCTTCCGAGGCCATCTGGATATCCATTGCCGTCATTCCGTCTGTAAACCGAAGCTCAACGATGTCGATAGTGCCGCGCCGTAGTCGACTTCTCACTTTAATATCGCGCAATTTCCCTAGCTTACTGGGAATAGTTCGTACGTTTTTGCGAAAACAGAATAGTGCTGAGTCTTGCGTCACTCCTCTATTGTAATTCCGAGATTTTCGATCATTTTTACGTTTACCGATTCAATCTTGGCCGCAGCCTTTGGGTTTTGAGCAAATTATTTTTTATGTGCGGCTTGATATCGACTGCTGATATCCATCGGTCTTTTCCGCGATCAGTTGGAGTTTGGTAGCTATGCCAGTCGACGCTCACGTTTCGGCAGCTTCCCGAGCAAGTACGCCGAGATAGTTCCCACGATCTCGATAGCGGCTTTAGCCTCCTCTGAGGAAAGATTGGGCACCCAAGGCCTCCCATGGCCAGCACCCTGCTTGTTGCGAACTCGGTTGACGCCGAGAGCGGCGGTGTACAGGCCACGCTCCATCGATTTAATCGCTGGTTCACCAGGCTGCTCAGGAATCTCTGGCACTGCTAACTCAAGGGCAATGAAGGCCATACCCAAAAGGCCTTGAAAGTTCGCCTTTTCTGGATAACGCCCCTCAAGGCTCATAAGCACGTGGGCTGCGGTGGCCTCTAACAAATCCTTTCCAGTACCCGCTATGAGAGCCGCATCCTCAGCCCCCTTCAGAGCACGAAGAGCATAGGCCCACAAAGCATCAGTTAATTCCGACCCGACAAGCGCAGTCAAGACTTTGGGATATACCGTCCCATCGTCCGCTAGATTAAAGCCCTCTGCGTCGAAGGCTCC
>OFQU01000257.1_pt1 | contig 12210 bp, 10 predicted proteins | sample 1542981 | NCBI WGS metagenome assembly OFQU01 (sample SAMN07774233, study PRJEB24372) | wastewater metagenome | isolation source: Exp Tend CN 90WW | collected 2016-02
CCCCGCTACAACCGTCAGCAGGTTCGCCTGTTGCTGGTGGAAAAGCGCGTGCGGATTGACGGAAAAGTCGTCAGCGATCCCCACAGCGAAGTACTCGACTTCAGCCGAGTCGAAGTCGACGACGAGGTGTTGCAGGTCGGTAAACCGGCGCGCTACTTCATGCTGCACAAACCACCGGGCTGCGTCAGTGCCACCCGCGACCCGCAGCACCCGACCGTGCTCGACCTGATCGACGAACCCGACAAGGACGATCTGCACATCGCCGGGCGTCTGGACTTCAACACCACCGGTCTGATGCTGATCACCAACGACGGCGCCTGGTCGCGCCGTCTGACCCAGCCACAGACCAAACTGCCGAAGGTCTATTACGTCGAAACCGAAGAGGCGATCGGGCCGGAATACGCGATCACCTTCGCCGAGGGCATCTACTTCGCCTTCGAGGACCTGACCACACAACCGGCGCATCTGGAACGGCTCGGCCCACGCTCGGCGCGGTTAAGCATCGTCGAGGGTCGTTACCATCAGGTGAAGCGCATGTTTGGGTTCTTCAACAACAAAGTCCTGCGCCTGCACCGCGAATCCATGGGCCCGCTACTGCTCGATAACGCGCTAAAACCGGGCGAGTACCGTGCTTTGCGCACCGAAGAGATCCATTTGTTCTAAGCCCGCGACCGCTCAGCAGAAGTTGTCGAACAATTTACCAATGGCACTTGCGCGATCCCCATCCCCCTGCTTGAATCAGGACGTCGGCCAGATTGTGACCGATGAGTCACAACATACATCCAAGAAACTTTTTGCCGGTAGAGAGCCTTCAAGGCTCCGCCTCAGCCGGCAGACTGCCCGCCAATAACAATACCCGTCGACCGCAGTCATGGATCGACATGGGCCAAGCAAATTCCAGGCGTATGCCTACCTGTCACAAAGCTCGTGCAATCTCTATTTGCGCGCATACCCGCTTGCTTGCCAGGAGTCTTATGACATGAGGCCAGAAATCGCTGTGCTGGATATACAGGGTCAGTATCGGGTTTACACGGAGTTCTATCGCGCAGACGCCGCAGAAAAGACCATCATCCTGGTCAACGGCTCGATGGCCACGACTGCGTCGTTTGCACAGACTGTGAAAAACCTGCACCCGCAATTCAACGTGGTTTGCTACGACCAGCCCTACGCGGGCCGGTCAAAAGCCCACAACCGACACGAGAAACATCTGACGAAGGAAGTCGAAGGGCAGATCCTGCTCGAGCTGATCGACCACTTCGCCGCCGAACACGTGCTCTCTTTTTCCTGGGGCGGCGCAGCTACGCTGGTTGCCCTCGCGCAACAGCCACGGCGCATCGAACGAGCGGTGATCAGCTCGTTCTCGCCGGTGATCAACGCACACATGCTCGATTACCTTGAGCGCGGCGTCGATTACCTCGGGCAGCGCGACGGCGATCGCGTCGGGCACCTGGTCAACAACACCATCGGCAAACACCTGCCGTCACTGTTCAAACGCTTCAACTATCGCCACGTCAGCAGCCTGGCGGAACACGAATACGGACAGATGCACTTCCACATCAGCGACGTGCTGCACAGCGATCGGCAGTGCTATCTGAATGCAGCGAAAAAGATCAACGTGCCGGTGCTGTTTCTAAACGGCGAATGGGACGAATACACCGCCGCTGAAGACGCTCGCCTGTTCGGCAACCACGTGGCACACAGCACCTTCACTACGCTGCAAGCCACCGGGCACTTCCTCGACATGGAACACAAGGCCGCCTGCCGCGATAGCCAGAACGCCTTGCTCGGCTTTCTGAAACCGGCGCAGCAGGCCAGCCGAACGCGTTACTCGTTTGTTCAGGATCAACATGCACTGGCCATTTGAAAAAGCGTCGTCGCGAGCGAGGCTGCAGGGTTGGGATTTTGCTTTGCGCACCGCAGTGCTCGCCCGCGATTGACCGTTTTCAGCGATTTAAAGCGTTCATGAGTAAAAGAAAAACTTCAAATCCGTGGCCGAGTCTGGTACAAAGTCAGCCGCTCTGAGCGGGTATAGTTTAATGGTAGAACAGTAGCTTCCCAAGCTTCCGACGAGGGTTCGATTCCCTCTACCCGCTCCACTCGAATTTTGGTCTCACGTTGTGTTTTTCGACGAGGGATGCAGGAATAGAAAAAACCGGCCTACAGGGCCGGTTTTTTTGTGGCTGGGATTTGAGGTTGGCCGCTTCGACAGCGCAGAACCATTCAGCAACACACCGTAGATTGCAGATTCGCCAGTCCCCCCTCTCCGCTTCGGTTTCTCTAATGACAACAAGTGCAGTCTGCTCAAGGCAATGATCCGCACCCAGGGGCTTTGACCACCCTATCCCCGAGAAGCAAGACACGACCTGATGACCATGCTTGGGATCAATGACGAAGCAACCCCATGAAATTCGGATCCACAAAGGAGTCCAGGAGTCCATTCGCAGACTTCATTCGAAATGCGAAATCGGAAGAAAAGAAGCGCGTTTACAGTGAAGTGCTGACCGAAGCTACCAAGAAACAGAATGAAGTGATGTTGGCGGCGCGCGAAAAGCAGGCCTGAGTACGATATTGAATTTCAAAAACGCCCGACCGATTGCCGGGCTATTTCATTCCATCGAAAACCCCATCTCTCATCTGCCGATTATCGTATTCCACTGGTTACCATTCGCGAACGGCAGCGTTCGGCCATCAGCAGCCCCAAAATAGCTGCGTGGAGGATTAGCGCCCTTAAGAGAACAGCGTAAAGCGGGACAGGTATATTTCAGTAGAAATTTATGGCTTAAACATTTCCATATGCAAATAAGGCTTGTTAGTAGTAATTGATGGTAAAGGTAGCTGTTGCATTGGCCGGACCGGCGGTGATTCTGTCCTCGGTCTGGATGTATCGGGCCTTCAACGGAATAGTGTAACTGGCACCCTCGACGGCACGCGGAGTTATGCCGCTGGTGCGCAAAGTGGCCAGCGGTAATGGCGTGCCATGACTATCGGCCACTTGCAGGCCGACGCCGGTAGCCGCCGGATCTTCCCCGGGGGCGCTGGGGTTAAGGCCCATGATACCGAGGCTGGGTGTGATTGCCGCACGGGTCGGATCCAGGCGAACCTGCAGCACGTTATTCTTGCGCGAGTCGAGATTGTTGCTGCTGCCGTCGCTTAACCAGCGCGGACCGGTGCCTTGGTAATAGCCGTGGAACGCCGGGCAGTTGTTCAGGGCAATCGAGAAATCCTTCCACGGCGTGAACGAGTTCTTGCCGGAAAATTCGTTGAGCCTGTACGTGCCCATCGGCACCGACACGTCGGGTGTCGAACAGGTGCGCGAGACGATGTTAATGCTCCCGGAGAAGTTGACGCGCTGAACTTCAACGCTATTGCTGCTGACCCGCGACTGAGCCATTGTCGGTAACGACGCGCCCTGAATGGTGCCCGGCAAGACGTCACCGATCTTGATCAACGACAGGTCGAACGACAGCGGGGCTTGAATCGACACGATGCAATTGGCCGTCCCGTTACCGCAGTTCGTGGAGTTGAGCGATGAAGGAAAAGGAGTACCGCTGAACCACAATGCAACCCCAATACCCGGAACACCGGTTTGGTACACATGCCCGCCCCAAGGTGTACCAGCCCAATTGGACAATGGCAGCGGTGTGGTCGGAAGCCAGCGCCGGGTTTCTATATTGTAAATACCTGCATTACAGAGGATGCGCACGACCGTTGTCGCATTGAACGTCTGACGATAGATTTCCGCGCCCAGCGGAACATCCCGTCCAACGGTCAGATTGCCACCTAACAAAGGCTGCGTGCGGATCATGTTGGTGGTGCCGTCGGTGTAGTCACACTGAGCCATTGCCACACTCGCCATCAATGAAAGTACCGCCACCGCCAAACCGGACTTGATCAAACGCTTTGTCTTCATTACTTATACTCTTGGGCGCTGTTCACAGAAGCAACGCGATTATCTGTTTGAGCGACCGAGCACACTGCATCCACTTGCTGCAGTTGCTTGCCTGCGCTTTTCACTGACGGCAATGGCAATGCGCATTGCTGACCGGCCTGAGTGCCCCAACTGATTAACAGTCGGCGCGCGTTGTCCTTGACCCGGGCATAGAGCTGACCGCCCTGCCCGACCACCCCGACCGACACGCCACGGTCATCGACCACGCTGGCGCCGAACGGAAGGCTGCTGCCGTCGGCCAACGTGACATTGAGCAGCAGCGCTTGACCGTTTTGCGTACCGTATTTGAGCGCCACCACAGCGCCGGCACGCGGCGCGACTTGCTGACTGGTTTCGCTAAATTCGACGTTCATGTCGGTGCCCAACGGATCGATCGCCACTTCGTTCAGCTCATAAGGACGCAAGTACGGCACCACCGCGTTGCCACGTTTATCGAGACGCAGGCCCGGAAAGCCCACCACTTTCGCGCCCTCGGCGCCTTCAGCAGTGATGACCGCCATGGTTTCGCCGCGATACGGGGTCAGCGTCACGCCGTTCGGGTGCGCGACCACGCTGCCGCTGGCGTTCAGCGACAGGCTGTCGTAGCCCTCACCACGGCTGACGGTGGCGCCGACGATGGCTTTGGGGCCGATGTACTGACCATTGACCGAGGTGCTGTTGGTGCGAGTTGCGCCGTCATGGCCGGCCGTCACGCCATAGTTGTACTGACGGTCTTCACCGGCGGTGCCGCTGAGCGTCGCTTGCTCGCTGTAAGCACCACGGGTGTCACGCATGACCCGCGCCGACAGTTGCGGGCGGTTGACCGAGGAGCCGAACTCCAGCGGCATGCTCACGGTAAACAGCAAGCTGGTGTCCATTTCGCCCATGCCCATGCGCGCCCGGTTGGCGCTGACGCCATAACTGACTGAACCGTGCTGCTTGTTGTAACTGAACTGGTACTGCACATCACGACCTGGCAGGTTCCAGTAGTTTTGGGTGAAACCGTTGAAGGCCAACTGGCCCCAGTCGCCCATGCTTTGGTTGGCGGTCAGCGACAGACGACTGCGCGGGCGGCCGTAAAGGCTGGTGTCGAGGCCATTGCGCTCGGCATCGATCAACTGCACGGCGTTGCTGAAATCCAGATAGTTTTCCGTGGAAAAACGGGTGGCTGCCACGGCGAAGTTACTGCCTGTGCTGAGGATGTTTTTGCTGTAGCTCAAACGCGCACTCTGGCCACTGGCGGTGCCGCTCTTGAGGTCGGTCTGCGCATGAGTGACGTCCACCGCCATCGCCCCGACCGGCGTGCTGAACGCCACGCCACCGAGTGCCGCACGGTAGTCGTCGCTCAGTTGCGATCCACCGTAACCGGTGAAAATATTGCTCAAACCACGCTGATAGGTGCCCTGAAAAAGCTTCGCCTGGCTGTCGATATAGTTATTGCGGGTTTCCCCGGCAGTCACGCTGAAACGCGAGGTCCCCGGACGCAGCAATTGCGCAGTCGAGGCAAATGGCACGATGAACGATTGCTCGCTACCGTCGGCTTCGTAGACGGTCACCTCGAGGTCGCCGCCATAACCGGTCGAGTACAGGTCATCGATCACGAAGGCGCCCGGCGCCACCGTGGTTTCATACAGCAGATTGCCGGCCTGCCGCACAGCGACTCGCGCACTGGTGCGGGCGATGCCACGGATTACCGGCGCATAGCCGCGCTGCGATTCTGGCAGCATGCGATCGTCGGTGCCCAGTTGCACACCGCGATAGGCCAAAGTATCGAAAATCTCGCCACTGGTGTTGGCTTCGCCCACCGTCAACTGACTCTTGAGCGAGGTGACATCGCGCTGGGCGTAGGTGTTGAGCACCTGATAACTCTGACCGTTGGACTTGTCCCAACTCGCTGAACCATTGTGGCGCAGCCGCCAGTCACCGATGTTCAACCCGGCATTCAGCCCCAAATAGGCCGAGTCGTAATTGCCGCTGTCGGTCTTGTTGTGGTTGGCGTTGAAGTTGTAGCTCAAAGTCCCGGCGGTCACGCCGCGATCCCATAATTCCGGGCTGACATAACCACGCGCATCGCGGCGCAAGGCAACCTGTGCAATGCTGATGTCGAGTTGCTGATTGGAGGGTGAAAACGTCGCACTCGCGCCTTCGATCAACTGCACGATATCCAGGCATGAGGCGCCGCTTTCAACGCTCGCCATGGCTTCAGCGGACAGGCGACGAAAATCCACGCCGATCAATTCCAACAAGCCACGGCTGAAGCATACCGTCGGGTGGCTGCCATCGGTTTCGGCATTGATGCGGATGTCCTGACGCATCATCAGTTTACCGTTGACCGCGATGTCGGCACGATACTCGCCGGGCAACACCGGGTTGCCCTGCTGATAAGCAGCCAGATCGAGGCTGCGCGAATCCTCAGGCAGAAACGCGTCGTTGAACTGTACGTCTTCGGCCCATGCCTGGGTGGCGAACGCACCTGATACGCCGGCCAGCGTCTGGAGAACCAGAGCGGTCAGCCGATTCAGGGCAAAGCGAGGTCGAGCCTGCGGGCACGCGCCCAGGCATGGAAGAGTCTTCATAGGTTACTCGTGCGGTGCGCTAAAAACGTTCGCGGGAAGTCAGGGCTTGAGTGGTTGCTTTAATGGCACCAGAGCGCCGTAGTCATTGATGGCGTTGAACTCGACCTGCGCCGTAGCACCGGGCATCGACTTGAGTGTGGGCAAGGCAAATGTCTTGGTTTCACCCGGGCCGACCATGCCGTTTTCACTCTCGAAACGTTGTGCGCCAACTGTCAGGGCCAGTTCGACCTGGGACAGGTGGAACGCGCTCGGATTGAATGCCTGCAAGGCAAAACCCTTGTCCGCCGGTACGACTTTCCATTGCACCTGCTGCATCGCCTCGTTGGGATTACCTGGCAGACCGTCAGGGCGATAGAAAATCTTGATCCGTGAACGGAAAGCCATTTGCAGCATGTTCAGATCCGTCGGGCCTTCGGCCTTCGGCGGGATCTCCAGCACGTTGAGCCAGAACACCGACTCCTTGTTGGTCGGTAACGCTGCGCCGGTGAACATCAGGCGCAGGCTTTGGCCCTTGCTCGGGTCGATACGCGACACCGGCGGCGACAGCACAAACGGCGACTTGGAGCTGGTAGGACTCGACTGGATATCACCGCTGTCGACCCACGATTGCACCAGCACGGGACGCGCGCCGTTGTTGTTCAATTTGACGGTGACTTCTTTCTGACTCGCCGGGTACACCAGACGCGTCCCGGTGATCACCACACCGGCCTTGGCTTGCGCATGCATCAGCATGCACAGCAGCAACACTGCACTGACTCGAAACAGACTTGCGTAACGCATGACGCACCTCTTTTGCCGCACTCTGATGCGCCCTTCCCCCTGGTTCAGGGCACGTCAGAGGGCTATCGGCTTACTGGTAGTCGACGTTGTAGGTCACGGAGCTGACCACGGTGCCCGGCGTGGTTGCGCCAGTGGCGATGTATTGCACGGCGTACGGCATGTTGGCCGCGCCAGTGCCATCGATGGTGTTGCGGGTGGTTTTGGTGATCTGGTTGGTGTTACCCGCCTGAATCACTGCGCCGCCCTGCTGGTCAACCAGTTGCAGTTGCACGTTGTTTGCGGTGCCGGTCATGTTGTTCAGGTTGCCGCTGACCGGATCAACGGTCGAACCGGCGTTGAAGAACGCCGCCGCAGTAGTCGCGGTACCGACGCAGCTGCTCAACTGAATGTTGAAACCGGTCTGGCCTTCAACCTGCCCAGCGGTAGTCAAAAGGCCCGTGGAGATGGTTGGCAGGGTCACGGTTGCGACAGCCGGTGAAACCACGCCGTCAACGGAGATGGTGCAGGTCTGGTTGACCAGCTCGCCATTGAAATTGATGGTGCCGTCAGCGGCGTTGGCGAACTGAGCGCCAGAGGCGGCAACCAGCACAGCGATAGCGAGAGCTTTGCGATTCATGGGACAACTCCAAAAGTAAGATACGAACCCGTCGCGTAAGTCTGGACGGTTGTCCGGCGCGGAATGCGTCGTGATTTACAAGCCATCTAGCTGGGCGACGAGACAATCCTGGTCTTTTGGAGAGAGCATTCCCGTAGGCGTCTTCCCTCTCAGCTGTAGGAAATTTCCCACCGCTGGCAATTGCCAATATTGGAGGACAATGGTGCGCACCGATATTCGTGAGAGACACAAAGTAAGGCGATGAATATTGGTAATAGCTAATTTCGAACTTCCGCTTTTGGCCGACAGCAGCCGTTGATGAACGACCCCTTCTGGTTTCAAGCCGGTAGCCACTGAGGCATCGCTTGATGCCCCTAGCTAGTTTGATCTCGATGTAGCCCTGCCCTCCGTTCGAAGGCAGACAAAAATGCATTACTCGCAAATGGATTGGATGCCAGAAATCATCCCTCTACCCGCTTCACTCAAACATTGGTCTCACGTCGTGATTTTTTGACGGGGAATGAAGGCACAGCAAAAACGCGCATAAAGAACCGATTTTTTGTGTCCGGGGATTGAGGTTGGCGCTTCACATTACAGATCCACAACACTCCACCGGTTTTCACCTCCCGCCCAACCGACTAGCATTTCCCCATCGACCACCACCCTCCCCCTGCGCGGCCATCGACGAATACGCGTCATCACTTTCGAGGGAACCCCATCGCGGCCACTTTGCCGCTGACGACCGAACTCAAAAGAGCACTCCCAATGACTCAAAACATCTACGACGATCCCGAATTCTTTCAGGGCTACAGCCAGATGAACCGCTCAATCGGCGGCCTAGATGCCGCGCCGGAATGGCCTGCGCTCAAGGCGTTGCTACCCTCCATGCACGGTTTGCACGTGGTGGATCTGGGTTGCGGTTACGGCTGGTTCAGCCGCTGGGCCAGCGAGCACGGCGCGGCCAACGTGCTGGGGCTGGACGTTTCGGAGAAGATGCTGGAACGCGCACGCGAAACCACTTCGGCGACGAACATCCGTTACGAGCGCGCCGACCTGGAACAACTCGACTTGCCCGCGTGCAGTTTCGACCTGGCCTACAGCTCGCTGGCGTTGCATTACATCAAGGATCTGCCAGGACTGTTTGCTCACCTCTACGCAGCGCTGAAGCCGGGTTCGCATTTTGTGTTTTCCATCGAACACCCAATCTTCATGGCCCCGCGCAATCCCGGCTGGCTGATCGACAGCGAAGGTCGCAAGCGCTGGCCGCTGGACAGTTATCAGATTGAGGGGGAGCGAGTGACCAATTGGCTGGCCGACGGGGTGATCAAGCAGCATCGTACTGTCGGTACGTTGCTCAATTCACTGATTGGCGCTGGATTTACTATTCGTCATGTCAACGAGTGGGGGCCAAGCGATGAAGAAGTGGCGGCGCAACCAGCGCTGGCTGAAGAGCGGGAGCGGCCGATGATGATGCTGGTGGCGGTACAGCGCTAAGCCTGGAGGGACAATTTAAATGTGGCGAGGGACTTTGCTCCCTCGCCACAGGTTTTGAACGCGCCTTCAGCGCGTCGCCACAATAAACAACCGCGGAAACGGCAACAGCACCGAGCCATCCGCCAACGCCGGATAAGCCTTCTCAACCTCAGCCAGATACCGCTCCAGATACTGTGCCCGCTCGCTTTCAGTCAGCGGACTCAGAAACGGAATCAGCCCACTGCCCTTGAACCACTCGACCACCCCGGCAGCGCCATCCGACAGTTGATGGTGATACGTGGTGCGCCACACATCGACCCTCGCGCAGTGCGGTCGCAGCATCGAGAAGTACTCGCTGGCGCTCGCCATGTCCGTACGCTGCCCGGCAGCGTCAGCGAGTTTGCTTGCCCACGGGCCATTCGCCGCGATTTCACGCATCAAGCGGTGGGAGGGTTCATTGAGATTATCCGGCATCTGAATTGCCAGACTGCCGCCCTCCGCGAGCTTGCTCGCCAGCGCCGGCAGCAACACCGCGTGATCGGGTACCCATTGCAATACCGCATTAGCAAAGATCACATCAAAAGGGCCTTCATCGGCCCATCGATCAATCTCGGCGACATCGAACTGCAACTGCGGCAAGCGCTTGCGTGCGGCCGCGATCATGTCTGCCGAGCTGTCCAGCCCACTGACTGTCGCCCCAGGAAAACGCTGCACCAGCAACTCCGTCGAGTTACCCGGACCGCAACCGATATCGACCACCGATCGCGCTTCAGCCGTGGGAATCGCCGCCAGCAGATCGCGGGCCGGGCGGGTGCGTTCATCTTCGAAAGCGACGTACTGTTTGGCGGACCAACTCATTGCGTTCTCCTGTCATGGCGAAAAGCGAGTGCTGACACGATACCGTTACCCACGAAAACTGGCTCCCCTACCAACGTCGCGCAGGCTTCCTGGATTTGTAAGTAGAATTTTCACCAAGCCGTCAGTGTCTGAATTTCAGGCACCACACAACAAGGAACACGGCTATGAAATTCGCGAAGATTTCCCAGAAGCTTGCCCTGTGGGCCGGCAGTCCCAAGACGTTTATGGGGGCGTTGATCCTGATCGGTCTGTGGGGGATGAGCGGGCCGATTTTCAGCTACAACGACACTTGGCAACTGATCATCAACACGTCGACGACGATCATCACGTTCCTGATGGTGTTCCTGATCCAGAACACGCAGAACCGCGACACCGACATCCTGCATTTGAAGATTGATGAATTGCTGCGAGTGACCAAAGAGGCGCAGAACGCGATGTTGGGGCTGGAGGCGCTGGATCTGAAACAACTGGAAGCCTTGCGCAGGCACTACCGGACGTTGGGCGAAGGTGAGGTTTTCAATCTCGAAGGGCTGGGCGAGCAGAGCAAGCCGAAGCAGGATTTGAACGAGTGCTGATTTAAAAGCAAAAGATCGCAGCCTGCGGCAGCGCCTACACAAAGCACTGCCGAAGGCTGCGATCTTTTGATCTTTAACTCAAATCAGCGGCTGGCTTGCAGCGACCGAGCCATTTGCAGATGGTTTTGCAGTTTGGGCAAGGTCTCATCGGCGAAGGCTTTGATCTCCGGCACGGTGGTGGTTTGCGCCTCCTGCTGAATCTGCTGGATCGCCTCTTCAGTGGCTTTGACCTGACTGGCGGCGTACGCCTGATCAAAGGTTGCGCCGTCTTTCACTTCAGGAATCAGTTCCTTGGCCTTGTCGGCCATTTCTTCACGCGGGGCGACGGGCAGGTCGAGTTTTTTCGCAATCTTCGCCAAATGTTGATTGGCCGTGGTGCGGTCGTTGATGACGACGATGGTGAAATCCTTGACCTCTTTGGATTCGGTCTTCTGATGCGCCAAACGGCTGGCTTCGATGTCGGCCATGCCTTTGGCCGAAGCATCGTTGATGAATTCGGCAGGCGACTGGGCAAAAGCACTGCTGGCGAACAATCCCAACAGCGTGACAAAACTTAAACGACGTACCTGGGTGGCCATCCGGCTCATGGTCGCGCCCTCCTTCTTGCTGAATTCAAGCGGGAGCTTGCGCCCCCGCCTCTCAATCAAAACTACCTTCACCGACTACTTCGATTTCTGAGCAGGCTTGCGGCCCGTTTCTGTTTTCGCAGGCTCTTTATCGACCGTCGTCGTGGTGGTTTTCCCACCTTTGCGACCGGCTTCAGAAGCCTTCGTTCGATCGTTGGCGAAGTTTCCCGAGTTCGAGTTTCTTGAATTAGGCATGATTCTCTACCTCTTGGTATTGATCGTGGCGAGCAGGTGCCCGTCTAGATTGAGAATTTTCTCACCGGCAAAGGTTTAGAAAAATTGCCATCGCTGCGACGAACGGTGAACCCTCGGCGAGCAGATCAAGCCTTGTTCGGCATCAATCCCGGCAAAGCATGCAGTAGCGCATTGATGGCGAAACCGATGAACATCACGCCGCACAATCGAGTGATGAGCAGTTCGTGACGCTGGTACACCGTGCGCACTCGCTGCGCGCCCACCACACCAATCAGAATCGCGTAGGCGAGCAGCCCACCAAGGAAACTCAGGGCGATCAGCGCTGGCAACATCGACCAGTTGAGCAGCTCGGCGCGGCTCGACAGCAGCGCGGTAAACGTCGCCACCGCCACCGGATAGGCTTTGGGATTGGTCAGGCCGAACAAAATGCCGTGCCAGAAGGGATTGCGCGCCGCGCCCTGCGGTTGATCATTGCTGCGCCGTTGCGCACGCACTGCACGCCAACCGAGCCAGAACAGGTACAAGCCACTCAGTACGCCAAGCACATCAAACGCGGTGCTGCCGATTTCCCGCGCACCGACAATCGCCACCAGCGCGGTGCTGC
>OFQU01000259.1_pt1 | contig 12176 bp, 6 predicted proteins | sample 1542981 | NCBI WGS metagenome assembly OFQU01 (sample SAMN07774233, study PRJEB24372) | wastewater metagenome | isolation source: Exp Tend CN 90WW | collected 2016-02
CCGAACCGGAAAAAGCTTACGTGTCACGTTATGCCTTGGGCCGCGATTACCACAAATTGATCCGTAAACGTGTTCAACAATTGGCGGACAAGATTCAAGGCGAGATCGGCCCGTTCGGGTTTCGCGCTTTCGTCGACAGCGCACCGGTGCTGGAAAAAGCCATCGCCGAGCAGGCTGGGCTGGGCTGGATCGGCAAAAATACGCTGGTACTGAACCGTAAGGCTGGCAGCTATTTTTTCTTGAGCGAATTGTTCGTCGATCTACCGCTGCCAGTGGATGAGCCGCACAGTAGCGAACACTGCGGGCGCTGCACTGCATGTCTCGATATCTGCCCGACCAATGCTTTCGTCGGCCCGTATGTGCTGGATGCGCGACGCTGCATTTCGTATCTGACCATAGAACTGAAAACCGCCATCCCCGAAGAGCTGCGGCCACTGATCGGCAACCGGGTGTTCGGCTGTGACGATTGCCAGATCGTTTGCCCGTGGAACCGCTTCGCGCGGCCCTCGACGGAAAGCGATTTCAAGCCACGGCACAACCTGGACAACGCCGGACTGGCCGAGCTGTTTTTGTGGGATGAAGAAAAGTTCTTGAGCAGCACCGAGGGCTCGCCATTGCGGCGAGCCGGGTATGAGCGCTGGTTGCGCAATCTGGCGGTGGGGTTAGGCAATGCGCCCTCAACGATTGCGGTGCTGGAAGCGTTGAAGGCGCGACGGGATTATCCCTCGGCGCTGGTCAGGGAACACGTCGAATGGGCGTTGAAGCAACATTCGTCATAAAGGGTATTCCCCCGCATTCGAACGCCGCGCAAACCCAATCGTTTACTCGTCTGAGACCAGTCATTACCTGGCGACATGCGCCGATCCCCAAGCAGGCTCGTGCGCCCCTAACTGCATAATGCGAACCTGTTTTTTCTGGCCATTCACCAGATAAAACAACCGGTGCTCTTGGCTTAAACGCGTATGCACGTGGGAAAATCCTTCGTGCAAGCTGTTTGGATAGAAGAATTTGTAATTGGGATAAGGATCCTGCTTGCTTCCGGGATAAGCCCGGGCAGCGTCACTGGGGCTGATATTGCTTTCAACTGCCGTTTTGAATTCAGCATATTTAGCCCTGGAACCCGCACCAAGTTTACCCGGCGGCAGGTAGTCGTGATTCTGGAACTCCTCAATCAATGTCCAGTTTGCTGGCGGCTCGGGCGGCGCGGCACTAGCCCCGGCCTTGCCTGATTTGCCACCGTGCTTTCTGCCGCCAAAGGTCGCGTATTCCTTTTCCACGATTCTGACCGGCGGTTCGTCGGCCAATTTCACGAGATAGGGACGAGGCCTCAGGCTTTGCGCAATAGCCTGTCGGACAGCAAGGGCCCCTGCGGCAGCAGACGCAATGCCAAGCCCCAAACTTACCCAGCCAAGTATCGCCCCGACCTGGGACTGTGGCGCCAGTTCATTGGCCAACTCACTGCCTATGGCAGCCGCTCCGGAAGCGATGCCCAACCCCATGCCCAACAGGGCCAGTGGCGAGGCTGCACCCAACGTAACGATACTGGCGACTATCCCGACAAAACCCAGCGCAATCCCTGCAATTGCCTGCCAGGAGATATGGCCCGTGGGGTCAACTCGATTGACCGGATCGCCCAGGCAATAGGCGTAGGCATTCAGTCCACCCGCGCCAAACGGGCTCATGCTGTCAGGTCCGGTGAAACGCATCAGGGTCGGGCTGTAGGCGCGGTAGCCGCTGCCCAGCAAATACAGACCTGTAACGGTATCCAGTTGCTCGCCATTGAAGGCCGCCAGACTGAACTGCCCGCCGTCAGCCGGGCGATGCCCGTAGGGGCAATAAGCGCTGTCGTCCCATTGCTCGCCGTGCAACCGGGTCAGCACGCTTTGCTGTTGATCCGTGCCGAAGATCCGGCTACCCGCATCCGCACCGAGTTGCTGCTGGCCCAATACAAACCCGCCATCACGCACCACACTGAGCGCGTCATTACCGCAAATCTCGCTACTCACGCTGGCGTTGTGATAGTAGCGCTGCACATCCAGCTTTCGCGGTTGCGACAACTCAACGATTCGATCAAAACCGTCGTAGTGATAGCCACGCACCACCTCCCCTCGCTCATTGGTCAACCGGATAAGACGTCCAAACGCGTCATACGCCAGGGTGCGCGCGTGGTCGTCCTTGATCATCCGGCCGTCGGCGTCGTACTCCAGCGTAACGGGCGCCGGATAATCGGCATGTGAGTGGGTTACCCCAACGAGCTGTGCAGGATCGATTTCGCTGTAACTGAAGGTCGTTACGTTAACGCCTTGGGGAAAAGTGGTTTCCAGGGTGAGGATGTTGTCCAGCGCGTCGAAGGTAAAGACTTGCCGGATGATCTCTTTGCCGTAAGGATCTCGAGGTCGCTGGCTGCCGTCGCAGTTGTACTGAGTGAGGCGGCCGCGCACGTCGTAAGCGAATCGTTCATCGCGCAGCACGAAAGCGCCGCGCTTCAGGACTTTCTGCGACAGCTTGCCAACCACGGTGTAGGTGGAGGTCAGCGTCTGGGTGACCAAACCATTGGCCTCAAAGCTTCGAGTGGCCTCGCGCCCGAGGTCATCGTAGGTCAGGCGCGTCGTCAAGAGCTTGCTGGAGGAGGTATCGCGAGTTTCAATGCGTTCCAGCAAAGCGGTTTTCTTGTCATAGAAAAAATCAGCCTGCACCGCCCCCTGCTTGAACGAGACTCTGCGTCCCCACGTGTCGTATTCGGTCTTGTGCTTTACGCCCAGCACGTCCACGTACGTCAGGGGACGACCGGCGAAAGTATAGGTATGGGAGACGGTCTGGCGCAGATCGCCAAATTGCGTGGTTTGCGATTTGAGGCGCCCGGAGGGAAAGTACTCAAAATGACTCTCGCGGCCCTGTTCGATACAGCTTTGGGGTTTCCCGTTGAGGACATCGTAGGTGAATCGAGTGGTCAACCCTTCGTCTTCGGCCTCGGTCAGCTCCTCACCCTCAATGAGCGATCCGCGAGCGATGACAGCCTTGCGCTCAGTCAATAATCCACCCAAGGCCGGCTCATGAACGAACTCGGTCCGCTGGCCTGAGGCGTCGGTGTGCGATTTGGGCAGACTGCGGCCGGCCTCGTAACTGGCGAACGACTTGCGCCCTCCCACGGACATCCCGGTCACACGGTTCAAACCATCGAACGTCTGCTGCCCCAGCTGCACGCCCGCCACTTTGATTTCCACCGGCAACTCATCAGTGCTGTGGGCTGCAAACGTGGTTTCAACTGCATGTCCGTCTGGCAAAACAGTGCGCACCAGGCGGTCGAACACGTCGTATTCGAAAGAGGTCTTGTTGCCGGCCGGATCGGTCTGGCTGAGGGTTCGGCCCAACCCGTCATAGGTATAAACGGTTTTACCCAGGCTTTGCTCTTTTAGATCGAATACCTCGACGCTGTCTGGCTTGCCGAAAGCATTGACGACAGTGACCGTTTTGCCCATGCCCTGCTGCCAGCTCTTCTGCTTGCGGCTGACGGGATCAAATTCACTGTGTTCGATTCGCCCGTCGCCATGGCGGGTCTCTTTGGTCTGGCCCCAATCGTCGTAGAAAAACTCCGATTTGACCTCGCGCGCAACGCCATCCCACCAGTCGCTGTGCTCCACCGTCACGGGTCGTCCAGTGTTGTCATGGACGCAGGTGTAAACCGTGCGCATAGGGCAGTCGCCCTGCGGGTCCGGGTTATCGCAGTCCTTTTCCTGAATTTTGACGATGCGCCCCAGTGCATCGTAAGTGGCCTCTTGCATGCCCCCGGACGAGTCATGGGTGATCAGTGTCGCCGGCTCGCGGCCCTTGGCAGTTTCATAGCGCCACTGGGTGAAGGAGGCGTAAGCAGTGCCGGGCGCCAGTGTCTTGCGTATCCGCCGGCCAAGCTTGTCGTATTCATACTCGATGACTGCGTCGTCGGCATCGCGCTCGGACACCGTCAACCCACTCAGGGTCGAAAGCTTTTGTTCGCTGGAACTGGTGGTGCCGTCAAACCCGTGAACGGTTTTCTTCAACGACAGTGTGGTCTCTTCAAGCTCATACGAATATTCGATGCGGGTCGTTGTGGCATTGCGCGTAACACTCTGCTGTTGCAACACGCCGTGCAGAGTCGGGTCCTTGGGCGAGCTCAAATAGGTAAGGTCAACCTTTGAACGCAGAATCTCGACACCGTCAACCAACTCCAGAAAACTCTCCTGAACGGGCTGGACACTGGCCAGCGTCGAGCCGTCAAGGGCGGGGTGCAAAGCATAGCGATAGCGGGTAATGGTCGAGGCGCCACCGCCTGCCGCTGGCACCACGGTTTTCTGCTTGAGGAAACGGATAAACCCCAGAGGGTCTTTTGGGCAACCTTCTGAATCGCTGGCCGGGTAGTACTCGAACTGCGTACTCACGCCGCTGGCGTCCACCTGACTGAGCAGATTGCCGGCGGCATCGAACTCGGTGATGGTGGTTTCCGTGCGTTTCTGCCCGGTTACGCTGTTCGCGTAACCTCGGGTCTGAGACTTGGGCATGCGAAATTGCGCCGGCTGCTCAGTGAAAGGCTTGCCGACTTCACAGTGATAATCGGTAGTAACCGAAGCTACCGACTCACCACATGTGGTCACTTCAGAGACCAACAAATGAAACTTGTTGTAGGTACGCTTGGTGTGGGTATGAGTCTTCGCCCCCACAATCAAACTTTCCACGCAACTGTACTCATAGCTCTTGGGCGCACGGTACAGAGGGTCACCGTCATCGGCCGGGTCGGACGGCACGCCATGCCCCAGATAATTCCAGTCCGAATACGTGTAGGTCTTGCTAACCTTCGGCTGCCCTTGCTTGACGAAAACTTCATGGGCAATCACGTAGGGCAGGCTTTGCGTCGCCCCTGAGGCAGGAAGCAGGTGTCCGACCCTTTTGTAGCGAATGTTTTCCACGGCACCGAGTGGCGATTCCACGCGTTTGAGGTACCTGATGCCATCAATCTCTTCGTACTGCAGATCCCAACCTCTGCCAACCGGTAAACCGATTGCTGTGACGTGGTCGTTCTTGAGCGTCATCGTGAATTCAGCGCTAGATGGCGTGTCGGGATACTGGGTCAACGTCAGCCGGCCAGCGGTACGGCTGACCTTAAGCAATGTCCTTTTTGCATCGCTGATTTCCACGAGCATGGGTTGCTCGTTGAACGTCGCGTATTTCAAGGAAATGCTCGTTCCGTTCGCGGCGATGACCCTGGTGGGCACGGCAACATGGGTGGCGCCATAAACCTCAAGCTCTTCGCGCCGGCCATCCTTGTAACGAACTTCATAACGCCCGACAGCCACTTTCAGTACCTTGGCGCTCTCAAGTTTCATTTCCTTGAATTGCAGAGCATCGCCTGTTTCAACGGCCTTATAGCGCTCACCGCCGTTGAGCGTCATGACTTTGCTACGCAAATCATAACGACTGGTGGGCAGCGACCATCCCGTGCCATAACCGGCGTTGTGAGTGTTGAGTGGGTTGAAGCTCAGGGCAAGATTGAATGAAGGGCCGTTGAGGTCCCCGGAACGAATAACCCCAAGTGTCAGGGCGCAGGTGTAAATGCCTGTACGGGGATCAACACCACCGGCAACAAAACCTCCAAAATTGAATGCATTCGAATGCACTGAATCCTGAGTTTTAGTACTCATGAATAACATCCTGTAAGTTGCAGAAACGAATAGACACGCAAGAGTTCCGACTGCTGCACCGAAAACACCATGATTAGTGAAACTCTTGAAAACCCTACATCAACCAAGCGAGTACGAGCGGTTCGCGATATCAGGATTGATCCGAACACTGTGCGCGGTACCGTATTCATCCAATACCAGCAACTCCAGCGTTTCCTTATTCTCTGGCTTGCGAGGATGTTCTTCCGTGACATGACTGAGGATCGATATTATTCCGGGATCCTGCTCCATGGTTCGAAGGCCGGTTGGCGTGCGCGTCACCACCTGCGCACCATAAATCGGCGCTATATAGCCGGTATAACTTCTCGGGCCGACCGAGACGTTTATGGCATTGCCAGAGGAGAAGAACTCGACCGCATAGTCCGCGTCATATTTCACTTGCAGGCTGGACCAATCGAGCAGGTTGATTTGTCGACCTTCTGCATATAAAGCAAGACTATATTGTTCGAACTTTTCAAAAAGACTGGGCGTAGCCCTGACCCTGTTTTTCTTGAGACTGAAACTGGTGCGTGGATAACGTTTAGGCGCAATCGCTTCAAGCGTCACACTGCTGTCGTAACCATTGCGCCCGTTGCTTCGATACTTCTTTCCATCCAGGGTCAGTTCAGCGGCAATCTGGAGTGCGCCAGGACGGCTGCAAGTGACCCAAAACTCGAAAACCTGAACACTGTCCTCTGGCGCGGAAATCCGATTGCTGGCAGCAGGCACCAATGGCGTCACGCGCGGGGCGCCACCCGCCATGTCGTGTGCGTAGCGGTTTTCCTGTAAATCGACATGCCAATCGCCACTCAGCGGCGCAGAGGTGTCATAGCTGATCAGCTTGAGCGTCTCCAGTGCCGGATGGCCGTGCAGCGAGACTTCTTCGGCCTGCGAGTTTTCTCCCGCCACCAGCACCAGCACACGAACTTGCATACGGCCATTGGCATACAGTGTTTTATGGCGAACGGCAGAAGAGTAAAACTTCACTTCAAGGCGCTGGATACTCAGACTTTCTTCAAACATATAAATTTCTTCCTGAAAGGCAAATTGAAAACATGCTCCTGGGTGATGACGCTGGAGTATTGACACACACACGCCAGACAAAAAGAAGTCATGCTTTATATCCGTATGTAATGTCGCAAAAAGAAACACCCGACAGTGCAAACCAGGAGACTTACATTCACCTAATATCGCCCCCTGCAATCAAGTAACCACAACCATTCAGAAAACGATCAAATCCTGCAATAAAAAACCTTTCCCACATATTAAAAAGCCCACCTTCATACCGTTGTTCGAGAACGAGGCAGAGAGTGGGCCAAACTGATATTGGCTACAACTGAAAGAAGGCGTTACTGGATTAACAACTACCAGGCAATGTCGTCAGTCACTCGACGATTCAATCCCGGTATCAGGAGAGTCGAAAACTTCAACAACGTCATTCGCCACAGGCTCTCGCACCCTGATTACAACCTGTCGGTCCATACTGGCGCCCTGAACATATTGACCTATACGCATCAACGCGACGTCGCCGAGTGGATTGTCAATCAGGTTGATATCCAGATTTTGTGTATCAGGAAGTTCGAAAAACTCCTCTCTGATATTGACGATATTATTGTCGTGCACATCAAGCACCCTCAAGCTTGCCAGTTGCTCTACCCCGGAAGGAATCTGCGTCAGCCCGGCATCACTCAGGTACAACTCGCCCAATTGGTGCATAAATCCCACATGTGGCGCGACACCCAACGGATTTTCGTCAAGCCTCAACAGCGTCAGTGTCTCGATTCTTGATAGCCCCTCGGCATCGAAGTCAGACAGTTGCAGTGAGCAGTCCTGCAAGACCAGATGGCGCAGGTCGCGCATCTGAAAAATGCCTGGAGCGAACGTCTCCATACGCACCCTTTGGAGGATCAGGTAGCGCAGATTGGGAAAGCTGTCGAGCAATTTGCCGAGCTTGACGCTCGGGTTGCGTGCCTCCAGCACCAACTCTGTCACATGCTCGAATCTTGCAGATGTGTGCGGCAACTCACCGGCGAAGTCGATGAACGAAGAAAAACTTTCGCCTTGAGCGTCATGGGGTGTTATCAATTTTTTCTGCCAGAGAGCTTGCAGATCTTTACTGAAGCCCTGTCGCAACTGTAGTTGATGGGCAAGTGCCGCAGGGCTCCATACCTCCCCATCAGTGTGATGTGGAGGGACGATCGCGCTCCAGGCGCTTAACTCCTGCCGCAACGTTGCGAACTCTTTTTCCAAACGAATCAAAACCCCGGACGGATCGCTGTGCAGATGCTCATTGATAAATCGCGCTACATCCTCGTCAGAGAGCTCCGGATACAGATCACGAACGCGTTTTTCAACAAACCTGCCCGGCTCGGGATTTTCATCGGCTCCGCCCCGCAGATACCCCGCCTGCCGGTATTGCGCAGTTACAGCTTCGATGGCCAATGGCAACGGTTCCAGTCCCAGCACTTCGCTCACGGTCTGCCGCGGAGGTAACGGCTGGGCACGGACCCATCGCTGCAATGTCGGGCCAGCGGCTTCAGGCATGCCCAACACCTTGCGCTGCGCGGGCAGCAGCAACAAGCAGACTGCCGAATACAGATCATGCAGCGCCTGGGTTGATTGGCCATCGGCGCGTTGCACCAAATACCCTGCGTCCTGTCGAATCAGCACGTGACGAACCGGCGACCGGCCATCACCGATCGCGCTCAAGACCTCCCCGTCCAGCACGCCCTGACGCATCTCGATTCGAATCTGTTGCGGCCAATCTGCGAGATTGCCAATCATATAAAGCGCCAAGCGGTCACTGTCCAAATTGGACACCGCATTCAAGTAAAGCCCTTCGCCAGCCCTGGCCAGGCGAGCCTCTCGCAGGGCCACCAACGTCTCTGTCGCCACTCGCGGTGGTAGGCCCGACTGATTGTGCATATGCAGACGCTCGGCGGCAGTTGTATTGCGCCATATCGCCTCGGCCACAGTTTTAGGCAAATCAGGAAAAATTCGTCGCATCTGCAAGGTATTTTCATCACAGTCGACTTCGAATGCCCGCTCATGTGCCTTAAAGACTGCGGCGCGATCCTCTTTTGGCCAGCGCGCCATTTTCTGATCGAGGCTGAATCGCCTGAGGGTGTCCTGGAGCAGTGCGGGGGGATGAACGTCAGCGTCGGTATGGCGCGCCAGCGTTCCATCAACGCCACTCACTGCGAGGATGTGTGCAAGCGTGATGTCGGAGAATTCGTCGATGGCATACCCCATACGGTGAAACAGGTCCGCCATGTGCTCATGCGCGGAGTTGCTGCTCTCGACCGGATACCAGAGTTTGCCCTCGCTATCCGGTTTGAGTAGCGGGCCGGACGGCTCGCGCTCTCGGGTGACGGTGGCGCGGAACAGACCACTGTCGGCGTCCTTGACCACTTGCACATAATGCTCTTCATCTACAGCGACATACTGGCGTTGCTTGAGCACCCGAATGCCTTGCTCATTGGCCTCGCCCATGTTTCTCGAAACAGGTATCCAGTAGTTCGACAAGACGCTGATCGCGACAACCCCACCAGGGTGACTGATCGGGATGGCGGGCGGCATCAGGTTCGGGATAACGCTGATGACTTCCACCGATTCTGCCGTGTGCGGTCGGGAGGAAGGCTGCAGCGGATCCGCTTGACGAAGCACCGAAGACGACGGGAGATTACCCCCTAGCGGCCGATGAAAGCCGTCAGTGTTGATATCGGGGATTTTGTTTGGCGCAGGTTTGATTTTTGGTGGTTTGCCAGCCATGAATTCTCATCCTTGAGATGTGTGGTTGCGCAGACTTCGCATGAATGCGGAGCCCGCGCATGACATATAGACAATCACGCAGTATTGCGAACATTGACGATTGACCCGACCAGCTTACCGGCCTGTTCAATAAGAAGCGGTATATATCTTTACCACAATGTCATGGATACAAATTTTGAACGGCCAACCTTACCCGCGCTCCAGACCAAAAGTGCGGGCGACAAAGTCCGTGCGAATCGCCAGTTTATGTTCCGTACCGTGTTGATCGATGGCGCGAAAGTGGAATACATCGCCTTTCTTGTAGGCGCGATCCAAACTCGAATATTCAGACAGTGCCTGCACCACCGTGAGTTCTCCATCGCGATCATTGACCCTCACGGAATAAAACTTCTTATCTCGCGTAATTGCATCAGCGGAAAACGTGAACGCAATAGGGTCACCGTTGAATGGCAATCCGATGTTCAAGCTGCGCTCCTTTGGACGAGCCAGAACACCTGTCAGAAAATTAGTCACGTACTCATTGAGCTTGTTGGCCATGGCGAACATAGGATCGGTATCGGCGGGGACATCGGCAATCCAGTCGACAAGCTTGATCTGCTGTCCTTGTGGATACAAGCCGAGGTAATAGTTCCAGATTCGATTGCCCGGCTCTTCATTGCCGCGACGGGTCGCCTGCCAGCGGAACTGGTCAATGGCGTAGGCCAATGGTTGTTGTGCTTCCAGGGTTACGCTGCTGTCGTGGACACTGGCCAGCGTCGTCCCGTTGGTACGAATCGTCTGCCCGGCCAGGGTCAGGCGTGCGGCAATCTGGGTCGTGCCGGCAACGGAGCAGGAGACCCAGAAAGTACGGACTTGCGGATGGAGTATGTCCTCGTCTGTCTCTTCGTCGGGAATCGAGGTGGTCACGGCCGAAGGTTGCGCGTCAAGGGTATAGGGCCCTTGCTCGATACTGGCGGACCAGCCATCCCGTAACGTCCTGCCCGTACCATAATGAATAAGTTCGATGCTATTCATTACGTCAGCCGGTACATGCACCGTATTACCGTTGATATCAGCGGCAGCAACAAGCACTTGCACTTTAACTTGCATGCGACCATTACCGAACAGCGACTTGCTTCGAGTGACCTCACCGGCATCAAATTTGACTTTGAAACTGATGATAGAGTCAGCGACTCCCAAATGACTTTGCTGGCTTTGTGTTACTTCCATGTTTTCACTCATAATGCAAATCCTTTGACATTGTATTTAATTGGCAGATAGACCTTGAGCAAGCTATCAACCAAAGAAATAACACGACCATCAAAACAACAGCAAAGCGAAAAATGTAAGAAGCCTATATACACGTGCACAAAACGCTGACCATCGACTCAGCGCAAGTTACTGACTGCGAGGACTATCAATGCTCGTCGTTATAGACAAACTTTGGCATTTCCCAATGAAAACGAATTGCCAACAGACGTAACAGGAATCCGCCGAATAAAGTTATCAGGATCGCCTGCTCGCTCGGAAGATTCAGAAACAGGCAGAACATGTAACACCATGCCGCCGCAAAAGAGACGCTGGCGTAAAGTTCGCGCCGGAAGATCAGCGGGATGTCGTTACAGAAGATATCGCGCAGGATGCCGCCGAATACACCGGTGATCACGCCGCTGACCGAAGCCACCAACATGCCGTGGCCCATTTCCAGCGCGGTCATGCAGCCGATCAGGGTGAAGGCCACCAGACCGACAGCATCGAGCACCAGAAACAGCGAGCGCAGGTGGCGCATCCAGCGTGCGGTGAACACCGTGAACATCGCGGCGAGCGAGGTCAGCACCAGATATTCCGGATGTTTGACCCACGTCAGCGGGTAATGCCCGAGCAGCACATCACGCACCGAACCACCGCCCAACGCCGTGACACAGGCGATCAACACCACACCAAACCAGTCCATGCCACGACGACCGGCAGACAGTGCGCCGGTCATGGCTTCAGCGGTGATGGCGACGAGGTAGAGCATTAGCAACATGGTGGCGATCCTTGCAGGAAGGCGCGCAGTCTACTCACTTCGCCATGGCACCAAAAGAGGGCAGCAGCGCAGTCCACCGATGTCAGAACTTGATGAAATGCTCGCGGTAGTGCTGCAGCTCGGCGATCGACTCGCGGATGTCGTCGAGCGCCAGGTGCGTGCCGCCCTTCTTGAAGCTGTCGCGTACGTCCGGCGCCCAGCGCGCCGCCAGTTCCTTGAGCGTCGAGACGTCGAGGTTGCGATAGTGGAAGTAGCTTTCCAGCGCCTTCATGTGGGTATAAAGGAAGCGACGATCCTGGCAGATGCTATTGCCGCAGATCGGCGACTTGCCCTTCGGCACCCACTTTTCCAGGAAGGCGATGGTCTCAGCTTCTGCCTCAGCCATGCTGATGCGGCTGTCGCGTACACGCTGGGTCAGGCCGGAATTGCCGTGGGTGCGGGTGTTCCATTCGTCCATGCGCGCGAGCACTTCGTCGCTGTGATGGATGGCGATCACCGGGCCTTCGGCCAATGTATTCAGCTCACTGTCGGTGACGATGGTGGCCATTTCGATGATGACATCGTTGTCCGGGTCCAGACCGGTCATTTCCAGGTCGATCCAGATCAGGTTCTGCGGGTTTTGCATATTCGGGCTCCTAGGCAATGCTGCGCAGTTTAGCCTAGGCCGGTGGCCGGGCGTGCTAAACTCGCGGCCGTTTTACCTAATC
>OFQU01000261.1_pt1 | contig 12130 bp, 12 predicted proteins | sample 1542981 | NCBI WGS metagenome assembly OFQU01 (sample SAMN07774233, study PRJEB24372) | wastewater metagenome | isolation source: Exp Tend CN 90WW | collected 2016-02
TCCGGCGCTTCGAGGCGCCCGGTGAATTCGTCCCACTCGTTGACCGGTTGTTCCAGCACCTTGGCCACGCTGACTTTCGCAGCGGGCATAGTGGCGGCAGTCTCCGGAGTCTTGCCGCAGGCGCTCATCACCAGTACGGCCAACATGGCCAACGGGAAGCGCAAATGTTTGAGTGACTGTTCCATGGATGCATCCGCCAATGTATTGAAGATGGGCGGATGATGCTCGGCGAGGTGTGATGGCACGAATCGAATGAAGCAAAGGTAACTATCATTCGGAATGATATAAGGCTCGAGCGAGCCCTCTAGCATGCACCTTTCGTTAGGTGGCTATCAATCGGTTTGATGATCATTCTGTGTTGCCTGCTGCGCAACGATGAGCGGCGAGGATTACCCGACGATTAAAAAACTGTGGCGAGGGAGCCAGCTTCCTCGCCACAAATGCTTTTAAAGCTTCGGTAACTGGCCGATCCGGCCCATCATTTCCGTGACGATCTGCAGATCGAGCTGGAATTGATCGACGGTCTTGAATTCACCGTCGGTGTGGCCGGTGTACTTGACCTCCGGGCGCGCCAGACCGAATTGCACGCCATTTGGCAACTCATGCACCGACGTCGCCCCAGCGGACGTGCCGAACTCGTGTTTCATACCGAGGTTTTCCGTCGAGACCGCCAGCAGCGCCTTGACCCATTCGCCCTCAGGATTGCGATACATCGGTTCGGCAATCGAATAGTCGAAGGCGACGGCAACGTGATTCTTCTTGCTCCACGCTGCCAGTTTGTCGGCGATTTCAGCCTTGAGCTTCTCCGGCGATTTGCCCTTCGGAACGCGCAGGTTGACCGCGAGTTTGAAGGCGTTGTCGTCCATTGCGACGTAAGTCAGCGAAGTGGTCAGCGGCCCCATGAAGGAATCGGAGAAACCGACGCCCAGTGTGTTGCCGAGGTAATCCAGGCCCCAGTTGTCGGCGGCGTACCGCGCGGCATCGGTGATGTGGTTGTGCTTGAGCGCGACTTTGCCATCAAGGCTATTGATGAGTAGCAGCATCCGCGCCACCGGATTGACCCCGGATTCCGGCTCGGAGGAGTGGGCCGACACCCCGGTCACCGTCAGCAAGACATTGTTGCCGTCAACCTTGGCGCTCACCTGGAAATTGCCGCCGTTGCGTTTGGCGAACTCGGTACCGGCCTTTTGCAGGCTGGCGGCCAGTGCGGCCGGTTTATCGCTGATAATCGTGGCGACGGACGCGGAAGGGATCTGGTTAGTCGCCAGACCGCCGGTCATCGAGATGATTTCCGCACCTTTGCCTTCACCTTTGCGCTTGGCAAATTCGGCCATCACCGTGCCGTAGCCTTTCTCGGCAATCACCACCGGGTATCCGCCATCCAGCGCCAGGTTGTAGTTGGGCGTCGGGTTGCGCTCGAAATAGTACGGGATCGCGTCGCCGGTGGTTTCTTCGGTGGTGTCCACCAGCAACTTGAAGTTGCGGGCCAGCGGCAGTTTCTCGTCCTTGATGACTTTCATCGCGTAGAGCGTGACCACGATACCGTTCTTGTCATCCTCGGTGCCGCGACCATACATGCGGTCGCCGATCAGCGTGATCTTGAACGGATCGAGGCGGGTGCCATCCTTGAGCACCCAGTTTTCCGGCGTTACCGGCACCACGTCGGCGTGCGCGTGAATGCCGACGACTTCATCGCCAGCGCCGTTGAGCGAGATCTCATACACGCGGTTGTCGATGTTGCGGAAATTCAGATGGAAGGACTCTGCCAGGCTCTTGATCTTCTCGCCGATCTTGATGAATTCCGGGTTCTCGTGCTGGGCAACGCCGTCCTTGCGATAGGTCGGGATCTCCACCAGCTCACGCAGCGTCTCGGTGGCGGCTGCGCTGTATTTCACGCGGGCATAGAGGCCGAGCAGGCGATAGATTTCGTTCTGCTGCTCAGCCGTCAGCGTTTTGTTATCCAGAAAGGCGCCAATGGCCGGGCCAATGGCGGCAGTCCTGGCCAGATCGCTCTTGGCCAGGCTGGTCAGGAACTGGCGGAAATCTGTAGTCGTTTCGGCGCTGTAGGCCTTGAGGATTTCAGCACTTTGCTGCGGAGTAATGTTGGCCTGGGCCGGTGCAGTGAAAGCCGCAAGCCCGGCCAGCATCAAGGTGGTGGCAGCCAGTTGTTTGAAAGGGAAACTCATACGAAGGGCATTCCTTTGCAGGGCAGTAAAGGGAGAGTGTCTCAACGCTGAGACACATACACTTACAAACTAACACCGTGCCAGAGCCTTGCGGGAGCCCTGAAACGGGATCTGTCGCACAGAAATGCAAAAGGGACGCACAAATGAAAAAGCCCAACGCTTCCACGGATTGTTGACCATTATCAACTTCCGGTCTGCAGTCCCGGCGCAAGCTCTGCCCAGTGCCGAGAATGCGGTCGACCTGCCGTTTGATCGAGGTTTCCATGAACATCAAGATCACAGAAAGACAAGCACCCCATGGCTGGGTCGTGCATCTGGATGACTGGGACGTAAACTTCAAGCATCTGGACGCGGCGCAAGACTTCGCAGGCCTGCTCCAGGCACGCATCGACGCGCCCCACGTCTGGCCCAACGCCTTCGGTCAGACGTTGCCCGCAGAGCCGGTTGTCACTCAGCGCTTGGGCGAGTGCGTTGAATGATCGCGCTGAGGTGACCGCAGGGCTGCGCTTAAAACCTCTGCCGGGTGCTACAGACCATGAATGAACTCTTCGATCTCTCTGGTGCAGCGGCAGCGCTGGGGATCGGCCTGCTCATCGGTCTTGAGCGTGAGCGGCACAAAGGCACCGGCGCTACACGTGACAGCGCCGGATTGCGCACGTTCGCCATTACCGCGTTGCTGGGATATGTCTCGCTGCAGGTCGGCGCGGCTCTGCTGCTGGGGATCATGGCGACCTGCGTGACCTTGCTGATCACCGTCGCCTATTGGCGCAGCCTGAGCGACGACCCGGGGGTGACCAGCGAAATAGCCTTGCTTACGGTGTTGGTGCTCGGCGCGTTGTGTGGCACCGCACCCGCGCTGGCAATTGCTATTGGTGTGGTCATCGCGGGGTTGCTGGCCTATCGCGACAAGCTGCATCACTTTGCCAATAGCCAGTTGAGCGAAGTCGAAATGCGCGACGGCCTGGTTTTGCTGATCGCGGCGCTGGTAGTGCTGCCATTGGCACCAGACCGTTACATCGGCCCTTACGCGGCGATCAATCTGCGCACGATTTGTACCCTGACGGTTTTGCTGATGCTGGTTGGAGCGATCGGCCATGTCGCCGTGCGCACCTTGGGCACTCGCTATGGTTATGTGGTCAGCGCAATTGCCTCCGGATTCGCCTCCAGTACGGTGACGATTGCCACCATGGGCCAACGGGCAAGCCTTGAGCCGGCCAACATCAGGACCCTCGGCGCGGCCGCAATCTTCTCTAATCTTGCCACGGTGATTCAGGCCGGGCTGATCCTCGCCACCGTTGATCCCGCTCTACTGCGCAGCGTGTGGGCGCCGTTGTGTTTCGGCTTGGTCGCCACGGCGTTATACGGCGTCTGCCTGATGTTTCCCGACCCAGGGAGGGGGGCGAGCAGCGAGCCGATCAAGTCCGCAGGGGCTTTCAATCTCAAACTCGCCTTGGTCGTGACACTGACCATGACCGGCATCACGCTGGTGTCGTCGGCGATGCTCAGCCACTTTGGCCAGGTGGGCGTGATGCTCACGGCGACATTGACCGGCTTCGCCGACGCGCATTCCGCCACGGCCTCGGTTGCCAGCCTGGCCAAGGCCGGGCTGTTGCCTTACGACGCGATCGCTGCGCCTGCGCTGATCGCCGTCAGCAGTAACTCGGTGAGCAAATGCGTAGTGGCCTGGGTCAGCGGCGGCAAACGCTTTGCCGCTTATGTGATCCCCGGCCAGCTATTGCTGACGCTGGCGATGTGGGCAGGCACCTTGTTGCTCTAATTGATCGAAGTGGTCTTTTGCTCGGGTGATGCCCACCGATCCGTGCAGTTGCTGACAAAGATCAATTTGCCAGCGGCCGTAGCGTTCACGCTGAAGGTCTGTTTCCTTCTGGCTGGCCACGTGCCGAGGTATCCCATGTCGCAAACTCAGCGTTTACTGTTGATTGCTCCGCCCGCCATGGAACGCACGCCGGCGTTCGAGCGTGCCGCCGCGCTGGCGCTGGCCATGCAAGTGCCGCTGCACATCGTGGCCTTCGATTATGTGCAGGCGCTGGCAGTGGCCGGGCTGTTTGCTCCTGAGCAAATCCGCCTGGCCCGCGATGGTTATCTGCGCACTCATCGGCAGTGGCTCATAGAACAGGCGTCGTTGCTGGCAAGGCATCACATCACGGTCACCACCGAAGTGGTCTGGGTTCAGGATCCCTTTGCCGAGATCCTGCAGTTCATCAACGAGATGCCGGTGATATTGATCATCAAGGATGCCCGGCACGAATCCGCGCTGGAGCGGGTGTTCTATACACCGCTGGATTGGCAATTGTTGCGCGATTGCCCCGTGCCGGTGCACCTGGTGACCAGTGACACCCATCCACGCCCGCGCAATGTACTGGCCATCGTCGATGTCTTGCGTAGCGAAGAACAGGATTGCCTGTTCAATGATCAGATCATTGATGCAGCCACCCGGCTGGCTGAGCAATGTGATGCCAGCCTTGAACTGTTGCATGTGTATGACTGGGCGGCGGTTTACGCCACGGACATCGGGTTCGGCGCCTTGCCGTTGGCTACCGGGATCTATGAGACGCTGGGCAGTGCGCAGCATGAAGCGTTTGCGGCCTTGGCCGAACGTCACGGCGTACCGGACGCGTGCCGGCATTTCATCGAGGGTGCGCCGGTGCCGAGTATCTGCGGGTTCGCCCTCGAGCATCAGGTTGACGTGATTGTCATGGGAACGGTGCAGCACCACGGTTTGAGCAAATTGCTCGGCACCACCGCCGAACAGTTGCTGCATCGAGCACCGTGCAGTGTGTTGGCCATCAAGCCGCAGCAAACCCTACAGTCCTGAAAAGAGATCGCCCCAAGTATTACGGCGATGAATGCCGTGCGCTGTTTATTGTCAGTGGCCATCAACTGGTCGGGCAGGGCGAGCACGCGCATGTGCCAGGATTCGCGGGGCAGGCGCTTGATGAAGTTGTATTCGCGCTGACAGATCCTTTTTTTGTGAGAGGGCGGATCAATTGGCGGTCGTCCTTTTCCATGGTGTTCTTCATTGGCATCGGTTTGATGTAAATCAACGTCAGGCAGGGAGGCAGGCGCAGTCTTGAACCTACCGGCCCAAAGCGCCGGTGCCGAGCCGAGGTGTGTAATGGGTCAATATCAACGTCTGTTGCTGGTCGCTGACCAGACGCTGCATCAATCTCCGGCGATGCTGCGTGCTATCGCGCTGGCCAAGGCGAACGGAGCGGCGCTGGATGTGCGGGCCTTCGTCGAGCCGGTACCGTTTACGCACTTATGGGAGGACAAAATCGATGGGGTGGATGCACAGCGCTATCAGCACCGCTATCGTCGCTGGGTAGCCGAGGAGCTCGAGCAACTCAACGCCCATGGACTGAATGTGACGGTGGACGTGATCTTCACCAGCCATCCGCTGCTGGAAATCCTGAAAGCCGTCAAGGCACTGAAGTCCGAACTGGTGATCAAGGATGTGACGCTGGAACCGGCGCTCAAACGCGTCTTCATCACGCCGCTCGATTGTCATTTGCTGCGTGAGTGCCCGGTTCCCTTGCACTTGGTCAATCACATCCGGTACGCATTGCCGCATCGCGTGGTAGCCGCGGTGGATCCGTTTGATCCAGCGACACAAATCAGCGGTTTGAACGACACGATCATCCAGACCGCGAATGCGCTGGCATTGCAATGCGACGTCCCGCTGCACCTGTTATATGCCTACGACTTGTCAGCGGCGTTCAATGGCGATGCGCCGATGGTCACTGGCGGCTGGAGTGGCGATTTTGCCAGCGAGTTACGCGAATCCCTGCATCTTGCCTTCGTCACGCTGGCAGAGCGGTATGGCGTGCCGCCAGAGCGCCGGCACTTCGTCATGGGCCATCCGGTGCAGGTGATCAGTGAGTTTGTCGAAGAGTATCTGGCCGACGTGGTGGTCATGGGGACGGTGCATCGGGTGGGCGTCGATCGCTTGATCGGCAGCACCACCGAACGCGCCTTGTATTCGGTGCCGGGGAGCATTCTGGCAGTCAGGCACGTGGTCACGGTGTGAGCACAATCGCCCCGTTGAATTGCCCCGCTCGTAAAAATGCCAAGGCCTGGTTGGCGTCCTCCAAAGCAAACCGGGTGACGTCACAGTGCACGGGCGTGTGTTGAAGCTCCTGGAAAAACGCAATACCGTCTTCGCGGGTCAGGTTGGCCACCGAGCGGACACTGCGCTCACCCCATAACAAACGATACGGGAACGTCGGGATGTCGCTCATGTGAATCCCGGCACACACCACGCAGCCGCCCTTGTCCGTCACCGCCAGCGCCGCCGGCACCAGTGCGCCCACCGGCGCAAAGATCAGGCTGGCATCGAGCAGGTGTGGTGGCGGCTGATCGGAAGGTCCGGCCCATTCTGCGCCCAGGGAGCGGGCATAGGCTTGTCCGATGTCGTCCTCGGGACGGGTAAACGCGTAGACCTTCTGGCCGCGTCCGAGCGCCACCTGAATCGCCAGGTGTGCTGCAGCGCCGAACCCGTAAAGTCCCAGATGCTTCGCGCCACGAGCCATTTGCAGCGCACGAAAGCCGATCAGTCCGGCACACAGCAGGGGCGCAGCTTGCTGGTCTGAAAGCGTCTCGGGAAGGGCAAAGCAGAAGCGCGGATCGGCAACCGTATATTCCGCGTAGCCGCCGTCCAGCTGACAACCGGTGAACCGCGCCTGATCGCACAGGTTCTCCCGACCCGAACGACAGAACCCGCACTCGCCGCATGTCCAGCCCAGCCAGGGCACGCCGACCCGTCGGCCGATCCAGTCAGGCCTGACATCCTGGCCCACCGCGGTGACCTCACCGACTATTTCGTGGCCCGGCACCCGTGGGAATACGGCTTGCGGTAACTCACCGTCGAGCAAATGCAGGTCGGTGCGACAGACGCCGCAGGCCAGCACTTTGAGCAGGATCTGATCGGAGGCGGGTGTCGGGACAGGGCGCTCTTCGCATTGCAAGGGTTGGCCGGGGGCGTGCAGCACCATGGCGCGCATGATCAACCTCCGTTGCAGACGGGGTCAGTGAGTCTGGCGATTACAGCCGGACACCATCTGCTTGAGGCCGTCCAGGTTTTGGATTTTTACGTTGCGCCCGGCGATCTCCACCAGCCCCTGGTCGCGCAAGTGGGCGATGCCACGACAGATCGTCTCCAGACGCAGCCCAAGGTAGGAGCCGATTTCTTCGCGGCGCATTTTCAGCACGAAGTCTTTGGAGGAATAGCCACGAGAGCTCAGGCGTTGCGAGAGGTTGAGCAGGAATGCCGCCAGGCGCTCATCAGAGTTCATGTTACCCATCAGCATCAACATGCTGTGGTCGCGGACGATTTCCCGGCTCAGCAGTTTATTGAGGTTGTGTTGCAGGGAAGGGAGGCTCTGCGCCAGTTTTTCCAGCTGCGCGAAGTGGATCGGGCAGACTTCGCTGTCTTCCAGGGCGTATGCAGTGCATGCATGCTCATCGGCACTGATGGCGTCCAGACCGAGCATTTCGCCAGGGATGTGAAAACCGGTCACTTGCTCGCGGCCATCGACGGACAACACGCTGGTCTTGAAGGAGCCTACGCGCACGGCGTACAGCGAGCGCAACGGGTCCCCGGCACGGTACAGGGCGGCGCCTTTCCTGACCTTTAAACGTTGGACAATCAGGGTGTCGAGCCGCTCGACCTCCGCCCCGTCCAGGCCAATCGGCAGACACAACTCAAGTACGCTGCAGTTGGAGCACGCTGCCTTGAGACATAACGCCGACGGGGGAGATGTTTCGTGCATGAGGAAGACGCCACGAGGGGGTGTGGTAAGCATAGGTCTCTTTGCTTCGCACGTGCTTTTCATTTGGCCTTCCACCGTGATTACGGACGAACGGGGCCACCCGGTTTCAGGGGGGGCGTTGGCAACTTCGTCTCTATTGAGCTTGAGGACTGGTCGCAAGGTTTGATGTAGATCAGGTCTTGTGCGTATTGAACGGCTATTTGCTCTTCCAGTATTTTTGCATTTCGAGGAACAGGAATGACGCGGTCCAGGTGATCAGCACCAGTCCCGTCAAGGCCTCCAGGCCAGTGAGATACTTGAGATCGCCGACCGGGGAGATGTCACCAAAACCAATGGTGGTGTAGGTAGTGAAGGAGAAATACACGCAATCCATGTAAGAACCGTCGAAACTGCCCGTCAGGCGCCCCCATTCACCGGAGCGCGACATCAGAAAGTAAACCACTGCGAAGCACCAGACCTCGATGGCATGGGCCAGCAGCCCGCCAAACACCCCGGCAACGATGCGAAAACGGCTCCAGTTTTTCAATTTCGGCAGCCAGTCGTTCAGGCGTAACAAACACTCGTAATGAATCAACACGGCAGCGATTACCACCAGGGTGTTGATCAAAGTGACGACCAGCATCGTGACTCTCCAGCATCAAGTGGTAATCGAAGCGGGGGTGGTCGGAGAATTGAATTCACGCCAGCACAAATGATCTTCGACTCTCGTCACGCCTCGCACTGACCAAGCCGCTGGTTCAGCGTTCTGGCGCTCACGCCACAGGTGGCCCCGGCCTTCGAGCGTGACCACGTTCTCCACACTGACTCCGATGTCGGCGGCGTTGATGTCTGGCTGAATCCGAGCTCTTCCAAAATGCTTTTGCGCAGATTCAAATCGCTCATGACGGCGTTCTCTCTTCTGAAAGGTTGTTCATGTTCGGCGAATGCCGGTCAGTCTTTTTCTACGCCTGAGCGGCGGAGCTTCATTGAGATAGATCAACAACGCCCGTTTGCACGGCCATCCACCGATGCCGTCATTAGTTGACAAAAATCAGAGTCGGTAGCGGACATCGCCAGATACTCAGACCATCGACTTAGCAATGTCGCAATCAATCAAGGGGAAACCATGAACATGCGCTTGTCCATCATCGTGCTGAGTATCCTGTTGGCTACAACCACCGGATGCAGTAACCGCCATGCTCAGGAAATCGATGCACGACTTGAGTCTGCCGAAGACAATGCGGCAACGGCACGTTTGCGGGCCGATGAAGCGATATTGAAGGCTGAACAGGCACAGCGTACAGCCGATGACGCCAATGAGCGCGCCAAGCGGATGGCTGAAAAGGCAGCGCGTAAATAGTTGGCGATTGCATCAAACCGGACACGGACGTCGGGCTGGCAACCAGGCCGGCATAGCACTGCCAGCAGAGGTACGTGATGTTCAAACTGAAGCGGATTCTGTTGATTGCCCCCACCGAGATGACCCGCACCCCGGCGTTTGATCGAGCCCAGGCATTGGCCCAGGCCAGCGGAGCGTTGTTGCACATTGTTGCGTTCGATTACGTCCAGGCTCTGGCGGTGGCCGGTTTGTTCGACCACAAAGCCATGGCGCAGGCGCGTGAGGGTTACTTGCAGGTGCATCGGCAGTGGCTGGAGCAGCAAGCCCGGTTTGAGCGCGGCAGCGGCGTGCAAGTGACGACCGAAGTGGTTTGGGCAAAGTCGACACCGGCGCATGTGCTTGAGTACGTCAATGACTTCCACGCCGATCTGGTGATCAAGGATGCCCACCATGTCCCGGCGCTTGATCGGGCGTTTCATCAACCACTGGACTGGTTGTTGCTGCGAGATTGCCCCGCCTGTTTGCACCTGGTGACCGACGCCGTAAACCCGAAACCGTTGAAGATCCTGGCGGCGGTGGACCTGTCCCACCTCGAGGACCTGACTCAAGGCCTGAACGACCGGATTCTCGGTCTGGCCTCGAGATTGGCCAGAGCCTGCGGTGCCTCGCTGCACCTATTGAACGTGAGTAACTGGTCGGTGGTGGGCGATGCCGCAATGAGTGTGCCGAACCTGAGTCTGGATCACAGTTTGCGCGAGGCGATCAACGACACTCAGGAAGAAGCCTTCGAAGCGCTGGCCGAGCGTTATGGTCTTGATGAAAGTCACCGACATCTGCTGACCGGTGTCCCGTATCGGGTGATCGAGTTATTCGCCCGGCAAAATGCATTCGACCTGGTGGTGCTGGGCACGTCTTACCATCACGGGCTCGACGGCTTTATTGGCGGCACGGCGGAAAGCCTGGTCAACCGAGCGCCTTGCAGCTTGATGATGGTCAAGCCGGTGTGACCGTGCTGGCATCCGCCGTTGATAAAAATCAACTGGCCCGAGCCCCAAAAGAGTGATCACTGGCGCGCCGTCCGTGCGGATTGACGGGCAAGACGTACCGATTCGCGCCGATGCGGATCAAATCATCGCGATCGAGTCGAACTCGGTCCCGGAACGGCTCAGTGACCGGTCCCTCCGTGGGAGTACTGCCATTCCTGCCAGGCCTGACGGTACACTTCGTCGGCACGTTTTCTGGCTTCTGAGAACTTGTGCATGGTCTGCGTGGAAAACGGTTCCTCAAGTACGGCATAGGCCTGATCGTTGAGTCGATCGGCTTCTTCAAACAGTGCGCAACTGTGGCTGATTGCGTTCGTGCCAGTGACACTCGATTTGATTGAGTCATTGGTGACCATGGTCGTTAGCCTTCACAAAGCAAAAAACACGAATGATGGTTGGCGGATGGATCGCGTCGCCGGTCTGCATGCGTCCCACTGATTTACCGATGAGTCGGGCATGTCGGGATGCTCCTCACATGAGATAAAAAAGGCTCGACACAGGGTGCAATGCACAAGGCTATTTCGATCTGATTTGCGGCTCTGCGGATTGACCCAGATCAATTCGGCGTAGCAATCCGTGACCGTTCAGACGAATGTGTTTGATGTATGCCAGTTCAGAGGAGAACAACAGTTGTAGAAATTAGCGGCCGTCTTCCGGTTGGTCGACGGTTCACCGCGTCCCGCTCACTTCGAGGGAGCGGGTGTAAGACTCATGGATAACTCAGTGGCCCGCTGGAAGCGTTTCCGAGGTACAGGGCCTTGCATCAAAGACTATCCGGATCGCCAAAGAACATCTGAATCCGCGACCGCAGCCAACGCTCACCCGGATCATTATCCTGCGACCCGCGCCACGCCATGTGCAGCTCGAACGTGCGCGTCGGCAACGGCGGATCTTCCGCTCGCACGCCACCCGCCGCCGTCAGCGCTTCAGCGGTGTAGTCCGGTACGGTGGCGACGATGTCGGTTCCCGCCAGCAAGGTACTTAGCCCGTTGAACTGCGGCACAGCCAGTACCACATGGCGTTTGCGGCCGAGCTTCTCCAGTTCTTCATCAATAAAGCCACTGAGGTCACCGGCGAACGACACCAGCGCATGGGGCCGCGCGCAGTAGTCGTCGAGGCTTAACGGGCCCGGCACGGTGTCGGCACGCAACAGCTTCGGCTGGCTGCGACGCAGGACCTTGCGCTTGGCGTTGGCCGGCAGGTCGGTGGTGTAGCTGACGCCGATGGAGATTTCGCCGGAGGCCAGCAGGCCGGGCATCAGGATGTAGTTGACCCGACGCACCACCAGCACGATGCCGGGTGCTTCGGCGCGCAGGCGCTTGAGCAGCATCGGCAGCAGGGCGAACTCGACATCGTCGGACAAACCGATGCGAAACACCGAGGTACTGGTGGCCGGGTCGAATTCCGCCGCGCGGCTGACGGCAGTCGAAATCGAGTCGAGGGCGGGCGAGAGCAGGGCGAAGATTTCCACCGCACGGGCGGACGGTTCCATGCTTCGGCCGGTGCGCACGAACAATGGATCATCGAACAGGCTGCGCAGGCGCGAAAGCGCCGCACTGATCGCCGGCTGGCCGAGGAACAATTTCTCGGCAGCACGGGTCACACTGCGTTCGTGCATCAATGTTTCGAATACGATCAACAGGTTCAGGTCGACACGACGCAGGTCATTACGATTCATCTGGAGTCCTGGCAGAGTCATCAAGCTTGACGAGAGCGGCCATATGAGAACAATGGCCGGCATGAATCTTACGGGGAAAGGCTGGTACTCTGCACCGGAAAATTCAGCTTTACTGC
>OFQU01000265.1_pt1 | contig 11994 bp, 9 predicted proteins | sample 1542981 | NCBI WGS metagenome assembly OFQU01 (sample SAMN07774233, study PRJEB24372) | wastewater metagenome | isolation source: Exp Tend CN 90WW | collected 2016-02
CTTGTGCCATTCATTAACGAAAAGATTGTTCTGGGCGGCTTCTACACGCCCAGTGTCTCAGTGGTGGATTCGCTGCAAACCGGCACGTTGATGCGCGAAAGCGCCGTCAAGTCTGGCGGGCTGAAGATCTTGGCCAACACTGAAGTGCTCGACCTTGAAGTGGAGAATGGCGCGATCAAGGCTGTGGTCACAAACAAGGGGCGCATTGAGGCGCAGCATGTGGTGGTGGCTTGCGGTGTGTGGAGTCCGCGCATTGCCGCGATGGCCGGCGCCAGCATTCCGCTCACGCCGGCCGTGCATCAGATGGCCGACGTCTGCCCAATCGACATTCTGCAACAATCAAATGCAGAGGTGGCGTATCCGATTGTGCGCGACATGGACACTTTTTGTTATGAGCGCCAGACCGCCGGGTCGATGGAAGTGGGCTCGTACGCCCACCGCGCAATCTTCATGCACCCCAATGACATTCCGTCCATCGAAGCGGCGGCGCTCTCGCCAACTGAACTGCCGCTTACCCAGGAAGACTTTGACCCGCAGATGGAACAGGCGATTGAATTGATGGGCATGCTGGGCGACGCGGAAATCAAGTATGCGATTAACGGTTTGCTGTCGCTGACGCCGGATGGCATGCCGGTGCTGGGCGAGACGATTGAGGTGAAGAACCTGTGGTCGGCTGCTGCCGTGTGGATCAAAGAGGGCCCGGGCATTGCGCAGCTGGTGGCGGAGTGGATGACGTACGGCTACCCGCACCTGTGCGATCCGCATTCTTCGGACATCAGCCGCTTTTACCCGCACGAGCGCACGGAACATCACATCTACGCGCGCTGCAACGAGCACTTTAACAAAACTTATGGCATTGTGCACCCGCGCGAGCAATGGGGTTCGCAGCGCGAAATGCGCCGCAGTCCGTTCTATCCGCGCGAGGAAGCCGCCGGCGCAACCTTCTTTGATGCGCGCGGCTGGGAGCGCCCGCAGTGGTTTGCATCCAACGCAAAGTTGATGGACAAATACAAAGCTGCCTGCCAGCCGCGCGCGCATGAGTGGGATGGCCGCTGGTGGTCGCCGATTACAAATGCCGAGCACCTTGCCATGCGCGACTCAGTGGGCATGGTGGACCTGACGGCCTTCAACGAATTCGACTTTACCGGGCCGGGCGCAATGAAATTTCTGCAGTACATGTGCGTGAACAACGTGGATGTTGCGGTGGGGCATTCGGTTTATACGCCGCTGCTCAGCCCGGCGGGCGGCTTCCGCGGCGACCTGACAATCATGCGCCTCGCCACCGAGCACTACCGCGTCATCACCGGCGCGTTCGATGGCGGGCGCGACAACTACTGGTTCCGGCGCCATATGCCAACGGATGGCTCGGTTGTGTTCACAGACATGACGGCGGCGCTGTGCACAATTGGCGTTTGGGGCCCGAATGCGCAAAAGACAATGGCCAAGATTGTCACTGGTGATCACAAGCCCTACGATGTGGCGCAGGCCAGTTTCCCGTACGGCGCCGTGCGCAATGTGCTGATTGGCGGCGTACCCTGCACCATGTTCCGCATTTCCTATGTCGGCGAGAACGGCTGGGAGGTGTACACGAAAATGGAGCACGGCTTGCGTTTGTGGGACACAATCGCTGCGGCCGGCGCTGAGTTTGGCGTGATCCCGGTTGGCATGGGCGTGTACGCTGTGACGGGCCGCATCGAGAAGGGCTACCGGCTGATGGGTGCCGAGCTGGAGAGCGAGTACAACCCGGTTGAGGCCGGCTTGGCACGCGCGAAGGTGAAGGCAGCCGACTTCATTGGCAAGGCGGAGTACCTGAAGGCGCGGGCTGGCAAGCCTTGCGCAGTGCTGTGCACGCTTGAGATGCTGGACCAGACCGGCAAGACGGGCATCAAGCGCTTTCCCACTGGTGGCAATGAGCCAATCCTGACCAAGAGCGGCGCGCGCATTGTGGATGCCAAGGGGCGCGTGTCACGCGTGACCACAGCCGGTGCTGCGCCGTCGCTGGGCAAATATTTGCTGCTGGCGTATCTGACGCCCGAACATGCCGTTGAAGGCAATGAATTGCGCGTCATGTACATGAATGAGTTGTTCCCCGTGCGGGTGGCGCGTGTGGGCAGCCAGCCGCTGTTTGACCCCACCGATGCCCGCATGAAGAGCTAGGCTGCGGCCGGCCGGCATGAACATTCTTGTCTGTGTGAAGCGCGTGCCGGCGCCGGGGGCGCGCATCAACATCACAGAAGACGGGCAGGCGGTGGACACAGCTTTTCTGGGCTTCACCGTAAGCCCGCATGAGGAGTGCGCGGTGGAGCAGGCGGTGCAACTGGTGGAAAAGCACGGCGGCGAAGTTACCGTGCTTACTCTCGGGCCGGCCGAGGCGCAGGAACAACTGCGCACTGCCGTAAGCACCGGAGTGGCCAAAGCCGTGCTCGTGCCGATTGATGGCGCCGACTGGGATGCGCAGCGCACAGCGCAGGCAATTACTGCGGTGGTGGAGAGCCTTGAAGCAGCGGGTGGCAAATTTGACCTGCTCCTGTTTGGCAACGAGTCGGCGGACTCAGGCGGTTATCAGGTGGGCATCCGGGTGGCGCTGAAACTTGGCCGGCCCATGGTCAACGGCGCCAAGGGCTTGGACATTGCAGACGGCATGGCCAAGGTAAGGCGCGAGAGCGAGGCTGGCGTGGAGATCTACATGCTGCCCATGCCCGCAGCCGTTGGCGTGAAGGAAGGCATAAACCTGCCGCGCTACCCAACCATGAAGGGCCGCCTTGCATCGAAGAAGGTTGAAGTGCAGCACAGCGCGGTAGCCTGCGCTGCGGGCGGCCTAAAGCTCATCCATTTGCGCCGTCCGCCGGAGGTTGTGCGCAACACAAAAATTCTTGGCACGGGCCCGGATGCAGCAGCAGCAGTGGTGGATTTGCTGGAAGAAATTGGGGTGTTCAAATGAGTGTGCTGGCGGTGGTCGGCCACGATCGCGGTCGCATCGAGTCCGCATCGCTTGGCTTGCTTACGGCGGCCCGCAAGCTGGCCGCGCAGCTGCACACCACAATGGAAGCGCTCACCATTGGCGCGAATGCGGATGGCTTGCGGGACATCCTTGCGGCACACGGCGCAAGCGTTGTGCATCAAGCGCATCACGCAGCACTTGTGGATTTTGGGCCGGAGGCCTGGGGCGAAGTGGTGGCCCAGCTGGTGCGCAAATGCGCTCCGCAAGTAGTGATGGGATCCGGCACGGAGCGCGGGCACGAAGTGATTGCACAGGCAGCCGCGCGCCTCGATTTGCCTGCAGCAATGAACTGCACAGAGTTTGACGCAAAATTTGACGGGTCCCAGGCGCTGCGCCTGGTGCGCGCGCGCTGGGGCGGGTCGCTGCTGGAGGAATCCGAGCTTGATGCGCCAGTCAAGCTCGTTACCCTTGCAAACCATATGGTGGTGCCGGTTGAGGCGCCGGCATCCGCAAGCGTGACGATCATTGAAGTAGAGCTGGATGCAGCGGTAAGGCACTCGTTTGTGCGCGAGCGCGTGGATCGCGTAGCCGGTGTTACGCTGGCAACTTCGCCGGTGGTGGTGGGCGGCGGCCGCGGTGTTGGCTCTGCGGAAGGCTTTGCTTCGCTCGAAGAGCTTGCCAAGCTGCTGAATGGCATCGTCGGTTGCTCGCGTGCGGTCACCAACAATGGCTGGCGCAATCACACCGATCAAGTGGGCCAGACCGGTACGCGCATTGCGCCTGATATTTACTTTGCATGCGGCATATCCGGCGCGATCCAGCATCTTGCCGGGATGAAGGACGCCAAAGTGATCGTCGCGATCAACAAGGATGCGGACGCGCCGATCTTCCAGGTCGCCGATTACGGCCTGGTCGGCGACCTGTTCGACGTCCTGCGCGAACTCGAACGCCAGCTCTGAGCCATCGAAAGGCCGTCCATGACCGAAAAAACCTATGTCGTACGGCTGGGCTGCAAGGACCAGCCCGGTATCGTCGCCACCGTGACCACCGTCCTGGCGCATATGGGCGGCAATATTCTGGAATCGAACCAGTTTTGGGATCGGCAGGCGGACCATTTCTTCCTGCGGATCGCGATCACCGTCCCCGCCTGGGTAACCCGCGATGCGATCGAGGAGGCGCTACGCCCCGCCACCGCCCGCTTCGCGCTCGACCTGACGGTCGTCGACGTCGCCGAACGCCCGAAGATCATCATCATGGTCTCGAAGTTCGACCATGCGATGCACCACCTGCTCTACCAGATCAAAGTGCGCTGGCTGAACGCCGAGGTCGTCGCCATCGTCTCCAACCACGACGGGGCGCGCGCCGCGGCACAGATCGAGGGCGTCCCGTTCCACCACTGGCCGGTCACCAAGGAGAACAAGGCCGAACAGGAGCAGAAGCTGCTCGCGCTGGTCGAGGAAACCGGGGCGGAGCTGGTGGTGCTCGCCCGCTACATGCAGGTGCTGTCGAACGACCTGTCCGAACGCCTGTACGGCCGGGTGATCAACATCCACCATTCGTTCCTGCCGAGCTTCAAGGGCGCCAAGCCCTATCACCAGGCGCACGAGCGCGGCGTGAAGCTGATCGGCGCGACCGCGCATTACGTCACGCCCGACCTGGACGAAGGGCCGATCATCGAACAGGAAACCGAGCGCGTCAGCCATATGATGACGAGCGAGGATTTCGTCGCCGCCGGGCGCGACATCGAATCGCGCGTGCTGGCCCGCGCCGTCAAATACCATCTCGAAGGGCGGGTGATGCTCAACAGCCACCGGACGGTGGTGTTCACGCCCTGAGCGCCGCGTCGACCATGGTCACGCCCCCATCACTGCGCTGCGTCCGCGCGATCCCGTACCGAGAGGAATAGAGAATGGCTGCGCTCCCCGAAAAGGCCCGTGTCGTGATCGTCGGCGTCGGCGGCATCGTCGGCGCATCGGTCGTCCACCATCTGGTCGAGCGGGGCTGGACCGATATCGTCGGCATCGACAAGTCGGGCGTGCCGACCGACATCGGCTCCACCGCGCATGCCTCCGACTTCTGCTACGCGACCAGCCACGATTATCTGACGACGTGGACGACGCTCTACTCGATGAACTTCTTCGAGAAGATGGGGCATTATTCGCGGATCGGCGGGCTGGAGGTCGCGCGCGTCGGCGACGATCAGCGGATGGACGAGATCCGCCGCAAGGTCGCCTCGGGCAAGGCGTTCGGTACGCGTGCGGAATTGGTCGACGCCGCGACGATCAAGGCGAAATTCCCGCTGATCGAGGAAAGCCTGATCCAGGGCGGGCTATGGGACCCGGATGCAGGGCTGGTCGTGCCGCGCTCGCAGACGGTGGCGGGCAAGCTGATCGACCAGGCGGTGGATGCCGGCGCGCTGACCGTCTTCGCCAACAATCAGGCGGAATCGCTGATCATCGAGGATGGGCGGATCAAGGGCGTCGTGACGACGCGCGGCACGATCATGGCCGATTACGTCGTGGTCTGCACGGGCCTGTGGGGGCGGCTGATCGCGGAGATGGCGGGCGAGGACCTGCCGGTCTTCCCGGTCGACCATCCGCTGACCTTCTTCGGGCCCTATACCGAGTTCGAGGGGACGGGGAAGGACATCGGCTATCCGCTGCTGCGCGATCAGGGCAATTCGGCCTATATGCGCGACACCGGCGACCCCAAGACGACCGAGGGCGGCCAGATCGAATGGGGCTATTACGAGGAGCATGCCCCGCGCCTCGTTCATCCGCGCGATCTGCTGGAGAAGGAATTCGCGCGCCTGTCGCCGTCGCAGCGCGACCTGGAGATGGAGCAGATCATCGCGCCGCTGGAGCGCGCGATGGAACTGACGCCGATCCTGGGCGAGCTGGGCTATAACGAAAGCCATTCGTTCAACGGGCTGCTGCAAACGACCACCGACGGCGGGCCGTCGATCGGCGAGAGCCAGAAGGTGCGCGGCCTGTGGTATGCGGTCGGCATCTGGGTGAAGGACGGCCCCGGCATGGGCAAGCTGGTCGCCGACTGGATGACCGACGGGCGCACCGCGATCGACCATGCCAGCATCGATTATGCGCGCTTCAACCCGTTCCAGCTCGAGCCGAAGTTCATCGAGGAACGTTGTCTGGAGACGGCGGCCAAGATCTACAACCCGCCGGTCCACCCGCGCGAGCCGTTCGCGGGCGGGCGCGGCATTCGCCGCTCGCCCTTCTGGGAGCGCGAGAAAGAGCTCGGCGGCTATTTCATGGAGCTCGGCGGCTGGGAACGCGCGCATGGCTATGCCGCGAACGAGCATCTGCTGGAGAAATACGCCGATCAGGTGCCGGTGCGCGAGAACGAGTGGGACAATCGCCACTTCTGGCGCGTGTCGAATGCCGAACAGCTGGAGCTGAGCGCCGACTGCGGGCTCATCAACCTGTCGCACTTCCATATCACCGATATTGAAGGGCCGGATCATGTCGCGCTGATGGAATGGCTGTGCGCGGCCAAGGTCGGCGGCGATGCGACGGTGGGGAAGGGCGTCTATACGCATTTCCTGGATGACGAAGGCAATGTGCGCGCGGACTTCACCGTCTTCCGCCTTGCCGATCGCTGCCGCTTGGTGAACGGCGCCGATGCGGGCCCGCGCGACGTCCATTACATGCGGCGTGTGGCGCAGGATCGCGGGCTCGACGTGACCGTCACCGACGTAACCGAGAAGTATGTGACCGTCGGCATCTGGGGCCCGAACGCGCGCGTCAATTTGCAGAAGGTCGTCGAGGACCCCGACGCGCTGTCGCTGGAGAATTTCCCCTTCGCGGCGATCCGCACCGTCCGCATCGCGGGCAAGGACGTGATGGCCTTCCGCATCTCCTATGTCGGTGAGCAGGGCTGGGAACTGCACATGGCCTATGAGGACGGGCTGGCGGTATGGGACGCGCTGCGCTCCACCGGCGTCATCGCGGTGGGGATCGAGACCTATGCCAATTCGCGGCGCATGGAGAAGAGCCTGCGCCTCCAGAACGCCGACCTGCTGACGCACTATAATTTGCTGGAGGCCGATCTGGCCCGACCGAAGGCCAAGGAGGCCGATTTCCGGGGCAAGGCCCGGCATCTGGAGCATCGCGCCCGCGCGCATCAGCCCGCCAGGCTCTGCACGCTGGTGATGACCGACAATGTCGATAGCCAGGGCGTGAAGCGCTATCCGGTCGGTATCCTGCCGGTGATCGATCCCGAAACGGGCGAGGTGCCGGTCGACGAACTGGGGCGGCGGTCCTACACCACCTCCATCGCCTATGGCCCCTCGATCGGCAAGAATATCGCGCTGGCCTATCTGCCCTGGGCGCTCTGTCAGGAAGGGCGCATGCTGGAAGTCGAATATTTCGGCGAGCGTTATCCGGTCGAGGTCGCGTCGGTGGGCTATCGCCCGCTGTACGACCCCGACAATCGCAAGCCGAAGAGCTGATCGTCCGGCGCCGGTGGCCAGCGTGCGATACGTCATCCGTCTGGAAAATTGCGCCTTCTTCGCCCGGCACGGCGTCTTCGACGAGGAAGAACGGCTGGGTCAGCGCTTCTATGTCGATGCGCAGGTGCAGGTCGATGCCGCGATCGCCGACGATGGCTGCGGCATCGTCGGCACGGTCGATTACGGCGCGCTCTTCGCCGAGATCGAGCGGCTGGTGCGCGGGCGACGGCACCTGCTGATCGAATCGCTCGCGCTGGAGATCGCGCGGGGGCTGTGCGATCGCTTTCCCGCCGTCGCGGGCGCGGTCATCCGGCTGCGCAAGCCGTGCGTGCCGATCGACGGTATCCTGGACCATGTCGAGGTGGAGGTCGCGTGGCCACCCGCGGACACGATCGCTGCCGCCGATACCACAGTGTCGCGATCGCAGGGCGCGGGCGACGCACCTGTCCTATTTTCGGCAGACCGCGTCTGAATATCGTGGCGACCATTAGGAATTATCGCGTTGCTCATAAGGCTGGCGGCGCAAGAATGGCGTGGGTCCCGCTGCGCCGATGCGCGGCGGGGTCGGGGATTGCGTGGGGAAGGATGGCATGATGGACGCCCGTAGCGAGATGCTGGATCTGATCCGCCACCGGAAGCAGGGCTATTCGCTGCCCCAGCCCTTTTACGTCGACCAGCAATTCTTCGATCTGGATCTGGACCTGATCTGGTATCGGGATTGGCTGTTCGCCGGGCATGATTGCGAGCTGACCAAGCCCGGCAGCTATTTCACGCTGCAGGTCGGCGCCTATCCGATCGTCGTCGTGCGCGATCGCGACGGCACGCTGCGCGCCTTTCACAACAGCTGTCGGCATCGCGGCAGCCGGGTGTGCAAGGCCGAACGCGGCGTCGCGCCCAAGCTGGTCTGCCCATACCACCAATGGACCTACAATCTCGACGGCTCGCTCGCCTTCGCCCGCCAGATGGGGGAGGGCTTCGACCGCACGCAGCATGGCCTGAAGCCCGTCGCCTGCGAGAGCGTCGCGGGGTATATCTTCATCTGCCTCGCCGATCGGCCGCCCGCCTTCGCGCCCTTCAGCGACCTGATGCGCCCCTATTTCGCGCCCCATAATCTGGCCGACGCCAAGATCGCGTTCCAGTCGACGATCGTCGAAAAGGGCAATTGGAAGCTCGTCTGGGAAAATAACCGCGAATGCTATCATTGCGCGGGCAGCCATCCCGAATTGTGCAAGACCTATTCGGAATCGCCCAACGTCACCGGCGTGGCCGGCGGCGAGGAAGACCCGGAAATGGCGGAGCATTGGGCGCGGTGCGAGGCCGCCGGGCTGCCCGCGCAGTTCCGCATGCACGACAGCGGACAATTCCGCGCGATCCGCGCGCCGCTGCTGCGCGAGGCCGAAAGCTATACGATGACCGGCAAGCGGGCGGTCGCGCGCGGCCTGTCGGATAGCGTCACGGCCGACCGTATCGGTGCGCTGATGCTGTTCAATTATCCGACGACGTGGAACCACGTGCTCGTCGATCATGCCGTCACCTTCCGCGTGATGCCGATCGGCCCGAACGAGACGGCGGTGACGACCAAGTGGCTGGTCCACAAGGATGCGGTCGAAGGTGTCGATTATGATCTCGATACGCTGACGCACGTCTGGACGCAGACCAACGATCAGGATCGCCGCATCGTCGAAGAAAATGCGGTCGGCATCCGATCGCCCGCCTATGAACCCGGCCCTTATTCGCCGTTGCACGAAGGCGGGGTGATCCAGTTCGTCGACTGGTATACGCGCGCGATCGAGGCGCGGTTGGGCGACACGGGTCAGGACCGGGTGCGGCGGGTCGCGTGATCGCACGCCGACGGAGCGGGCGATGACGGCTGGGCGGTATCTGCACCTCGACGAGATGTCGCCGTGGAGCGACCGGCTGCATCATCTGGAAGTCATCGGCATCGCCGACGAGGCGCCGGGGGTGAAGACCTTCACCTTCCGCTCCGATCCCGACCGCTGGTTCCGGTATCGCCCCGGCCAGTTCGTGACGCTGGAACTGCCCGCGGACGGTGGCCCGCTGTTGCGCACCTATACGCTGTCGTCCTCGCCGTCGCGCCCCTTCTCCATCGCGGTGACGGTGAAGGCGCAGGCGGACAGCGTCGGCACGCGCTGGATGTTTCAGCATCTGCGGGTCGGCGCGCGCATCCGCGCTTATGGTCCGGCGGGGCAGTTCACGCATGTCGCGCATCCCGCCGCGCGCTATCTGTTCCTGTCGGCGGGATCGGGCATCACCCCGATGATGTCGATGCTGCGCTGGATGGCCGATTGCGCGCCCGACAGCGACGTCGCGTTTGTCACGGTCGCGCGGCGGCCGGAGGATCTCATCTTCCGCCGCGAGTTGGAATTGCTCGACCGGCAGATGCCCAACCTGTCGCTTGCGATGCTGGTGCGCGACACGCCGCCGGGCGACACGTGGAGCGGGCATCGCGGCCGGCTGGATGCGGCGCAGCTGGCGATGCTGGTGCCCGACCTCCTTGCGCGCGAGGTGTTCTGCTGCGGCCCTGATACGTTCATGGCGCTCGCCGGTGACATCGTGCGCAACGCCGGGCTCGACATGGCCCGGTATCATCAGGAGAGTTTCGGCGAGGCACCGGCGCATGCGCCGAGCGAGCCGGTGGTGCCCGTGCCCTGTGCATCGGGCGAGGCGGTGTCGATCACCTTCACCGCATCGGGCGTCACCGCGCCGTGCCAGCCGGGGCAAACGGTGCTCGAGGTCGCGCGTCAGGCCGGCGTCCGTATCCCGGCGGCGTGCGAATCCGGTCTATGCGGGACATGCAAGATCCTGAAGCAGCACGGCAGCGTCGAAATCGCGCACAATGGCGGCATTCTGGACGACGAGATCGAGGAAGGATACATTCTAGCCTGCTGCTCCCACCCAAACGAAGATCTGCACGTCGACGCGTGAGGTGGGGCGTCGTGCCCCGCGTGACCCTATCGTTCGGCTGATGGCGATGAGGGCTGGCGCCTGAGCGGCGCGGGCCCGTTCAGTCGACGATCGCGATCAGCGCCATCAGTGCAAAGCCGCACCAGGGCGCCAGTTGTCGCGCGATACCCAGTGCCTGGGCCGTCGTGCGATGGCGCTGCATGCCGAAGTGCAGGAACGTGCCGGCACCCAGCGCGAGGATCGTCGGCTTGACGAGGGGCCAAGCCTGCTCCTGCCGCGTGGCCACCGCGCCCAGCACGACGCCGAGCGGCAAGGCGACGACGAACGCGCTCTGCACGATCATCGCCCTGCGGCGGGACAGCGAGCTGTCGGTCAGTATCTGCGCCAAGGAGAAGGACGCTGCGCCCTTGTGCGCGATGAGCGCGAGAAACAGCACCAGAATGGCGGCCTGGCGCGAGGTGGCACCCAAGGCCGCTCCAGCCAGGAAACTGTGGGCGGCGAGGGCGATGGCAGCGGCGAGTGCGGGGGCAGCGGACCGGCCGCTCCCCCACGCCAGACGTTCGAGCAGGGCGAGGCCCATGATCGTCGCGCCGCAAATGACGAACGGCCAGGGATAGCTGGCGCCATAGGTCCAATAGCCCTGCGCGGAGTCGGGCAGCATGTGGATCAGGCCCGCACCCAGGAAGATGCCGGCGGCGAGCGCATCCGCGGTGGCGGCGATGGCGGACCTGCGCGATGACGGGGTCGTGCGAAAAACCGGTGCGGCTGCGGCCATCGCGACGACGACCAATATTGCGGTGAGAAGACCAAGAAGAAGGTCCCGGTGCATGATGCTGCTGCTCCCGTTCGATCCTGTCAGCGGGGCGATCGTGGGTCGCCCGTCCTGCTGCGCTTCAGCGTATTGAGGCTGCGTCTGCGATTGTGCGTACGAGGCGGCCGCATGCGGTCCGTCACGACGCTGTGTATCGATCCGCTACCGTGATGCGGATCGGCGGGGGTGCGTGACCCCTGAGGCGGGGTAGGGGGCTTAGCCTGTCATGGCACGACGTCATCGGCGCGCGCTGGGGCATCGGCGTGCGCCGCAGACCGTTGCCGTCGGGCCATTGTCGATCGCGCCTGTCCGTCGATTGCATAAGGGCAACAGGTGCTGGGGAGTGGCATTCGTTATCGGTCCCATATCTGCCCAAGAGTATGCGATGGTATAACGTCGCTCGCAATCGGCATTTCGAGGACGGAAGCTTGATACCGCTTGTGCTATGGATCCGCGATCCAGGAGATGCCGGGTATACTGCTCTTTGTGAGGATGCCGCCTGCATGTGCCGAGGCTCAGCCTCTGGGGCGGATCCGCGTCCGAGACGTTATCCCCGTCAGGTGGCATCGACGCCATAGCGCGTGGATTGGAGAGGCAAGGTGACCGCAACCCCGCGTGAAACGGCGCTCATGCTGCTCGCATCCCGGGCGGCGGACGCGACCGTGTGCCCGAGCGAGGTGGCGCGCGCGATCGCACCCGAGGGCTGGCGCGCGGCGATGCCGTTAGTGCATGCCGCCGTCGATACGCTGGTCGAAGAGGGCCACGTTGAGCTGAGCTGGAAGGGGAAGACGCTCGCCGAACGCAGCGGCCCGTATCGGATCGGCCGCGTGGTCGCGCCCTGACGGG
>OFQU01000266.1_pt1 | contig 11990 bp, 13 predicted proteins | sample 1542981 | NCBI WGS metagenome assembly OFQU01 (sample SAMN07774233, study PRJEB24372) | wastewater metagenome | isolation source: Exp Tend CN 90WW | collected 2016-02
GGGCTTGCCCGCGATGGCGGCCTCACAGCCAGCACAAGTCTTAATGCATAAAAAAACCGCCGCCCCGTTCAACCGGGGCGGCGGTTTTCTTGTTTCATCGCAGCACACTCAGACGACACCAGGGTGCTAGAACGGCCCCTGAGTGACCACACGGGTATCAATGATCTGCTGTAGAACCTGAATGCGCTGCTGGTAGATATCCGTCAGGCATTTCACATCAGCCGCGCATTGGCTGCGTTTTTTCAGCCAGGTGTGTTGCTGCCCGATCAACGCGTCACGCCCGCCCATGGGCAGAAAGCGTCGGTCGAGCTTGTAGAGCAGCGCCATGCTGACGTCCATATCGTTAAGCGCGCGATTGGCGCAGATCGCTTTTTCGTCGGCTGCATTGGCGCGCTCGCAGTCGAAACTGGCGGCGTGGCTGGCCTCGCCGATTATCAGAACAGACACACCGAGCAAAGCTGCAAAGAGGTTTTTCGGGGACATGGCGTCAGGTATCCGGACAGTCGTTGATCGAGTCGATTCGAGCCATCGTTGTGGCGCAAAGTTTCTGCACACCGCTCATTCCAGTGCAACGCAAAAATATCGAACGCCCACCGCAACGTCACCTCCAATGTTTACACCACTGGAGGTCTGCACCATGAATAGCGATGACAGCAAAACCCCGAACGCCACGCCCACCGATACGTCCGGCAAACCGGTGCACGTAGTCGAGCGTGATCTTGAAGATCACGATGATGACACTGAGGCCGTGGATGAAATCATCACCCCCTCGTCCACCCGCGTGAAAGAGCAGGACGCCGAGACGCTGCAAAACAAAATTGATGAAATCGAACGCAAAGTGGCCGACGGTAATTAGTCTTTTACGAAGGCGATCGCAAAGAGTCGGCGTTGGCTGTTTGCGATTGTTTTCGTCGAGGTTCTGCAATTGGCTTTAAGCACGAAGTTTTTATTTCAAACAGTTCCACGCCCTCTTAAACATCGCTAAACACTGCCATCACTTTCTTTTAAATCAAAGTGATAGACCAGTAATTCTGCGCACGATTTCGCCCCCCGCATTGTCCCTTCCGAGAGCACCGATGACCGTTCGGCGCTTTTTCTGGCAGGCCGTCGAAATCGGATCTAGGGTTGCGTGGCTGGCGATATGCCAGCCAACCAAACGGACAGGTGTCCGTGACATTGCCGGTAAAGAAACAGGGATGGTTTTTTAAGGATTGCAGTCGCTTGTAAACGCTTTCGAGCGCCCAACTGATCCCTGTGTTTCGTTGTTTTCTATCAAGGAAAGAATGATGACCAACGTACAGGCGAATTTCTTCTGTTTGTCGTTATGGCAAACCCATTCAATCGCGCCACCCGCGAAACCCGACGGGTTCGGCTGACGCCGCTGGCGCCTGCATCGACGCTGCCGCGTCGCCCATGCGCGAACTGCCTCAAGCGTTAAACAGATCCGGACGGATCAGGCGGTGCCACGCCAGGTAGACCCTGCCGGGTTTGCCGAGTTGCACGCTGCTGCCTGGCTGTCAGGAAAGGCGCCCCTTTGCCCAAAGGGGCTGTAGAGCCACACCTGCGAGGAAACCCGCGAAATGTCCCAATCCTCCCACGTCATCCCGCCGTATGGCGTCGCCATCCAGAGTTCGATTGATGGCGGCGATGTGCACCACATGAAGACTTTGTTGAAACAGCGCGACTCGACAAAGCCTGAAGCGCAAGACCTGAAGGACGCGTACGAAAAACTGGCCCGGGAAATTTCCCGTCTGGAAAAACGTTAAGGCCATTTCCCACATTGCAATGGAGGCAATCACCATGTCCGGTTCCACTCAGCAACATGTCGGCCTGTTCCCGGTGTGCTATCGCATTGGTACAAACGCGCCCGGTGCACAAACGCTTTCGCTAAATCTGCTGGTTTCCACGCCACAACAAGAAGTCAGCGGCACGGCGGCGATCACTCAAGCCATTAACCCACCGCTCGACGTCCACGCGGACGTCTGGGGCGAATACACCTACATGACCGTGATGGCGCCCGGTGTCAGCAAAATCCTGATTACCGCGCAAGGCAATCACGGCGGCCCTGGGTCCAACTCGATCGTCACGTTCAAACTGCATTTGGTGGTCGGCACCGACTGGAAGGACGGCGTGGCCAATTATGAATACTTCGATGGCCAGCGCTGGCATGAGGTGAGCAACGCGCCTGTGCATCTGGTCGACTCGTTCTACCCGCCACTCGAACCCGGCCCGGTGATTCTCCCGCACCCGCCGATCATGCCGCTGTACGCCGCACCGATTCAGAGCGCCATCGCCAGCGGCGATCTGGCCCAGATGAAAAACCTGGCGAAGTTGGCCCAACAGCAACTCGATCAACAACCGCAACTGCAAAGCGCGCTGGAAAAGGCGAAGAGCGAAGTCAGCCGTCTGCAAAGCCGCTGAAACCGTTCATTGAATCCGCCATTCATTTAAGGGAGTAGCACCATGTCGATCGGACTTTTTCACACCCGTCTCAATGTCAGCAATTCAATGCTTGGCGCCCCGGTTCTGACCCTCGATCTGTTGGTCGATACCGTGCACAAAAAAGTCAGCGGGATTGCCAGTGTCTTTCAGGCCACCTGGCCCACCGTCAATTTTCGTGCGCGGGTCTGGGGCAGTTATTCCGAGGCCAAGCTGACGTCGAAAGTCGAAAACCACATCATCCTCACCCTCGACGGCAGCCCGAGCGGCCCGCTCAGCCAGATCGCCCAGACCTTCCACCTCAAAGGCATTCTGGCCGGCGACTGGGCCAGCGGTTTTGTCGATTATCGCTATGAAGAACAGGGCCAGTGGCACGAGATGAAACATGTCGCCGTGCACCAGGCACCGACGGTCGAGCCGCAACCGGTACCGCATCCGTACCTGCCGTTGTATGCCGTGGCGGTGCAGCAGGCACAGGCCAGTGGTGATCTGGCGCAACTCAAGTCCGTGGTCCGGCAAGCCGAGCAGCAACTGGCCCACGAGGACGTCTTGCGTGGTGCACTCGAGCAACTGAACGCGGAAATCGCGCGCCTGGAAGCGCGCTAACTGTCAGGCCCGGGCGGGGTCAGCGATGATTCCGCCCGGGATTTGTGACAACCAAGGTCAATCCATTCGTGCCGCGCACAAGTACGTGCGTAAGGATTTCCCATGCCAGACGCCCGCCCTGCCCGCTACCTCAGCGACACCGATCTCAAGCGCTACGTGCCGGTGCACGTGGTCTGGGAAATTACCCTGGCCTGCGACCTCAAATGCCTGCACTGCGGCTCCCGCGCGGGGCATCGCCGACCTGACGAACTCAATACCCGCGAATGCCTGGAGGTGATCGACGCACTGGCCGAGCTGGGCACCCGCGAGATCACCCTGATCGGCGGTGAAGCCTATCTGCGCAAGGACTGGACGCAGTTGATCCGGGCAATTCACGACCACGGCATGTACTGCGCAATCCAGACCGGCGGGCGCAATCTCACCCCGGCGAAAATGCAGGCGGCGGTCGACGCCGGCCTCAATGGCGTGGGCATTTCCCTCGACGGCCTCGCGCCGCTGCACGATGCCGTGCGCAATGTGCCAGGCTCGTTCGACAAAGCGGTGGACACCCTGCGCCGGGCCAAAGCCCTGGGTCTGGCCGTGAGCGTCAACACCCAGATCGGCGCGGCCACCCTGCCCGATTTGCCCGAACTGATGGACACCATCATCGAACTCGGCGCGACCCATTGGCAGATCCAGATCACCGTCGCAATGGGCAATGCCGTCGACCATCCGGAACTGCTGTTACAGCCGTATCAGCTACTGGAGGTGATGCCGTTGCTCGCGCGGCTGTATCGCGAAGGCGTGGATCGCGGCCTGTTGATGAACGTTGGCAACAACATCGGCTACTACGGCCCCTATGAACATATCTGGCGCGGTTTCGGTGACGAGCGCGTGCACTGGAGTGGTTGCGCAGCCGGGCAAACGGTGCTGGCGCTGGAGGCGGACGGCACAGTGAAAGGCTGTCCGTCGCTGGCCACGGTCGGCTTCTCCGGTGGCAACGTGCGCAATATGAGCCTGCATGACATCTGGCATTACAGCGAAGGCATGCACTTCGGGCGTCTGCGTTCGGTCGATGACATGTGGGGTTATTGCCGCAGTTGTTATTACAACGACGTCTGTCGCGGCGGCTGCACCTGGACGTCGCACTCGCTGTTGGGCAAACCCGGCAACAATCCCTACTGCCACTACCGCACGCTGGAGCTGGAAAAACGCGGATTGCGCGAACGCATCGTCAAGGTCGAGGACGCCGCACAGCAGTCGTTTGCCGTCGGCCGTTTCGACCTGATCACCGAGCGCATCGACACCGGGGAAAAGGTCAGCAGCGTCAGCGACAGCGGTCAGGTGATCAAACTGGCGTGGATCAATCAGGGCCGGCAATCGCCGGAGGAAGGACGGATACCGGTGCAGCTCAGCCTGTGCCGCAGTTGCCTGCAATACATTTATCCGCAGGAGGTAACGTGCCCGCATTGCCAGGCGGATGTGGCGGCGGCGCAGGCGGTGTATCTGGCGGACCGCGCAAGGCAGCAGGCGATCATGAGTACGTTGACGGGGTTGTTGGGCGCGCCGCCGAGTACATTGGTTTAAGGGTTGGGATTGTGGGTGCAGTTGGATTTACCCCCTCACCCCGGCCCTCTCCCCCAGGGGCCGGGTGAGGCTTTCTTCGCCAGGCTGGCATTGAACAACCGCGCCGGTTCGTCCAGTGACGCACCTTTGGCGAAGGTCATCTTCACCGCGCTCTTGTAGGTCTCACCGGTACTGATATTGGCTGCCCTCTGTCTTGTTCATTGACGGATGCTCAACGGGACCGGAGAGAAGCGACTCTAGTCCGCGACTTTCCCCCACGCCAATTCAAGGCTCAGCGCACATTGCGGTACAACATCAACCGCGCACTTTCATGCAGCCCGCGCGTCAATTCCACCAGCCGCTGAAACTCTTGCGGGTGCTGCTCGGCGACGTTGTCCAGCGGCGTTGGCGAGTGCAGGTCATGCAGGGTCGGTGCGCTGCCATCGTGTTGCATTTGCAGCAGGTGATGCCGGGTCACGCCGCCAATCAACGGGAACGTGCCTTCGCGCAATACCAGCGGCACCACGCGCTCGCCTTCCGGCGCCGCTTGCTGAATATCGCGGCCCATTGCACCGTTGCTGAACGGGATGCCGGCCATTCCCGCGACCGTCGGCAACAGATCCGTCAGCCCCACGGCTTCATCGACAACCCTGGGTTTGAGCAGCCCCGGCGCGTGAATCAGCATCGGCACATGGTTGCTCTCCAGCCCCAGCAGTTCGAACGCCGGCGGCATGTGCGGGATCTGGCTGATGCGGGTGTTGTGGTCGCCGAAGAACACAAAAATCGTGTTGTCGTAATAGCCGCCGGCCTTGGCCAGTTCCATCAACTTGCCGATATTGAAGTCCAGCAGGCGCACGGCGTTGTATTGCTCGACACTGCGCGAACCGGCGGCCTGCACCTGTTCCAGTGAGAGCTGGCTGATCTGAAAGCCGTCATTGTCCTTGGGAATGGTGAACGGCCGATGATTGCCTGAGGTTTGCACGTAGGCGAAAAACGGCCGGTCCTTGGGCAGTTCACGCAGGATGCGGTCGCTTTCCTTGAACAGGTCCAGATCAGAAATCCCCCACACATCCACCAGCGGCGACCGCCAGTCACGCTCCTGATAAAGCGTTACACCCTCGATGCTCTGCTGGATCAGCGCATTGATATTGGCCCACCCGGCATTGCCGCCAATCATGTACAGCTTCTGATAGTCGGTGAACGCGTTGATCAGGGTGTGCTGGCGGGTGATCAACGGGTGGCGTGTCGCGGTGGCCTGGCGGGTGACGTCCGGCACCCCGGTAATGCTGGCCCAGACGGTTTTTGCCGTACCGGTGACCGGCACGTAAAAGTGCCGGAAAAACCAGCTTTGGCTCGCCAGCCGATCGAGATTCGGCGTCGGATTCAGCGGGTTGCCATAGGCGCCCACCGCGCTGGTGCCCAGGGATTCGAGCATGACGAACATCACGTTCGGCGTCCGGGCAACGCGATATGGCTGCACGGCTTGCTGGCGATCAAAGTTCAACGTCTGCACGTCCGGCCGATCCACGCCCAGATAGCGCGCCATCGCCGGGTAATGCGCACGCACTTGCGCTTCATCGAACTGCGCCTGCCCGGCCTTGAGCGTGTCATACAGAAACAGCACCGGGTTCAGGCCCAGCGCCGCAATCTGGCCATTGCCGGAGAAAAACGCATCGCTCCAGCGCAACGGCACCGGGTTTTCCAGGTTGAGGTTTTCGACGCGGCCAAGCAGCGCCAGCAACACCACGACCAGCCCCACCCCACCGCCCAAGACCAGCGAAGTGCGGCGGATCGTCCGAGGTTCCTGCGCCAGCGTCGCCCGCTCCAGGCGCAGGAATCCGTAGAACCACAGCCCCGACACCGCCAGCCAGCCCAGGGCAATCCACAGCACCGGGTAGGTTTCCCAGACCATTTGCTGCGAGATCTGCGCGTCCTCCAGGTAGCGCAAGACCGTGGCGTTGATCCGCACCCCGAGGTAGGCGTAATGGCCAAAGTCGATGATGTACACCAGCCCGACAACGCCCAGCACCAACAGCCAATAGCCCCTTGCCACGCGGCGCAGTAACGCAACGCGCGTCAGGTTCCAGCGCGGCAGCCAGGCCAGCAGCGCCAGCGGCAACATCAGCAGCACGGCCAGACGCAGGTCGAAGCGCAAGCCGATGCCAAGGGTTTCCCGCAGTTGCGGGTTGTCGACAAACTCGCTGATGTCGATTCCGGAGAATCCCAGCACAAACACCAGCCGCAGCAAAGCCAGCAGTAAAAACACCAAACCTGCCGCACCCACGCCATAGCGCAGACGCCGCGATTGCATCCAGCCCATCATTGACCTCAGTGTCCTGATTCAGATTGAAGATGTCGGTACAGCGGGTAGCGGGCGCAGCAGACGCCAGACTTCCCGCACGCACAGCGCGGCGCCGGCCACCAGGCAATAACCCGCCAGCAGCGGATCGATCAGGTAATCCCAATAGTTTTCCGAGGCCTTGAGCCGCAGGGCGAAAGCCAGCGTGCCGAGTGCCAGCATCGCCACGCCGAGGGTGTTGCGCAGCCACAACAGCGCCAGCGCCGTCAGACCGATCAGCACAATCATTGGCCGTGGATTGAAGCCCCAGCGATAAGGGTCGACATAGGTCAGCCCCAGAGTTGCCGGGTAAAGCACCGCCGCCAACCCGGCAAACAGCACCAGCACTTGCACACGCCTGACTGTCGGCAACGGCTGAACCACACCCAGGCGCTGCAGGCTGACCCAAGCGAGCAACACCAGCGTGGTGATTGCCAGGTCATCGGTGTAACTGCGCACATACGCCGCCAGCGGCAGATCATTGACCGGGATAAAACCGAGCGCCGCCAACACCGGCAACAGCCACGGGCGCCAGCGTCGGGTCAACGCCAATGCGCTCAGCAGCACAAAACCGAGCAGGATAAAACTCAAATGGGCTTGCCACAGAAACAGCATCACAGGCGCTCCGCCAGCCAGGCATCGTTGAAGCTGACATGTTTGATAAAGGTGTTATTCCACGAGTACACCAGGTGATAGAGGCCGTCCGGGCCACGGCTGAAGTACGGATACTCGTACTCGAAGTCACAGCCTTGCGGCTTGCACACGCGGTAATCGAGATTGCTCAGAAAGCGTTGCTCCAACGGCAGGCGCCGCGCACCGCTGGAGGCGCGAAAGCCTTCGCCGATGATCGCTTTGTAGGCTTCGGGGGCGAACGGCTGGCCGAGCGGATCGGGCGACTGATCGAGTTCGATGACGCTGCGCCAGTCATTGAGATTGGCATCGGTGCCGTACAGGCTGAGCTTGAAACGCCCGTCCCGCAGGTCATTGAGCGCCACCAGCAAACCGTCGTCCGCCGTGCCCACCGCCGCCAGCGAAGAATTGGGGTTGGCCGGTTCCAGCGGATAGGGTTCGCTCCAGGTCTGCCCGGCGTCGTCGGTGCGGCTGGCGAGCACGCGGTGGTGGGTGTCGCCGGCATAACGCAACATGGCCACGGCGCGGTGTCCGTCCAGCGGCACAATGGTCGGCTGCAACGAATGCTTGCCACGGCTGATGCGGAATTTGTCGATCACCGCGCCGTCCGCACTCAGGTACAGGTACTCGGCGAACTTGCCCATGAGCTCGTGATACACCGGCAAGCCGATCGAACCGTCGGCATGGAATACCGGCGCGGCGCGCACCAGCGTGCTGATGTTGAAAAACGGCGAGGTCACCAATTGGCGTGGCGTCGACCAGTTGCGCCCGAAGTCATCGGAGACCATCACATTGATCGCGCTGGTGGCCCAGCCACCCACGGACACCGACACGTAAAACATCCACAGCCGTTGGTCCGGTGCCAGCGCGATCACCGGATTACCAAGCTTGCGGATATAGCGCCGGGTGCCGTCGCGGGTCGATTCACGGGTGGCCAGCACGTGTTCGGCGCCCCACTCCGCAGTTTTGGCGTCGTATCGCGCAGTGCGGATCTGCACATCGGCAGCGCCTTCGCGCGAGCCGGCGAACCACACCGCCATCAGGTCACCACCGGGCAGCGCGGTGACCGAAGACGAGTGCACGAAGTCGTCGAGTTCCGAGGACACGAAGCGGCTGCTGTACATCGGTTCGGGGGCTTGCAGCCCGGCGTCAACCGGCGGTGTCGCCAGCGCGAACGGTGCCAGCACATGGCTCGGATGACTGCGCCACGCAGCCAGAAAAATCAGGCTCACGGCCAGGCTGCCGAGTATGAATGTCAAGCGAAAGGACAACGCACGCATAGTGGACTCGCGGCAAGGACAAGAGGATTAACAATTGGCAGACATCCTTGTCAGCGCGCAGCATCGTCGGGCAATCGGCGACGGCGTCCGGTAAGCATCGACAACGGCAAGTTGTCGCGCACCAGAATGCTTTCAAACAGCGCCGCTGCAACATGGATGCAGACCAGCACCAGCAGGCCGTCGGCAGCGGTTTCGTGGACCTGCAACGGCCAGTCGGCGCCCCACAGGGCATCGACTTCTTCCATCGCCCAGCCGCTGAGGCCCAGGGTCGACAATGCCAGCATCATAAGAATCATCACCAGCCCGCCGATCGGCGAATGCCCGAGGCGATGTTCCGGCCGCCCGGCGATCAGCGACCGCCCGTGCGCCAACAGGCGCGCCGGCGTCGGCCAGAAGTCCGCCCAACGCGCACTGCGCGGCCCGATGAAGCCCCACACGATCCGTAGCAACAGCCAGAGCATGGCGTAATAGCCAAGCCAGACATGCCAGTCGTCACCCGCCTCATTGAAGAAGTAATTGGCGACGAAGACGCTGGCGATGGACAGGTGAAACAGCCGCACCAGCGGATCCCACAGGCGCAGGGACGCGCTCGGCATCAGCCTTTGATCTCGGTCTTGACCGCTTTGCCGCTGACCGGGTCGTGGTAGATCTCGACCTTGCGCTTGTCCTTGTCGAAACCGTAGATCTCGTAGCAGTTGCCATCGGTGACCTTGAACTTGCTGATCTGGTAACCCTGGGCTTTGAGTTGCGCCTGGAAGGCGTTCTGGTCTTGCCATTGCGAACGCTCGGCGGTGGTGCATTGCGGGCCGGCGACGGCCAAAGGGCTGGCGGCAATCAGGGACAACAGCAGAAGTTTGCGCATGGAAACACTCTCGCTCGATGAGGAAGGCCTCACTGTGCAAAAGCAACCTTAGTGAAAGCTTAGTTGGCAACGAGTGGTTACATCTTTCCCGTCGGCCGGACTGCCACGGCGCCCTGTGCAACGGCATGATGCCGCCCATCAACGCCCCTGTTGCCCACTGAGAACCGCCCATGCGCCTGCTGCTGGTTGAAGACGATCAAGCCCTCGGACAAGGCATTCGTGTTGCCTTGAGCAGCGAGGGCTACACCCTCGACTGGTTGCAGGACGGGGTCAGCGCCCTGCATGCCCTGCACAGTGAAAGCTTCGACCTGCTGTTGCTTGACCTCGGCTTGCCACGGCTTGATGGGCTGGCCCTGCTGCAACAACTGCGCGGTGCACAACAGGACCTGCCGGTGCTGATTCTCACCGCGCGCGATGGCACCGCCGAACGCATCGCCGGCCTCGATGCCGGGGCCGACGACTACCTGATCAAACCGTTCGACGTCGATGAATTGAAGGCGCGCATTCGTGCGTTGCTGCGCCGCAGTCAGGGCCGCGCCCAACCGGTGCTGGAACATGCCGGCGTGTGCCTTGACCCGGTCAGCCAGCAAGTCACCTGGCAGGGTCTCGAGGTGGTGGTGACACCGATGGAATATCAACTGCTCCATCAACTGATGGCGCGTCCCGGCAAGGTGGTCACCCGCGAGCGCTTGTCCCGGGCGCTGTATGGCTGGCAGGACCATGTCGAGAGCAACACCCTGGAAGTGCTGATTCACAACCTGCGCAAAAAGCTTTCGACCGGTCTGATCCGCACCGTGCGCGGCGTCGGTTATGTCGTGGAGCTCAAGTCATGATTTCGATCCGCGCGCGAATTCTGGTCCCCGTACTGATTCTGGTGCTGATCGGCGATGTGCTGATCAGTTGGCTGGTGTTGCGCGACAGCCACCATGAAATCGAAGAAGTCTACGACGCCCAACTGGCGCAGAGTGCGCGTCTGCTGCAAGGCGTACTGGCGCAACGCGCGCCGGGCGACAACGACTGGAAGCGCCTGTATCAGGCCTTCGACGAGGCGATGAGCCGGGTCGGCGATGGCGAAGCGGCGCATCCGTACGAAACGCGGCTGACGTTTCAGGTCTGGCGCAGTGACGGGCAATTGTTGATGCGTTCGGCCGAAGCGCCGGAACTGAATGCGCCGCCGACCACATTCGGTTCCCACGACCTGGTGGAAAACGGCCGCGACTGGTGTGCGTTTCTGCTCAAGGACTCGCAGCAAGGGTTGTTGATCTGGGTCGGCGAGCGCGACGACGTTCGTCAGGACCTGATCGAGCGGATCGTCGGCCACACACTATGGCCGAGCGTTATCGGTGTGCCGGCGCTGGCGGCGTTGATCTGGCTGACCATCGGCTGGGGACTGCAACCCTTGCGCAGCATGGCGCAAACCATTCGCGGGCGTGACACCGAAACCCTCAAACCGCTGAACCTGAGCCCCCTGCCCCACGACCTCGAACCGATGCAAACCGCGCTCAACCGCTTGTTGCAGCAGATCGACAATCTGCTGGCGCGGGAGCGACGCTTTATCGCCGATGCCGCCCATGAACTGCGCACGCCACTGGCGATCCTGCGCATCCATGCGCAAAACGCGCAGCTCGCCGGCACCTCGCAACAACGCGAGGAGGCGCTGGAATTTCTGGTCAGCGCGGTGGATCGCGCCACGCGGATCGCCAGCCAGCTGCTGACCATGGCGCGGATCGAACCGCGTCTGGCCCATCCGGAAAAAAGCCCTGTGGAACTCACCGCACTGGTGCGCGAGGAGCTTGCCGAACTGGCGCCGCTGGCGCTGGAAAAGGATATAGAACTGATCCTCGACAGCGACCACCACTGCCCGGTCGAAACCGACCCTGTGGCCCTGGCCATTGCCCTGCAGAACCTGGTTACCAACGCGCTGAACTTCGCCCCGCCCGGCAGCGAGGTGCGCGTGCAGGTGCAGCCGCAAGACTCCGGCGCGGTGTACATCAGCGTCGAAGACGCTGGCCCCGGCATCAACGAACTCGACTACGCGCGACTGTTCGAGCGCTTTTATAGTCACGGCCATGCCAACGGCGCCGGGTTGGGCCTGGCAATTGTGCAGATGATCGTCAGCAAGATCGGCAGCACCTTGCAGTTGTACAACCGGCCACAGGGTGGGCTGTGTGCGGAGTTGCGGATCAATGAAACGTCCTTCGGTTGAGCCCGGCCTGTGGCGAGGGAGCACGCTCTCTCGCCACAATGACATCTGTTACTCAGTATCAGAGCTGATCCCGAGCAATCCCAC
>OFQU01000268.1_pt1 | contig 11959 bp, 5 predicted proteins | sample 1542981 | NCBI WGS metagenome assembly OFQU01 (sample SAMN07774233, study PRJEB24372) | wastewater metagenome | isolation source: Exp Tend CN 90WW | collected 2016-02
TAACCGGTACCGAAGTCGTCGATCGACAGGTCTACGCCCATGTCGGACAACTCTTGCAGCACGGTCATGCTTGCGTCGGCGTCGCTCATCGCCGTGGTTTCGGTGATTTCCAGGGTCAGGCTGTTGGCCGGCAAATGGTGGGTAGCCAGGGCCTTGGCCACGCTCTGCACCAACCCGGCGTGACAGAACTGCAATGCCGACAGGTTCACCGCGATGCGCCAGTCGGTGTAGCCCAGCACGTACCATTCGCGCATCTGCCGGCAGGCTTCATTGAGCACCCACTCACCGATGGCGATGATCACCCCGGTTTTCTCGGCCAGATCAATGAACTTGTCCGGCATCAACATGCCGTGCAACGGATGCTGCCAGCGCAACAGCGCTTCGGCGCCGACCGGATGACCATTGGCGGCGTCGAACTTCGGCTGGTAATACAGGCTGAACTGGTTGTGTTCGAGTGCCGCACGCAGGTCCTGCAACAATTGCAGCTGTTTTCGTGCATTGCTGTTCATCGACGCATCGAAAAAGCTGTAGCCGTTTTTGCCGCCGCCCTTGGCGTGATACATCGCCGCGTCAGCGTTCATCAGCAGTTCCTGGGCGTTCTGACCATTGCCCGGGTACAGCGCAATACCGACGCTGGCAGAAATCTGCAGATCATGCTCGGCGACGCGGAACGACTGCCCGATCAGGCCGACCTGTCGCGCCGCCAGACTCAAGGCATCATTGGGCTCGCTCAGGCGTACCAGCAGCACGAATTCATCGCCGCCAATGCGCGCCAACGTGTCCTGGCTGCGCAAATCCTCACGCAGACGCAAGCCCACTTCGCGCAGCAACTGATCGCCCATGTGATGGCCAAAGGCATCGTTGACCGGTTTGAAACCGTCCAGGTCAATAAACATCAAGGCAAAACAACCGCCCTGCTCATGGACTTTCTTGATCGCCTGGTTGATTCGGTCATCCAGCAGCATGCGGTTCGGCAGGCCGGTCAGGGTGTCGTGCAGGGCCAGTTGCGTCAGTTCGCGATTGGCCACGGTCAACGAGTGCGCCAGATCAGCGGTGCGCGCTTCAAGGCGAGCGTCGAGAATCGACGTCAGCAAGGCAATCGACAGCACCGCCAGCGTGGTGATCAGTACCAGGCTGTCAACGCCATTGCCTTTGAGACCATTGAGCGTTGCGCCACAGAAACTGCCTTCGGGAAACTGCGCTGCTGCCATGCCGGTGTAATGCATGCCGACGATGGCGATGCCCATGATCACCGCTGCCCCGGCGCGAATCAGGCGCACATAGGGCGAATGCTGACGCAGCCGGAAAGCGATCCACAGCGCGACGGCACTTGCACCGACGGCAATCAACAGCGATGCGCCGAAGAGCGTCGGATCGTAGTCGATCCCCGGTGTCATGCGCATTGCCGCCATACCGGTGTAGTGCATAGCACTGATACCGGCGCCCATGGTCAGTGCACCGAAGATCAGTTGCAGCACCGGCAGCTTGGGCTGACTGACCAGCCACAGGGCAAAACCACAGGACAGCACCGCGATCAACAGCGAAAGCGCGGTGATCCCGATGTCGTAGCCCAGGTCGATCGGTAATTTGAAGGCGAGCATGCCGATAAAATGCATCGACCAGACGCCAACGCCCATGGCCAACGCACCACCTGCCGTCCAGAAATGCACGGCTCGGCCCCTTGAGGTGGCAATGCGCCCGGTCAGGTCGAGCGCGGTGTATGAGGCAAGAATCGCCACGCACAAGGAAATGAAAACCAGGGTGTAGGAATAACTACCGATGAGCATGGAAATTCTCGTAGCCAGCCTGACGGTATAGCGTCCTTTCTCGGCCGGGCAAAAGCGGCGATTGTACTGATTGCGCTGAAGAACGCACTGACAAAGTGAGCAAATTGCCATCAACCCGATGAAACGCTTGTTTGATCGTCCGCCAGGGCGAAAGCCGGCCTATACCAGCAGGTTAAAAATATATTCCCCTGCAGGTCAGCGGGAGTCGGATACATCAAGTTGGCCATCCCAGCCCCCGCCCAGTGCGGCAATCAATTGCACGCTGGCGATCAGGCGGTTCTGCAGGATGGTCAACACGCTGCGCTCGTTGCTCAATGCTGTGGCTTGCACCACCACCACATCGATGTAAGCAATCAGCCCGGCCTTGTACTGGTTTTCGGTCAGGCGCAAGGAATCACGGGCCGCGTCCAGCGCCTCCTGACGCACCGCCGCTTCGTCTTCGTACACCTTCAGCTGCACCAGATAGTTTTCCACTTCACGGAAACCGTCGAGCACGGTCTGACGATACTTGGCCACGGTCTGGTCATACACCGCTTCCGTGCGGTCGACTTCCGCCGAACGGATGCCACCGTCGAACAGCGGCAACGTCAATTTCGGTCCCACCGACCAGAAGCGGTTTGGCAGACTGATCAGGTCTTTCGAGGTGCTGCTGCTGTAACCACCACTCAGGCTCAGGGACAGGTCCGGGTAATACGCAGCCTTTGCCACGCCGATATTGGCGTTGGCCGCGATCACCGAGCGCTCGGCCGAGGCAATGTCCGGGCGGCGCTCCAGCAATTGCGACGGCAGGCTCAACGGCACCTGCGGCAGGTTCGGAATGGTCTGGGTTTCGGCAATCTTGAAGTCCGCTGGCGCCTGCCCGGTCAGCACGGCGATCGCATTCTCGAATTGCGCCCGCTGCCAGATCAGATCGACCAGATCGGCCTGGGTGCTTTTCAGCTGGGTTTGCGCCTGCGCGACCGCGTCACGTCCGGAAACGCCGGCGCGGTATTGGTTCTGGGTCATTTTCAGCGAGCGTTCGTAGGCGGCAACAGTAGCCTCGAGCAAGCGCTTCTGCTGATCGATCACGCGCAATTGCAGGTAGTTCTGCACCAGTTCCGATTGCTGGCTCAGGCGCATGGCCGCCAGATCGGCAAAACTCGCCTGGGCGCTGGCCTTGTCGGCCTCGAGCCCACGGCGCAACTTGCCCCAGACGTCAGCCTCCCAGCTCACCCCCAACTGCGCGTTGTAGGTGTCACGAATACCGCTGGACGAACTGCTCAGGCTCGAACTGCTGCTGCCGGTGCCCTGACTGGAACGGGTTTTACCCAGACTCAGGTCGACACTCGGATAAAACGCTCCACGTGCACTGCGCACCAGTGCCTGCGCCTGACGAAATTGCGCTTCGGATTGAGCAACCGTCTGGTTGGAACTGTTGAGTTTCTCGATCAGGCCGTTGAGCTGTTGATCGCCATACAGTTCCCACCACGCGCCCCGCGCAAGCGAGTCGCTGGGATTGGCCTGACGCCAGCCCTCGGCCTCCTTGTACTGGGCGATTTCAGCGGTCTGCGGACGCTGGTAATCAGGGCCGACAGCGCAGGCACTGAGCATCGCCACGCACAGCGACAGACTCAACAGGCGCGAACCGCGAACAGTGGCCAGATGGATAAGCGAACGGTCAGTCATAGCGGAGTTTCCAGAGCGGCGTCAGTACGCACGCCACGCCATTGGTTGAAGCGATGGCGCAGCTTGTCGAGATAGAGGTAAACCACAGGCGTGGTGTAAAGCGTCAGCACCTGGCTGAAAATCAGCCCGCCAATAATCGTCAGGCCCAGCGGCTGGCGCATTTCCGCGCCTTCTGCGCGGCTGAGCAGCAATGGCAAGGCCCCGAGAATCGCCGCCAGCGTGGTCATCAGGATCGGCCGCAAGCGTTGCAGGCAGGCACTGCGAATAGATTCCAGCGGCGTCATGCCCTGATGACGCTCCAGTTGCAGCGCAAGGTCGATCATCAGGATCGCGTTCTTCTTCACCACGCCGATCAGCAGGAACAGGCCGAGCAAGGAGATCAGGCTGAACTCGCCGCCCAACGCATAGATCGACAGCAACGCACCGACCCCGGCCGAGGGCAGCGTCGACAGAATCGTCAGCGGGTGGATATAGCTTTCATACAGCACACCCAGCACCAGATACACCGCCAGCAGCGCCCCCAGAATCATGAAGGGCTGGCTTTTCTGGGTGGCGGCGAAGGCGTCGGCGGTACCGGCCATTTTTGCAATCACGTCTTCCGGCAGACCGAGCTTGGCAATCGCCCGCTCGATGGCCGCGCTGCCCTGCTCCACCGTCACGCCTTCGGCCATGTCGAAGGAAATGTCCTCGGAGGCGAACTGGCCTTCGTGGCTGACCCGGTCGTCTTCCAGACTGCTTTCATAATGGGCGAACGTTGACAGCGGAACCCGCGCGCCGTCGGCGGTGATCACCTGCACCTGCTTGAGGGTAACCGGGTCCTGGGCGTATTTCGGGTCGACCTCCATCACCACCTGATACTGGTTGAGGCTGTCATAGATCGTGGAAATCTGCCGCTGGCTGTAGGCGTTGTTCAACACCGCCGTGACCATGTTCATGTCCACCCCGAGGCGCTTGGCCTGATCGCGGTCGACGATCAGTGTCACCTGCTGCGCACCACGGCCTTCACGGGCATCAATGGCCGTGAGTTCAGGTAACGCCCGCAGCGCCGTGACCACTTTCGGATACCACTCGCGCAACTCGCCCAGATCACCACTTTGCAGGATGTAACTGTATTGCGACGTGGTCTGTTCGCGACCACCGCCAAACTGCAGGTCCTGGTCGGCCATCAGCATCAATTGCGCGCCGGGCACCTTGGGCATTTCCTTGCGCAGGCGTTCGATGACCTTCTGGGCCGACAGGTTGCGCTCCTTGATCGGTTTCAGGCGGACCAGCATGAACGCATTGTTGGTGCCGTTGGTGCCACCGATGAAACCGGCGACGCTTTCCACCGCATCGTCCTTGAGCACGGCGCGGCGGAAAATTTCCATTTTCGGCTGCATCACGCTGAACGACAGGCCATCGTCGCCGCGCACGAAACCGATCAACTGGCCGGTGTCCTGTTGTGGCATGAAGGTTTTCGGCACCACCACATACAACGCGACATTGACCCCGACGGTGATCAACAGGCTGAGCAAGGTCAGGCGCCGATGGCGCAGCACCCAGTCAAGGCTGGTGGCGTATTTGCCGACCATCCAGTCGTTGGTGCGCCGGCTCCAGCGTTGCAGACGGTTTTCCTGGCCCGGTGTGTGCGGCTTGAGCCAGCGGGCACAGAGCATCGGGGTCAGGGTCAGCGAGACCACCAGCGACACCACGATGGCCGCTGCCAACGTGATGGAGAATTCACGAAACAGGCTTTCGACAATGCCGCCCATAAACAGGATCGACAGGAACACCGCCACCAGTGACACGTTCATCGACAGCAAGGTGAAACCGACTTCCTTGGCCCCGAGATAAGCGGCCTGCAGCGGTTTGACGCCTTCGTCGATGTGCCGGGAAATGTTCTCCAGCACCACGATGGCATCGTCCACCACCAGACCGGTGGCGAGAATCAGCGCCATCAGCGACAGGTTGTTCAGCGAAAACCCGTAGAGGTACATCACCGCAAAGGTGCCGACCAGCGACACCGGCACCGCCAATGTCGGAATCAGCGAGGCGCGGAAGTTACCGAGGAACAGGAACACCACCAGAATCACCAGCGCTACAGCAATCAACAGGGTCATTTCCGCTTCATGCAGAGTAGCCTTGATCACCGGCGAGCGGTCCATTGCCAGGTTCAGCTTCACGCTGGCCGGCAGCACCGCCTGCAACGCGGGCAGCTGCGCCTTGATCTCGTTGACCGTCTCGATGATGTTGGCGCCAGCCTGACGGTTGATCACCAGCAACACGGCGGCGTCATCGTTGAAGAAGCCACTGTTGTAGCGGTCTTCGACGCCGTCGCTGACCTTGGCCACATCCTTGAGGCGCAGCGCGGCGCCGTCGGCGTAGTGGATGATCAGCGACTCGTAATCCTTGGCTTTCTCCAATTGATCGTTAGCCTGGATCTGCCACAGGCGCTGGCCGTCCTCGACCGAGCCCTTGGGTCGACGCACATTGGCTTCGGCAATGGTCTTGCGTACATCATCGAGCGCCACGCCGTACTGGTTCAGCGCCTGCGGTTCGAGTTCGACACGCACCGCCGGCAACGAACTGCCGCCGATCTGCACTTCACCCACGCCCTGCACCTGGGACAGGCTCTGGGACAGGATGGTCGAGGCAAGATCGTAGAGCTGGCCTTTTTCCAGGACATCGGAGGTCAGCGACAGCACCATGATCGGTGCCTGCGACGGGTTGACCTTTTTGTAGGTCGGCATGCTGCGCATCCCGCTCGGCAACAGGTTGCGCGAAGCGTTGATCGCGGCCTGTACTTCACGGGCCGCACCGTTGATGTCGCGGTCGAGGTCGAATTGCAGAATGACCCGGGTCGAGCCCTGGCTGGAGCGGCTGCTCATGGTGTTGACGCCGGCAATGGCGCCGAACGAACGCTCCAGTGGCGTGGCCACCGTCGAGGCCATGACTTCCGGGCTGGCGCCGGGCAGGCTCGCCTGCACCACGATCACCGGAAAATCCATTTGCGGCAGCGGCGCCACCGGCAACAGACCGAAGCTCACGCCGCCGAGCAGCATGATCGCCAGGCTCAGTAGCATGGTCGCGACCGGGCGCTTGATGAAAGGACCAGAAAGATTCATGGCTCAGAGCTCCAAGCTTCAAGCTTCAAGCTAAAAGCCAGGTAGCCGGGCCCTTGCTGCTTTTCTCTTGCAGCTTGAGGCTCGATGCTCGTAGCTGCTTTCATACCGCCACCTCTTCGCTGTCGGCATTGGTCTTGCCAAAGCGCCGACCGAGGCGATCGAAGTACAGGTAGATCACCGGCGTGGTGAACAGCGTCAGCACCTGACTCACCAGCAACCCGCCCACCATGACCAGACCCAACGGTTGGCGTAGCTCAGCCCCGGAACCGGTGGCGAGCATCAAGGGCACGGCGCCGAACAAGGCTGCCAGCGTGGTCATCAGGATCGGCCGGAAACGCAACAGCGCCGCCTGATAGATCGCCTGTTCCGGGGCCATGCCCTGGTTGCGCTCGGCATCGAGGGCGAAGTCGATCATCATGATCGCGTTCTTCTTGACGATACCGATCAGCAGAATGATCCCGATGATCGCGATCATGCCCAGATCATTGCCACTGAGCAGCAAGGCCAGCAAGGCGCCGACCGCCGCCGACGGCAGTGTCGAGAGGATGGTGATCGGATGGATGTAGCTCTCGTACAGCACGCCGAGCACGATGTACATGGTCACCACCGCCGCCAGAATCAGCAGCAAGGTACTCGACAGCGAGGCCTGGAATGCTTCGGCCGCGCCCTGGAACTGGGTCTGCACGCCGATCGGCATGCCGATGTCCTTCTGCACCTGCTCGATGATATCGACCGCATGCCCCAGCGACACGCCGGGAGCGAGGTTGAACGACATCATCACCGCCGGGAACTGGCCGATATGGGTGATCGCCAGTTGTGCCTGACGTTCTTCGACATGGGCGAGGCTCGACAAGCGCACCTGCGCACCATCGGTGGTTTTGACGTGAATCTGGTCGAGCGCTTTCGGACCGATCTGCTCCCCCGCTTGCGCCTGGAGTACCACGCGGTACTGGCTGGCCTGGGTGTAAATGGTCGAGATCTGCCGCTGGCCAAAGGCGTCGTACAGCGCATCGGTGATGTTCTGCACCGAGACGCCCAGGCGCGAGGCCGCATCGCGGTCGATCAACAGGTAGACCTGCAAACCTTTGTCCTGCAAGTCACTGGCAACGTCCGTCAGTTCCGGGCGTTGGGCCAGCGCTTCGACCAGACGCCCGCTCCACTGGCTCAACAGCTCGGAATCCGGCGACGACATGCTGAACTGGTACTGCGTGCGGCTGACCCGGTCCTCAATGGTCAGGTCCTGCACCGGCTGCATGAACAGGCGAATACCGACCAGTTTGTCCAGTTGCGGTTGCAGGCGCGCGATCACTTCGGTGGCCGTCAGATTCCGCGCACTGTGAGGCTTGAGGTTGATCAGCAGGCGGCCGCTGTTGAGCGTGGCGTTATCGCCATCAACCCCGATGTAGGACGACAGGCTCTGCACTGCCGGATCTTGCAGAATGATCTTCGCCAGTTCCTGCTGACGCTCGCCCATCGCCGCAAAGGAAATCGACTGCGGCGCCTCGGAAATGCCCTGAATCACTCCGGTGTCCTGCACCGGGAAGAAGCCTTTCGGCACGACCATATAGAGGAATACGGTCAACCCCAGCGTAGCGATGGCCACCAGCAAGGTCAGAGGCTGGTGCTTGAGCACCCAGCGCAGCATCCGACCGTACTCGGCAATCATCCAGTCAATCACCGCACCACTGGCCCGATAGAAACGGCCCTGCTCGTGTTCTTCCGGTTCACGCTTGAGCAGACGCGCGCACATCATCGGCGTCAGGGTCAGCGAGACCACCAGCGAAATCAGGATCGCCACGGCCAGGGTGATGGCGAATTCGCGGAACAACCGCCCGACCACATCGGCCATGAACAGCAGCGGGATCAACACCGCAATCAGCGACAGCGTCAGGGAAATCAGGGTGAAACCGATCTGCTTCGCCCCTTTGAGCGCAGCCTGCATCGGGCTGTCGCCCTCCTCGATGAAACGCGCGATGTTTTCCAGCATCACGATCGCATCGTCGACCACAAAACCGGTGGCGATGGTCAGCGCCATCAACGTCAGGTTATTGACCGAAAATCCGGCGAGGTACATCACGCCGAAGGTGCCGATCAGCGACAGCGGCACCGCCACGGAGGGAATGATGGTCGCACTGACACGGCGCAGAAACAGGAACGTCACCATCACCACCAGCGCGATGGCAATCAGCAATTCGTGTTGCACGTCAGTGACCGAGGCACGGATGGTTTGCGTGCGGTCGGTGAGCACCGTCACGTCGAGGCCGGCCGGCAGGTTGTCGGTGATGCTCGGCAGCAGGGCCTTGATGCGGTCGACCACTTCAATGACGTTGGCCCCTGGCTGACGCTGGATGTTCAGCAACACGGCCTGATTCTGGTTGGCCCACGCGGCGAGACGCTCGTTTTCGGCGCCATCGACGATTTCCGCCACGTCCTTGAGCCGCAACGGCGCACCGTTCTTGTAGGCCAGGATCAGGTTGGCGTAGTCCTTGGGCGAGGTCAACTGGTCGTTGGCATCGAGCATCGACACCCGGGTCGGGCCGTCGAAGTTGCCTTTCGGCTGGTTGACGTTGGACGCGCCGATCAGGGTGCGCACGTCGGACAGGTTCAGGCTGTTGGCCGCCAGCGCTTCCGGGTTGACCTTGATCCGCACCGCCTGGCGCTGGCCGCCGGCAATGCTGACCATACCGACGCCGCTGATCTGGGCGATTTTCTGCGCCATGCGCGTATCGACCAGGTCATTGAGCTTGGGCAGGAGCATGGTTTTCGAGGTGATCGCGAGGGTCAGCACCGGGGTGTCCGCCGGATTGACCTTGTTGTACACCGGCGGTGCCGGCAAGTCGGTCGGCAACAGGTTGGTCGCGGCGTTGATCGCGGCCTGCACCTGTTGTTCGGCGACGTCCATGTTGATGTCGAGGCTGAAGCGCAGGGTCAGTACCGACGCACCGCCGGAACTGGTCGAGGCCATTTGCGTGAGGCCAGGCATCTGCCCGAACTGGCGCTCGAGCGGCGCGGTCACGGCGCTGGTCATTACGTCCGGGCTGGCGCCGGGATACAGGGTCATGACGCGGATGGTCGGGTAATCGACCTGCGGCAATGCCGATACCGGCAACAGGCGATAAGCAATCAGGCCGGCCAGGATAATCGCCAGCATGCTGAGGGTGGTGGCTACCGGACGGAGGATGAACAGCCGCGAAATGTTCATGCGCCCTTCTTGGCCTTGTCAGCGACGGCAGCGTCCGGCGCAGTGGCGGCGGCCTTGCCTTGCAGGTGTTCGGTTGGCGTGGTCGGCACTTGATTGCTGTCGTTGACCACTTCCACTTCGCTGCCTTCCTTGAGGCGGTCGGTGCCTTCGAGTACCACCCGGTCGCCGGCCGCTAGACCTTCGGTGACCACTGTGTTTTCGCCGTCGCTGGCGCCGATCTTCAATTGGCGGATGGTGACTTTCTTGTCGCCGTCCAGCGCATAGACGAAGGTACCGTTGGTGCCGAACTGAATGGCCGCCGACGGCGCCAGTACCACGCCTTTCAAGGTATCGGCCAGCAGGTGCACATTGACGAACTGGTTGGGGAACAGCGCCTGATCACGGTTTTCGTAGCGCGCCTTGAACTTCAGGGTGCCGGTGGCGACGTCGATCTGGTTGTCGAGGCTTTGCAGCACCCCGGTGGCCTGCAGTTTGGTGTCGCCGCGATCCCAGGCTTCGGCCGGCAGTTTGGCGCCGCTGCGATAGCGGGCGAGCACGGTTTCGAGGCTGTTTTCCGGCAAGGTGAAAGCGACGCTGATCGGTTGCGTCTGGGTAATCACCGCCAGGGACGTGGTGTCATTGGCGGTGACAAGGTTACCCACGTCTACCTGACGCAGACCGACCCGGCCGGCAATCGGTGCACGGATTTTGGTGAATTCAAGATTGAGCTTCGCGTCGTTGACCGCTGCCTGATTGGTCTTGACCGTGCCCAGATACTGGCCGACCAGCGCTTCGGCGGTGTCGAGGGTCTGCTTGGCGATGCTGTCTTCCTTGTACAGGCCGCGATAACGCTCGACATCGACCTGGGCGTTTTTCAACTGCGCCTGGTTCTGCAGCAAGGTGCCTTCGGCCTGCAGCAAGGCGTTCTGGTACGGGCGCGGGTCGATCTCCGCGAGCACGTCGCCGGCCTTGACCATCTGCCCTTCTTCGAAATTGATCTTCATCAGTTCGCCGCCGACCCGGCTGCGCACATTGATGGTGTTGAGTGCTGTCACCGTGCCCAGCGCCTTGTAATACAGCGGGAAGTCCCCCGTGACCGCCGGCGCCACGCGCACTGGAATTGGCCCGGTGCCACCACCGAAGCCCGGCCGCATCATCCCCGAACGCCCGGTATGCCCGGCCGCCGCCTTCTCGCCGCCCTCCTTGTGGGCTGAACCGGCCGGCCAGAATTTCCAGCAGAGGACGGCGATAACCAACAAGACAAGCAGGCTGATCAGCCAGCGACGAGAGTTGCGTGGGGACGATTGCATGGATTGATTAACCATTGGGCGCGTGGGCTTCTTCTACGGGAGGCTGAACGATAAGCACTGACGGGAATTAAGCAAAGCAGCTTTACCGGCAATTTACCTTCAACTTACGTTTCAAGGTGTGAGGCAAAACACTGATACACAAATGAAAACGGCCTGGACAGGGCCAGGCCGTTAACAATTGTAAAAGCGCTTGTTTCAGAACACTTATTTCAGAACGGCGAGCGCCGCTTCGTAATTAGGCTCTTCGGCAATTTCCTTGACCAGTTCGCTGTGCAGGACGTTGTCGTTTTCGTCCAGAACCACAACGGCACGGGCGGTCAGGCCTTTCAACGGGCCGTCAGCGATGGCCACGCCGTAGTTTTCGATGAACTCGGTGCCGCGCAGGGTCGACAGGTTCTGGACGTTTTCCAGGCCTTCGGCGCCGCAGAAGCGCGCTTGGGCGAACGGCAGGTCAGCGGAGATGCACAGCACCACGGTGTTGGCGATGTCGTTGGCCTGAGCGTTGAACTTGCGCACGGAAGTGGCGCAGGTCGGGGTGTCAACGCTTGGGAAGATGTTCAGCACTTTGCGCTTGCCGGCAAAGTCTTTCAGGGTGACGTCGGACAGATTGCCGGCAACCAGAGAAAAGGCTGGCGCCTTGGAACCGGCTTGTGGCAACTGGCCGTTGACTTGAACCGGATTGCCTTTAAGGGTGACTTGAGCCATGACTTGAGTCCTTCTGATGTTTTGATTGGAAAGCATGCAAGAGGCCGAAGTTAACCACGAAATTGTCCGACGACCTATGCCCTGTTTGGAAATTGTTGGGTGCCTGCGCGAAAAATTGTATACAAAACCACAACCATCCCCCTGTAGGAGTGAGCCTGCTCGCGATAGCGGTGTGTCATATACGCAAATGTTGAATGACACATCGCT
>OFQU01000270.1_pt1 | contig 11902 bp, 15 predicted proteins | sample 1542981 | NCBI WGS metagenome assembly OFQU01 (sample SAMN07774233, study PRJEB24372) | wastewater metagenome | isolation source: Exp Tend CN 90WW | collected 2016-02
ATTGGTAGACGCGGCGGATTCAAAATCCGTTTTCGAAAGGAGTGGGAGTTCGAGTCTCCCTCGGGGCACCATATAGCTGTATCTGAGAGTCTCTACCAGTCTCTCAGACCCAAAGAAACCGGCCACTTGGCCGGTTTTTTTGTGCCTGCCTGTCTACCCCTGTCCATCCTTATCCGTTGTATCCCTGTATCCCTACTTGTATCCCGAGAAAAGTACCGAACTTTGGGATACAAGGATGAAGCGCGCAGATATCAAGCGTCGGCCTCTCGCAGATACCACACTCGCGGGACTGGAGCCGGAATCAAAGGAATACCGAGAGCTGGATGGAAATGGCCTCTACTTCAGGGTCAAACCTGATGGAGGTAAATCCTGGCAGCTCCGCTATAAACGCCCGGCGGGTAATTGGGCGTGGATGGGGCTTGGGGGTTACCCAGAGGTAAGCGGCGCGCTAGCGAGAGACAAAGCTGCCGAACTACGCAAAGTAGTGAGCAGTGGTGCTGACCCCCTCGAACAAAAGCGATCAGCTAAAGCGGCAATAGATGCAGCTAAAACTCGAACCTTCCGAGCGGCTGCTGACGCTTGGTTAAAGGCGAAAGAAGAAAAGGGTCTGGCTCCGTCCACACTCAATAAGATTCGCACGTACCTCGACAAGGACATTCTTCCAGCGCTCGGAGACAAACCTCTCGACGAAATAACCCGTACAGATTGCGCGGACCTGCAAGCATCCATAGAAGCGCGGGACGCCCACAACGTAGCGGAAAAGTGTCGCACCTGGGTCAATCAGATATTCGGTCGAGCCATCGGTTTAGGCTTAACCGAGAACGACCCGGGAAGCCGGCTCCGCGATATCGCAGCTCAAGCACCGAAAACTCAACAGCACCCTCATTTGTTGGAGCCTGAGCTTGGCGACTTTCTGAACGCGCTGCGACATACACCAAGCAGACTGACTGCTCGAACAGCAGCGTGGCTGTGCATATGGACGGCATCGCGACCGGGAACCCGCGGGACTGTGCTAGCGAAAAGGTACCCATCTTAGTGAACAGGTGAACCGGGTGAACTCACAGTTCACCAGTGCAATTGGGTAATTGCACAGACTTGCCCACCCATTTGCATTCGACCTGACCAGTCATTTGCATCGGATTTGACCAGTACGAGCCGTCGACATGACCGGTAGAGAACGACCCATAGCAGCGGTCTGAGCTGGCATCGGTTAAGATCCTCAACGTCTTTTCGACAATGCCGACTTTAAACGAGGGAGTTCCATGACAAGGATGGCCGCTGTTTTCACTTTACTGAGTTGTATGGCTTCGGCCTCGGCATTGGGGGCGTCTAGTTGTCCGTTCCCAGAGGGGATGCAGGCGTCTATCGGCGCATCTAAGCAGGTCATCGAGGCCAGACACGCCGGTGTCGCTAAGGATGATCTGCTCACCAGGATGTCGCCAGGGCTCAACGGGCAGATGTCCCAGCTGTTAAACAATATCGTCGACGAGGTTTACGATCATCCGGCTCTGCTACCCGAGGTGTATGCGGCCTATCGGTTCGAGCACTGCTTTGTTTCGCAGCAACACGCTGAGCAGGTGGCGGCCATGAAGTTTGCCGATGCCTATCCGCTGCTGAAGAAATGCGAACAGTTGCACCCAGAAGGGACCCGACCTCCTTGTGCAATGCGCGTAGTGCATACGGTGACCGGAATTCCCGAGTAAACCATCCGGCGCAATCGATTCATTGACGTGTTAAGTCCTTAGCCAATCTGTTGCGTCGACCAGTTGAATCCACAACCCCAAGCGGACGGTTCACAGAAAGTGTAAAGCGAATTTTGCGCGCTTTTTACTGAGGCACTAGCTCCGACCACAAAATACTGCGCCCGATCCCCCTCATTAGCGTTCCGTAGTCTTCAAACTTACCGACGTTGACTTCCTCTTGTCTTTTCCAGGTCGCTTCACATTCCTCGCAGACCCACAGCAAGATATTCGTAGAGCGGATACGCATAGCTTGGACTGAACCTTGACCGCATCTTTTGCACTCAACCGGCATTCTAATAATCTCGACTTATTTTCCGACGCAAACCAGACCGAAGTGTCCGCCTTTGGTCGTTCTCTGCCAATCAGCAACAAAAAGGGGCATCTTTACCATCGCGGTAACGATGCCACTTTTTCGTCAGGATCCTTTCAATTTCAACGTTGAAATTTCAGTAAGGTGGGATGTCTGTCGCTAGCAAGATGTCGCGGGTTTCCGACCCCGTATCCTCAGGATATCGTCAGGGTCCCCACCGCCTTTTTCTGTAACCCACCCGAGATCTCAGATGAGTAACCTCCAGAAGCTAATCGCAGACGCCCTGTCCGGCTCATCCTTTCAGGAAAAAATCTCTGATGACGGTTGGCAGGCAATCGCTAAGCAATGTGGCGCCCCCGAGATCGAAGAGATCGAACAGCGTATTGCCAGGTTACGTGCAGAGCTGGAAACGGTTGAGGAGTGGGACGGAGATACCCAAGATGACATACATCTCGCGATTTCCAGATTTACCCGATTACTGAGGTCCGCGAAAGCACGGTAACGTTGCTGCCAGCGACAGAACCACAAGGATTGAACATGAATAAATTCCTCGTAGGATTCACCTACCACGAGCCAGAACGGTGGGCCTTGTTTCAAAAAGGCATCATTGAAGACTGCGAGTCATCCACAGGTATTTACGTCGCGGCCTCCACTGCAGGTAAAGCAATTGCATGGGCAGAGCGTATTGCTGAGGAACTCCTGCGGGCATCCAACTCAGACCCTAAGCTTGACTGGAAGTCGTTGGGTTACGAGTGCTGGGCCGTGGACGATCCGAGCGACTCCGACTGGAGTCATTGCCTCGCCTTTTTTCAATCCGTCGAGGTCGGCGTTTTCCCAGATTTTGTGAATATGGGTGCGAGTGCGTACGGAAAGTGGGCCGAGGACCATGGGGTTTTTCCTACTTAATCCTGCAAGCCCCGGTAACGCCTTCACTCAATAGCTGATTTCCCCAGCAGCGCATACCTTCAGTTGGAATATGTATGACCCCAGAATGGATCGGTCGCGGCAAAACCGTCGCACAGTTGATACAAGAACTTCGCTCTTTCGAGGATCAGAGTCTGGAGGTCCGCATTTCCATTGATGGGGGCGAATCCTCACAGCCTATTTCTCTTGTTACGAAGAAAGGAGGATATGCCGTGCTCGAGAATCACCAGGACACGCCCACAATCGTTCGTCACGGAGGCTAACGACCGGGCGTTTCAGAGAGCGACAAAGTAAGCGGCGCGATGCACCCTGTATGCCCACGTGTGTGCCTAACCAAACCACGGCAGGTCGTCCCCTTATAAACCGGGCCTCACAGCCTCCAGTTCAAACGACGCTTGGTCTATCGAAAGGTTTGCATGGCACCCTATGGACTATTCATACTAAGCCCAGCAAAAGAGACCATGTATCCCTACATGTATCCCTACATGTATCCCGAAATAGCAAACCTCTCTGTAGGGCTTGAGTTTACTGGAACACTACAGTCTCCCTCGGACACCAAAATCAAGAAAGGTCTTGCCTAGGCAAGGCCTTTTTTTTCGTCTGTAGAAAACCGGTAGCCTTCGGCTAAATGATTTTCAGATACAAGCAGCCTGGCCGCAGCATGAGATCACGTCTCAAGGTTGGGCGCTGGCACGGATTGACCACTCGCCCCAAACAACCGCTCAGCTATCTTCCGACCTCGCTGCATGCCTTCATCTGTCAACCAGATCGACTTGTTCCTGTTCACCGGATTACTGATGAAACCCTGCTCATGCAATCGGTTCATGATCTCGAAGTCGAAGCCTTTCCAGGCATTGCCGTCATCTGAACTTAAGGCTGCCAACAGGGCGAGCACGGCATCCTCCATCAGCTTGTCGTCGTATTCCATGGTCGTAACTCCGCTTGCGTTCAACAGTTAACGTCGAGTTTGTGGGGGCACAATTCAGATTCCCATTCGACCGGGCCTGTACCCGTAGCCCTTATCGAACGGGGCTATTTAATTCTGCATCTCTCAACATCATCCTGTGTTCTCAGCGCCGTATCGAGCCCCAGTCGATACCGACAGTAATCGATGATCATTTTTCGCTCCTCGTCCGTAAGCCGTTCCACTTGCCTGATCTCCCCGTCGTTGGCGTGGATGTTGTGAAACCTCATCTGCCACGTCGGATGCTTTTTGATAAACAGAATGGTTTCAATGTCACCGTCTTCAAGGGCTTGATAGTAGCCGCTGTAGAGAATAGCCCCCATCACGAGCGCCGCCCCGATCAGTAACTTTTTCATCGTTGCAGTGCCGATGGTCGCAACTGCCGCGTTTTGGGTTTGGTTATTTGTGCGAATGGTTTTGCCATACATGACTCCCTGTCAGCGATTTTAGCGATGGAGAATTTATCAGAACTGCTTTGAATGCAGCGTCACCACTCTCGAGTCCTGGCTTTACTGAAGTGAGCGGTATCGTTGTTGATCACTCCCCCGAATGCAGTCGGATACGTATAATCGCGCCCGTCCCCGGCGCAGCGTTGGCTGCCCCCAGAACCCTCATCTCTTGTTACGAAGGACATCGCAAAAGGCACCCCATGGAAACGTCACTGGAAACAGTCGCCCTCTTCTCCCTCAAGCTCGCTTACGAGGAAGAAGGCCTGAGCCCGATTTTGCGGGACGACATGGTCATGGGTGATTACCAGAAGGATATTTTCGAGTTGCTGGTGCGGCGGGGTGATGTCGAGACCATTCAGTTGAAGATGAACGAGTGTCTTGGTCTGGCAATGGACGCCTTGGGCGGTGTCGAGAAACCGTTGGGGCGTGAGCTGCACAAGTTGTCAGCCGATTTCAGCCAGGCGCAATCGCTGGAGCAGCTCGATCAGCCGCTCCTCGCGCTCAAGGGTTATTTGAAAGACATTCTGTAATCAGATGCGCAATCTGAAGAAACAGCTCTGCTGATTACTGCCGCACTTTTACGACTCGAATGTCGACGGGAAACCCACCTGGCCCTTCCAGCGTCTTCCATCCCACGTATTGAAAAATCGCGTCCTGATCGATGGTCTCGCCCCTCTCCACCCTCTCTCCGCCGAGCACCGCGACCTCTTTATAGACGGCGCAGCTGCCCTCATCAGGGTGGGCGGTGTAGATCACATAGGGTTTGACGTATCTCACGGCACGGAAATGTCGGCCGCAACCCCAGTCGACCGTAATCATCAAGGTCTTCAGATACGCTTCGCCATCCGTTTCCGATTCCTCGGCCAGTTCTTTGAGCTTGCCGATTCCGCCGACGTCGCTAAAGCCCATAGCGAGGGCGCGCTCGTATTCCGGGGACTTCTCGTGCTCGGCCTGAGCCTTGAAGTATTGCTGTTGAATCTCTTTGTCCTGGACGTCATGTTCCTTGTTCCAGATCTCGGTCGCCTGGGCAATGACGTTTTCGCAACGGGCATAATCGGGAGAGGCAAGGCTTGCCTGGGCGAGGTGCTCCCGATGGACGAAAACAGTTCGCTTCAAGCTATCGATGCGGACCATCGCCGCCCTGGCAGTCATGGTCCCGTTTTGAACGTTGTTCACTACTTGCTGAAAACGCTCACAATCGGAGAGGTATTCCTTCCAACCAACCTCCGGGGTTTCATCTCGGTCGGCAAGCGCCGGGGTCATGACGATGGCGAGAAGGAACGCGCCGAGCAGGCGCGGGGTAGCAGAAACAATCGGCATGTGTAGTCCGTTACGTGTTTGAAGAAAGTGGCGCAAAGCTACTATTTTGATATCTTGCCGTCCACTCTCGCTGGAGGCCTGTCAACCGCCTCCGTTATCGCGCACTCGGGAATAAACCAATGGATGCTTTGTTGTGCTTGCTAGTGATGGCCGGAACCTGGTTGTGGGTGGTGAAGCAACGGGGTGAGTGGAACTTGCTACTTGGCAACCTTGCTGGCGCTGGAAGTAGCGTGGTAACCGGCATTGTGTTCACGCTGATTTACGACGCAGTCATTGGAACGTCGATGGCGACACCAAACCTGGATCGCAGCTTGGTGGTGCTCACCACAAGCGCGGGCGTTCTGGCGGGGGTATGGTTGTGGATTGCCAATCGCCGTCAACCCGAACATCCGATTGCACGTCAGTTGCTGGGCGCGGTGTGTGGGTTTGCCGCCGGCATGGCGACCCTGCTGTTTCTTGCTGTGAATTATTTTCCCAACACGTGAACTGAGGCGTAATTGTTTTGCTATCTTGCCGCCCGCAAAAGCGGATCTGCTTAGTGAGCTGACACGAATTAAAGAAAGGATATGGATGGGATGGAAACAGCGTTGATCGTGATGTTTTTGCTGGTATGGGCAGGGATGTGGGTTTGGGTCGTCAAGAATCGTGGAAACTGGCCGGTATTCTTTGGCCACTTCGCCGGCCTGATTGCCGGGTTTATAGTGGCAGCCGTGGTGTTCGTTATCGTCGACGGACTTCTGCCCGAAAAATCTACCCCCGCGACATCCAGCGACACTCAGCCGCAAATCGCGAACGAAAGCCAGCTCAGATCTTTTGTCCCACGCTCTCCGGTCAGTCGTACATCCGCTCCGACATCGCCGTTGCTGCCCACCGACAGCCCGCGCTATCCACGGCTCTCTACACCGCTGCTTTCCGCCAGTCTCGATCCACAGTGGAGCAGCCAATACGAGCAATGGCGAGCCAGCGCAGATATGGCCAAAGGGGTCAACGGAAGCCTGGCGGGCCTGATCTGTCGGTCAGCGGCAAAATCCACGCTGCGCATTCCGGATTCCGCCTCCTTCGACGAGACTGAGGACTTTCGATTCGACCGCTACAAATCCCAGACCTACCTCGTCATGAGCAGGATCAGTGGCGAAAACATGGAAGGCACGATGGTCAGTCTCGGCTATGACTGCGCCGTGCAGTTCGTCTCCGGCAACGGGATCAAGGATGACCAATGGCGCCTGCTGGAGTTGACCATGCAAGGAAAGTCAGGCCCTGCGGGTTCTGCCAACACGTCGCCCCGGGAAGCATTGTCCGAGTATGTCGCTGCTGCGCCTGCTGCTACGCCAGAACCGCTCAAGTCTGGCCTGGTGGAAAACTATCTCAATGAAATACCGACAACCCGTTCTGAACTGGCGACGGTTCAAGGGATGACTGCGCAACAGACTCTGGCTCATGCGCAGCTGCGAAAAGGGCTCATTGGCGGGCCGGACGCCAACAAAAGACTGATCGCGTTCCAGATGTGCGAGCCGTTTTTACGCAGCGTTCTGCGTCAGCCGGAACTCGCCCTGTTTGCCGACGATAAGGCTCTCTCGACTCAGCGTTACATAGACCAGATCTATACCAGCACAAGTCTGATGAAGATCCAGGACTCTGCGCGAAACTATCTGACCTATCGTTACGAATGCACCCTGCAGGCTTTGCCAACCATGAACGAAGGTTTTGACGACTGGAAGTTGCTGGACCTGCGCTTCGAACTGACCGGTAACTGATCAGCTCGATGAGCAAGAAGCGCGACGCTTCTATTTTGTTATCTTGCTGCCCATTATTGCAGCGTGCTCGAAGCGTGCTGCCTTGAGCGTTTTTGCAGGTTTAAGGAAAGGATCAAATGGAGTTTTTGCGTTTTCTGGCGTTTTTCGCGGCCTGGGGTTTCATGTGGCGCTGGGTGGTCAAGAACCGTGGCAGCTGGAATATTTTCTACGGCAACATTGTTGGCGCGGCCGGCGGTTTTATTGTGGCCATGGTGGTGTTGTCGATCACCTTGTCACTGTTTCCTTCTTCACATGATTACGAAACCGTGCAGACGCAGGAGGCCGAACCCACTTCGCTGTTGCCCGAAGCCGAATCAGTCACCCCTCCCGCTGCCCTGAAAGATGCGCCGGTGTTTGCCGCCATCGAACCGGATGACAAACCTTCGCCCGCCGACTCTGCCTTGCTGCCGAACTACGCCAGCCGAGCGCCGAAGTCGATGGCGGTACAAACCGTGCTGGACCAGAGTGACGACCAGGGGCGCAAAGCCCTCGCGGCGTTGAGCAAAAAGTTTCGCAGTGACGCACAAGCCGACAAGTCGATGCTCGCGTATGTCATGTGCAGCCCGTTCGTGACCGGCACGTTGCGCTTCCCCGCGTCGGCTCGCTTTGCTGACAGCAAAAGCCTCGTCAGCCACCGTTTCAAGGATCAGGTTTACACCTTCAGCAACACCGTCATCGCTCGCAACATGACCGGCGACGATGTCACCTACCGTTTCGATTGCTCCGTGCAGGAGCAGCCAAGAGTTGACGCGACGCCTGCCGAATGGCGTCTGCTGGGTCTGAAACTGCAAAAAGCCGACTCTTAAGCCTCGCTTAAGCGTTCAAGGCGCCGGCTGCGCTATCATCGCCGGCCGTGCGCCTTGAGTCTTGTCCCCGGATGTCTCCAACACTTGATGAACTGATCCCGCTGCCACCCGTTTTAGCCGGCCCGTTGTTGCGACGGCTGGAGCCCAAGCGACTGGTGCTGTGGCTGGTTGGCACGCGCCAACTGTCGCTGACTTTGCGCGTGCAAGGTGTAGGAGACATTCTTCTGGATGCCGAGAAATGCACGGTCATTCCCGTAGGCACTCGCGCATTCGTTCATCTCATTGATGTCAGCCTCGAAAACGCCCTGCCCCTCGACGAGTTTGTCGATTACGACGTGTTGATTGATGGCGACGCGTGCATCGCCGATTGGGCGCCGCATCTGTTGTATGGCGACGCCAGGTGCCCAAATTTCGTGGTGCGTTCGCGGATCGACCAGTTGCTCCACGGTTCTTGCCGCAAGCCGCACCATCCGGCGGTGGATGGTTTGCTCTGCGTCGACCACCTGCTGGCCGCCGAAACCGACCCGCAACAGCGCCCGGCGCTGCTCATGATGAGTGGTGATCAGGTCTACGCCGATGACGTCGCCGGGCCGACGCTACGAGCGATTCATGCCTTGATCGGACGCCTCGGCCTGTTCGACGAACACCTCGAAGGCGCCGTGGTCAGCGACAGCGCCAAGCTCTATAACCATCCGGCAAGCTACTACCATCGTGCGGATTTATTACCGGCACTTGAGAGCAACGAGACATTGCGCGAGCGATTTTTCGGCGGTGCGCGTAAGCCGATTTTCACCAGCAGCAGCGCTGACAATCATCTGGTGACCTTTGCCGAAGTCATGGCGATGTATTTGCTGGTGTGGTCGCCGGTGGCTTGGACGTTGATCAATCCGACAGCGCCAACGCTGACACCCGAGCGCCTCAAGCGCTATACCCTCGAACAGACGCGTATTGATGCTTTCAAGGCAGGGCTGGGCAACGTCGCCCGGGCGCTGGCGCATCTGCCGAGCCTGATGATATTTGACGATCACGACATCACCGATGACTGGAATCTTTCTGCGCAATGGGAGGAAACGGCCTACGGCCATCCGTTCTCCAAACGCATCATCGGCAATGCGTTGATCGCCTACATGTTGTGCCAGGGCTGGGGCAATAACCCGGACGCGTTCAAGGATGTGCTGGTGAAGACTCGACGTCTGATTGCCAGCGGCGATGACCATTACCTCGACAGCCCGGTGCAGGATGATCTGATTGATGAGCTGCTGCGCTTTCAGCACTGGCATTTCGTGCTGCCAACCAGCCCGGCGCTGGTGGTTATCGACACCCGGACCCGACGCTGGCGCAGCGAAATGGCGCTCAAGCAACCCTCAGGACTGCTCGACTGGGAAGCGTTGAGCGAACTGCAGCAGGAGTTGCTCGATCACCCGTCGGCGATCATCGTTTCACCCGCGCCGATCTTCGGTGTGAAGCTGATTGAAACAGTGCAAAAAATCTTTAGCTGGTGCGGTTTTCCACTGCTGGTCGATGCCGAAAACTGGATGGCCCACCGGGGCGCCGCGCAGGTGATCCTGAACATTTTCCGGCACTCGCGCACGCCCGGAAACTACGTGGTGCTGTCCGGCGATGTGCATTATTCCTTCGTCTACGAAGTACTTATCCGACACCGCAAGGCCGGCCCGCGAATCTGGCAGATCACCAGCAGCGGCATCAAGAACGAGTTCCCGCCTACGTTGCTGGAGTGGTTTGATCGCCTCAACCGCTGGCTCTACTCACCCCGCTCACCACTCAACTGGCTGACCAAACGCCGCCGCATGCGCATCGTGCCGTACACGCCAGAACACGCCGAGGCCGGTGAGCGCCTGTGGAATTCGGCGGGGATCGGTCAGGTGTTTTTCAATGAACAGGGGCAGCCGCGAGAGATCATTCAGCACAACTCGAACGGCGCGCCCCAAACGCGAATGCTGGCGCCGGATTTGGCGGATTATCCGAAGTAGAGCTATGCACCTTTCACATGTAGGAGCGAGCCTGCTCGCGATTGCGATCGATCATTCAAAATGAATGTCGCCTGACAATGCGCTATCGCGAGCAAGCTCGCTCCCACAGGGTTATCGCGTAGCTATCAAATCGAAGTCACAGCCCGCGCGACACCTCTAACAATCATCCCCACCTCCCGCTCATCAATCGTCAGCGGTGGCAGCAGCCGTATCGTCTTGCCGCGCGTGACGTTGATCAGCAGCCCATGATCCCGCGCCGCGATCAGTGTCAGATCCCGAATCGGCTGTTTCAGTTCGATGCCGATCATCAATCCCTGCCCTCGAATCGCCAGCACATTGGGGTTGTCCGCCAACTCTGCGCGTAACCGCGTCAACAGGCGCTCACCCTGTACTTGGGCGTTCTCCAGCAGGCCTTGTTCTTCGATGATATCCAGCACGGTGCAGCCAACCCGACAGGCCAATGGGTTACCGCCAAACGTGCTGCCATGACTGCCCGGTGTAAACAGGTCCGCCGCCCTGCCCCGCGCCAGGCACGCGCCGATCGGCACGCCGTTGCCGAGTCCTTTGGCCAATGTCATGACGTCCGGGACGAAACCCTCGTGCTGAAACGCAAACCACTGGCCAGTGCGGCCGATGCCGGTCTGGATCTCGTCAAGCATCAGCAACCAGGCATGCCGGTTACAGATCTCGCGCAGGGCTTTCAGGTAACCGGGCGGCGCCAGTTGCACACCGCTTTCGCCCTGAATCGGTTCGACCAGTATCGCCACGATCCGCTCGCCGTGCTTGCGCTGAACCTGTTCGATTGCGGTGAGATCACCGAATGGGACTTTGACGAAATCACCCGGCAGTTCACTGAAGCTCGAACGCACCGCGGGCCCGTCGCTGGCAGACAGCGTGCCGAGCGTGCGGCCATGAAACGCGTTGGCCATCACCACCACCAGCGGTTGCTCGATCCCTTTGCGCCAGCCGTAGAGCCGCGCCAGTTTCAGCGCAGTTTCATTGGCCTCGGCCCCGGAATTGTTGAAGAACGCGCGCTCCATCCCCGACAGTTCGGTCAACCGTTTTGCCAATTGCTGCTGCCAGTCGATGCTGTACAGATTTGAAGTGTGTAGCAGCAGTCCGGCCTGCTCGCTGATGGCCGCCACGATCCGCGGGTGCGAGTGGCCGACGTTGGTCACGGCGACCCCGGCGACCGCATCCAGATACTCGCGGCCAGCCTGATCCCACAGTCGAGTGCCCAGGCCCTTGGTGAAGCTCAGGGCCAGTGGTTGGTAGGTGTTCATCAGGGCGGCGGTCATGACTTCAAACTCCAGTGAAGGTCGGTGTGTTTGCAGTATGGTTAGCCACCAGAACTGGATAAACTCGGCAAAACTTCAATCATTTAACAGCAGAGCTTGATAATGGACGTGTTGCAGGCGATGAGCGTCTACGTGAAGGTCGTGGAAGCCGGGAGCATGACGGCGGCCGCGTTGCAGTGCGAAATGTCGACGACGATGGTCGGCAATCATCTGCGGGCGCTCGAGCAAAGGCTTGGCGTGCAGTTGCTGCAACGCACCACGCGGCGGCAGCGCCTGACCGAATTCGGCAGTGTCTACTACCAGCG
>OFQU01000274.1_pt1 | contig 11814 bp, 13 predicted proteins | sample 1542981 | NCBI WGS metagenome assembly OFQU01 (sample SAMN07774233, study PRJEB24372) | wastewater metagenome | isolation source: Exp Tend CN 90WW | collected 2016-02
TGCGGGTAAGAACATCAAATAGATCAGGATCGTCGTCACCTTGAGAAATAACTCTGACTATATCAACGGCTGTGTAAGGAACTCCCAGCGAACAATCTGCCCCTTGCGCAGGTCCAAACAAGTAAGCGGAACATACCTCACTGCCGTGAGCTAGATACTCTGGGTTTGTACCTTCCATTCCTTCCGGCACGATCTCGGTCACCCAGTTCGATATGTGATTTCCGTCTCCTAAGCCGCCATCGAAAATGCAAACTTTGAAATCACGACTCAAGACATCTGGATTCCAATCAGGAAGCTTGACATTACTACTTACAGGACTGCGAAGCGCATCCGGCTTGTTCATTCTTAACTTTGGAATACTTCTGAGCACTCTAAGTTGAGCAAAATTCGCTAGAGCTTGCTCTTTTCCACGCGGAATATTCACTGGCAAAAATGTCAAACCACCAACAATCTTGGCCTTTTCTCGCTTTACCGCCCCTCCATTTAGAGTCGTGTAGCTATCGAAGGCGCGAACAATATAATCTTCATCAGCGGAAGCATGAATAACCACTTCAAGATTCAAACTTTCCCCAGATGCGTCAATATTTTTTATCTTTTCATCCGCATCAAAATATTCTATACGCTCAAGAGTTCTTAAAACATCCTCTGATGCTCTCGAGAGCGAGTTCGACTTTAGATCAGTTAGGAGCTTACGATAATGGTCTTTTGTACCCGAAACAAAAACACAACTAGCCAACCCAGCTTCAGGATGCTTTGTAACACCCCACTTCTCGGGCTTTATAGTCACTGCCCGGGATCCGATGTCATCCATTCCATATGCAGAGAACAACTTCCTCGGATAATAAGATTTTGCTAAATAGGAAGGATGCTGAATAAACTTTATAACTACCTTGCCACCAGCGCACTCAGCGTCTGGTTTGTTCTCTATCTTAATAATTACTTCTTCAAGCTGCGAGCTAATGCGCTTTATCGCATCAGATATTGTGTAGGGATGTTTTTTATCCCCTCCGCCACCGCCAATATCCACCTTCGTTGTGAGCGTCTCGCCGTACCCGACTATAAAATTGTTCATTGAGCGTCCCTACATTCGTTGTGCTGGTCCATAATTTTTTTAACGGTTGGCCTGCTTATTTTCAGCGCAGTAGATATCGATCTCTGAGACATCCCCTCGCCTGCGAGTCTAATGACATCTTTCTTTTTAATTTCTACTTTATTGCCTGGCTTACTCTCAACTACTCCAGTGATGCAATTGATAAATTTCGCCTCACTTAATATGCTTTTCTTCTTGGCCTTCCTGAGACTCCGGTCGATATCACTGTAGGAGACATCACCAAAAAAACGTGCTAGATCACTTGCGTGATTTGTTAGCTCAGGCCAATAGCTTTTTATATAAGCTCTGCGCATTTCTTCGCTTGGTAGATCAAAGGATATTTCCAAATCGAACCTACGCCAAATGGCAGGATCCAATAGATCGCCATGATTCGTAGCAGCTATCAAGATCGAAGATTCAGGCCATTCATCGATAGCTTGTAATAACACTGTGACCAACCGTTTAAGCTCTCCTAGCTCCCTATCATCATCTCGCCGCTTAGCTACGGCATCAAATTCGTCAAGAAGCAGCACGCAGGGAAATGATGACGCATGGTCAATCACTGCCTTGATATTATTCCCTGTTTTGCCTAGAAAACTGCTCATGACGGTCGCTAGGTCTAGAGTTAAAAATGGGAGACCTAATCTTGAGGCAAGCCAACGAGCGGTCATCGTTTTACCTACTCCAGGTGGCCCCTGAAATAACAAGGATTTCGCAGGAGATAAACCTTCGGCCATTAGTCTCGACGCTGAATTCCGCTCAAGAACGACCTGATCCAGTAAGACTAATATTTCTTCGGCATAAATGGGTGCCTCTTCCATAACTACTGGACTTTCGACTCTAACTAAATTGAGTCGACTATCAGAATCTACAGGAATAGGTTTGACGGGCTGAACAGACCTTAGCCCGCTGGCCGATAGTCGAGAGAGTATTTTTTCGGAAAGCTCGGGATCTTGGCGACCACTTTTGACCGCTATTTTATGAAGGTGCATCCGTAATGTTCGAGGGTCACCACTCAGCGCTAAATCTATGAGGCTCAAAATTGCTTTGCTGTCCATGTTTACTCCGAAAGCTCACGGCTCTAACCCATGGATGAGACGCCGCATAAATTTACCAAATCTTCAAAAGACTTTACCATAAATGGTAAAAAATCGAGCAAAATTTACGATCATCTTACCATTTTGTGGCTCAGATCTTGGGCAGCCTCCCTTGCTAGATTTCGGCTGTAGGGTGCATGGACAATCACTCGCCAGTCCGCCTCGCAGTCCTTAGCTACAGCTTGGCTGAAGGCGAGATCAGCGCGATAGGATCGATGAAGGATCGCTGCGTTTAGTTCTCTGTTGGTCGCTCCCCACTCGTCTAATCCCAACAGAATTGGCTGAATGGCTACTCAAGGATAAGAATAGCCATTCAAAGTCGACCATTGCCCTTCCTACGCCGTATAGAAGTGCCGCATACGAAGCGTTACACGAATCGGGTCAGTAACACGTTCTTCCGCCGACTAAAAATCGCAGTGTTACTCGTTAAATATTCAACAAATTCATATAGTTAGAGCAAACTGTTACACCCGTAACCTGCGTAACACTGATTTTCAAGGTGTCAGTCAACCCCAGCTCCCCCGGAAGCGTGATCCCCCAGCGACGGTTAGACCCAAACTCCATACAAGCTCAGGGGACCCTGAGGTTTTCATTTGAGCACGGGGTCGGGAACCCGCAGGATCTTGTTAGCGGGAGAACTCCAAGCTTAGTGAACAGGTGAACCCGGTGAACTGCCGGTTCACCTGTGCATTTGCCCTACGGAATGACCTATCTGAGGTCACCATTACCGATACGGTAATGATGGCTGTTTTTCGACGTGTTTCTTTCAATTTCAATGACTGAAATTTCAGTAACTCTTGAATCCTCCCACTAACGAAGCCCCGCGGGTTTCCGACCCCGTGTCTACTCAATATCGCCAGGGGCCCCCGGCTATTTTTCAATCGTCAGGCGATCCGGACCCGTTTTGCTCGTTGCCAAAAGTTCGGAAAACAAGCGAGGCAGTTTGGCGCTAGACTTCACCTTCACGTTCGTCCGCCTAAGGCGATGATAAGGCCATCTATGATCGCAAACTGGGAAGGAATGAGACGAATCGATGGTGAGATATTGATCATCGAGGACGATCCGACTCTGCGTAGGATTACCCAACACATCGTGGAGGAGTTAGGCGCGGAGGCCGTCACGTTTGAGTCAGCCGATGACGCGCTGGTGTATCTCTTGCAATCAAGCAAGCACTGCTGCCTTGTGATCGCTGACTACGGCGTGCCGGGGCAGCTCAACGGGATGGAGCTTATTCGACTGGTCAGAGAAAAGTGGCCGTTCGTCAAAACATTATTGATGTCCGGTTACGAACTATTGCCTGCAACAGTGTCTGCTCCTACGGTCTACCTTCAGAAACCGTGGACGATCGATGAGCTCTTGGTTTCGATAGCTGATTTGCTACAACCCGACTTCCCTATACAGAAACTGTAGGTCGCAATCAGTCGTCGATACAGCCCGGCGAAAGGATGAGAAGGCTAACAGAGCACACCGTGTATCCCAGCTTGTATCCCAAACTTTCGGAATCCTCTACAGACCACAGGATATCTGGAACAAGCGAGTCTCCCTCGGGCACCAACACAGAGAAAAAGGTCTTGCGAAAGCAAGACCTTTTTTTTCGTCTGGAGGAAAGTGATTGGTGCAATGCCGACCGCTGAAATGCGCCTCGGAATCACCTTCTGTTCAGTGCTTGGGCTGTCATCACTTCGAGGGCCAAGGAGGCCAATCCCGAGACGCCGGAAGCATGGATAACCAAGCATAAGGCTGAGCAAATAGCGCTCGATGAGAAAAGGCCTGCGAAGAGGCCCTTTCTTTATCCCAACAAGCTATTTTTTCCGGCAGATCTCAACATCGTTTTGTGTTTTCAGATCGGTGTCGATGCCAAGCCGATACCTGCAGTAGTCAATTATCCATTTACGCTCCTGCTCCGTGAGTCGCTCGACTTGTCGAATCTCACCGTCATTGGCGTGGATGTTGTAAAACTTCATCTGAAACGTCGGATGCTTTTTGACGAACAGGATGGTTTCGATGTCTCCATCATCGAGCGCTTGGTAATACCCGACGTAGAGTATTGTCACCAGAACCAAAACAATCAGGGCAACCAACTTCTTCATTCTTGCGGCGCTGGAACTAACGCGCCACCGCATGGCCAAGCCTTCAATCTTCTACGCGCAGCAAGCCCATTAAAAAAAATACCTCTGTAAAACCCGCAAAAATGGCCTTGGCATGTCCTGGCGTTGGGAACTGGCCGGATCGTTACGTGCCGCAGGTTTTGCCACAACCAACTCCTCGTCACCATCGCCCATTCCCATACCAATTCGAGCTCAAAGCCTACGTACGATTTCCTCCCAGATGTACGCGTAGTTGTACTTCAACCAACGAACCAGCACTTTGTCGAACTGGCGACGAAACCAGTTTCGCTCCCTGGCTTCCAGCCTTTCCTCAATCGATTCTCTGAGTATGTCGGGGTCGAAACCCGTCCATATCGGAGGCACAGGTGCAACGAGATTGGTAAAGCACACCGGCGCGACCTCTGAATAAAGAATTGAGTAAAGGATTTCAGGGTCGACACCTCTCACCTTATTCGCCAAATAATCATATTCCACGGGAAAATCATTGAATGGCTCGGAAAGAGCAGCTCTAACTTTTGTCAGTTGTGGCTCGGTCAGAAGATATCCCAATGTGTGAGCTCCTCTAACTCTTCATCCAGTGAACTCGCTACCGCTTCGCCTGCAATATCACCGTCAGGCGAGCTGCGGGCGAACCATCGAAGAAACGTCAGGCGAACCTGTCGCGATGGGGTTCGTTCCGTGCCCTGGAACAGGACAGCTGGAGGGATCGCTTTTACGAGCGGCTGGGTTAGCCATGGATGACTCCTGTCAAAAAAATCCTTTTCGAGAGGTAAACCTATCACGAAATTCAGCCTGGACGGCCGCATCCGATCATTCAAAAAAGTGCTTGTTCACCAGACCGCGCTACCTGTTTCTCCGGTTAACGCGGTTGGTACTTCGCTGGCGTTTTCTACCTTGCCGTCAACTCAGGCTTCACAATGGGACGCGGCTCCTCCCTACTCCTTGACTGCAAACATCCGCTCAGCAATCTCCCGCCCCCGCTCCATCCCTTCCTTCGTCAACCATATCGACTTGTTCCTGTTCACCGGATTACTGATCAAACCCTGTTCGTGCAAGCGGTTCATGATTTCGAAGTCATAGCCCTTCCACGCATTGCCGTCGTCGGAGCTATAGGCTGCCAGGAGAGCAAGGACGGCGTCGTCGATCAGTTTCATGTCGTATTCCATGATGGTCACTCCGCTGATGTTCAGTGTTTGTAATCAAAGCGTCGTATCAAAGTGGATGTCAATGCTGCGCGAGCTTGTAGGTTTTAGATGCCCGATTGCTGGTTGCCTCGCATGCGATCCCCGCCCGTATAATCACGCCCGCACGGCAAACCTCCTCTGGCCTTTCGCGCATTGGTTTCAAGCCTTCCACTTCACTGACAGACATCCCCATGGAAACCTCACTGGAAACCGTCGCCCTCTTCTCCCTCAAACTTGCCTACGAAGAAGAAGGCCTGAGCCCGATCCTGCGCGATGACATGGTCATGGGCGATTATCAGAAAGACGTTTTCGAGTTACTGGTGAAACGCGGCGATGTCGAGGCCATTCAGTTCAAGATGAACGAATGCCTGAACCTGGCGCTGGATGCTTTGGGCGGGGTCGAGAAGCCGTTGGGGCGGGAGTTGCGCAAGTTGTCGGCGGAGTTGGCTCAGGCGCGGTCGGTGGAGCAGCTGGGTCAGCCGCTGCTCGCGCTGAAGGGGTATTTGCGCGACATTCTTTGAGTGCCGCGCTACAGCCATGCCGCTATCTCGTCCGATCAGCGACGCGCTTTCAGTACTCGAATATCCGTTGGAAAGCCGTCAGCGCCAACCAGTTGTTTCCAGCCCAGGTATTGAAATTCGCCATTGGGATCGATGTAGTCGCCCTTCTCTGCTTGCCCTCCGCCAACTATCGCCACACGCTTCACTTCGCCACAGCCGCCATCCGATGGTCGCACGGTATAGATCACATACGGCTTCACGTATTGCGTGGCGCGGAAGTATTGGCCGCAGATTTCGTCGACGGTGATCAGCATGGTTTTCAGGCGGGCTTCGCCGTCGGTGTCTTCGTGCAGTTTCAGGAAGGAGATGTCGCCGACGTCGCTGTAGCCGAGGGAACGGGCGCGTTGGTAGGCGGGGGAGTTCTGGTGCGCAATACGGCCCTCCTCCACACCGCGTTGCATTTGCGCGGCGAACTCGGCTTTGCCTTGGGCCAGGGTTGCCTCGGCGTGGGCGGCGACGTTTTCGCAGTGGGCGTACTCGCTGGAGTCGAGGTGTTGCGGTAGCAGGTTAAGGCGGCGCTCGTTCATGGAGGCGAGGCTGTCTTGCAGGCCGGACGTTAGTGCATATGCAGCGGAGACGCGACCGCTCTGGACGTCGGCGATTGTCTCCTGCATCCGCTGGCAATTGGCGAGGTAGTAATTCCAGCTGGCTTGCGGGTGTTCTTTCGCGAAGCAGAAGGCTGGGGTGATGGAGACGGCAAGGGTGAGAGCGCCGAGCAGTTGCAGCAAACGGGTTGTGGAAAACATGGGTAGTCCATTACAGAGAAGGCATGGCGCGACGCTACTATTTTGCTATCGTGCCGTCCACTCTCAACAGGCGACCAAGTTGTCGCCTCTGTCTCGTGGCAAGGAAAGAAATCCGATGGATGCTGTGTTGTGTTTAGTGGTCATGGCGGCAATGTGGTTCTGGGTGGTGCGACAGCGCGGGCATTGGAATCTGTTGTTGGCAAACCTTGCCGGAGCGGGCAGCGCTGTGGTCGCGGGCATTGTCTTCACGCTGCTTTACGACGGGCTGTTCGGCACCACCATGGCAGCGCCGGGACTGCACAACAGCCTGGTGGTGTTCATGACCAGCGCGGGCGTTCTGGCGGGTGTGTGGTTGTGGATCGCCAAGCGTCGTCAGCCGGCGCATCCGGTTGCACGTCAACTGCTCGCGGGCGCCTGTGGCGTTGCCGCCGGCATGGTCACGTTGATTTTTCTGGCGGCGAATTATTTTCCGCAACCGTAGCCGGACGGCGCGTCTATTTTGCTATCTTGCCGCGCATCGTCGGGGCTTGCTGATCGTCTCGCGCCGCGCTTGGATTGTTGAAAGGTAAGGAAAGGATCAAATGGAGTTTTTGCGTTTTCTGGCGTTCGTCGCTGTCTGGGGTTTCATGTGGCGCTGGGTGGTGAAGAACCGCGGCAGCTGGAATATTTTCTACGGCAACATCGTTGGCGCGGCGGGTGGGTTCATTGTCGGGCTGGTGATGTTGTCGATCACCTTTTCGCTGTTTCCTTCGTCGTTCGATCACGAGGCGCAGGCGCAAAACACGCCAGTCGTCGAGTCGACCTCTGTACTGCCTGAAGCCGAGGCAGTCACGCCCGCCACCGAACTGAAAGATGCGCCGGTTTTTGCTGCCATCGAAGCGGATGACAAGCCTTCCCCGCCGGACTCCGCACTGTTGCCGAATAACGTCAGCCGAGCGCCGAAATCAATGGCGGTACAAACGGTGCTGAATCAGAGCGACTACGAGGGTCGCATGGCCCTGGCCGCGCTGAACAAGAAGTTGCGCGGCGACGCACAGGCCGACAAGTCGATGATCGCGTATGTCATGTGCAGCCCGTTTGTCACCAGCACCCTGCGTTATCCCGCTTCGGCACGTTTCGCTGACAGCAAAGCGCTGGTCAGTCATCGCTATAAGGATCAGGTCTACAGCTTCAGCAACAGCGTCACTGCGCGCAACATGAATGGCGACGATGTCACCTACCGTTTCGATTGCTCCGTGCAGGAATTGCCACGGGTTGATGCGACGGCTGGGGAGTGGCGTTTGCTGGCGCTGAAACTGCAAAAAGCCGACTCTTAAGGCTGATTTAAGGGATCAAGGCGCCGGCTGCGCTATCATCGCCGGCCTGTGCGCCTTGAACTTTATCCTCAATGTTTCCAACACCCGATAACCTGATCTCGCTGCCTCCTGTCCTGGCCGGCCCGCTGCTGCGGCGGCTGGAGCCGACGCGCCTGGTGCTGTGGCTGGTGGGCTCGCGTGAACTGTCGCTGACCTTGCGCCTGCAAGGTGTAGGAGATATTCCGCTCGACTCAGAGAAATGCACGGTCATTGCCGTAGGCCGTCATGCGTTCGTGCATCTGATCGACGTTCAACTTGAAAGCGCCCTGCCCTGCGACACGTTTAGCGCTTACGACCTGCTGATCGACGACGCCATCGGTATGGCTGAGTGGGCGCCTCACCTGCTTTACCCCGGCGCTACCTGCGCGAACCTCGTCGTGCGTTCGCGGATCGACCAATTGCTCCACGGCTCCTGCCGCAAGCCCCATCATCCGGCAACCGATGGCTTGCTCTGCGTCGATCAATTGCTGGCCGACGAAACCGATGCGCAACGACGTCCGGCGTTGCTGATGATGAGCGGTGATCAGGTCTATGCCGACGACGTCGCCGGGCCGATGCTGCGGGCGATTCATGCCTTGATCGAGCGTCTGGGTCTGTTCGATGAGCACCTTGACGGTGCCGTGGTCAGCGACAGCGCCAAGCTCTATGAGCACCCGGCCAGCTACTACCACCGTGCGGATTTGTTACCGGCGCTGGAGAGCAACGAGACCTTGCGCGAGCGATTTTTCGGTGGCGCGCGTAAGCCGATTTTCACCAGCAGCAGTGCCGACAATCACTTGGTGACGTTCGCCGAAGTCATGGCCATGTACATGCTGGTGTGGTCGCCGACGCCGTGGTCGTTGATCAATCCGAGCGCGCCGACGCTGACGCCTGAACGCCGCAAGCGCTACCACCTCGAGCAGACGCGCATCGATGCTTTCAAGGCGGGCCTGGGCAACGTCGCGCGGGCGCTGGCGCATCTGCCGAGCCTGATGATTTTCGATGATCACGACATCACCGATGACTGGAATCTTTCTGCGCAGTGGGAGGAAACCGCCTACGGCCATCCGTTCTCCAAGCGCATCATTGGCAATGCGCTGATTGCCTATTTGTTGTGTCAGGGCTGGGGCAACAATCCGGATGCCTTCAAGGACGTGCTGGAGCAAACCGCACGACTGAGCACCAGCGGTGATGACGGCTATCTGGACATGCCGGTGCAGGACGATCTGATTGATCAGTTGCTGCGTTTTCAGCAGTGGCATTTTGTGTTGCCGAGCAGTCCGGCACTGGTGGTGATCGACACGCGCACCCGGCGCTGGCGCAGCGAGATGGCCCTCAAGCAACCGTCGGGCCTGCTCGACTGGGAAGCCTTGAGCGAACTGCAACAGGAACTGCTCGATCACCCTTCGGCGATCATCGTGTCGCCGGCGCCGATCTTTGGCGTGAAGCTGATTGAAACCGTGCAGAAGGTGTTCAGCTGGTGCGGTTATCCGCTGCTGGTCGACGCGGAAAACTGGATGGCCCATCGCGGCGCGGCGCAGGTGATCCTGAACATTTTCCGACACTCGCGCACACCGGGGAACTACGTGGTGCTGTCCGGCGATGTGCATTATTCCTTCGTCTACGAAGTCCTGATCCGCCACCGCAAGGCCGGCCCACGGATCTGGCAGATCACCAGCAGCGGCATCAAGAACGAATTCCCGCCAACGCTGCTGGAATGGTTCGATCGCCTCAACCGCTGGCTCTACTCACCGCGCTCGCCATTGAACTGGTTCACCAAACGCCGCTTGATGCGCATCGTCCCGTATACGCCGGAACATGCCGAGGCCGGGGAGCGGCTGTGGAATTCGGCGGGGATCGGACAGGTGTTTTTCAATGAACAGGGGCAGCCGAGCGAGATTGTTCAGCACAACTCGAATGGGGCGGTGAAGACGAGGATGCTGGCGCCGGAGTTGGGAGATGGGCCAGATTGAAACCAGATCTGAGCATAGGTGGAGGGCCCGGCAACGGGCACTCCACCTGCTGACAATTACAGCAGATAAGGATTACAAGCCTCTCGGAAACGTCTCCGAAGTGCTTAAGTGATACTGGGCGCAATCACAGTCGACCTCGCTGTGTACCAACCACTCGCAGGCCCACATCATGCAAACCATCACCTTCAGCAAAACCACAGCTCACCTGGCCTTGTCGATGGACCAAGCAACCAATGATCGCGAACCGTTGCTGATTACCAGGCGCGGTGCCGAACCGGTTGTGATGATAGGTCTGACTGACTATGAGTCACTTTTGCGGACAGTCAATTCGCTGTCCTTACCAGACACTCCGCAGCAGTGATTATGCAGATAGGGCTGACGACAACGCCCGCCCGACACCTCTGACAATCATCCCCACCTCGCGCTCATCAATCGTCAGCGGCGGGAGCAACCTGATGGTCTTGCCACGAGTCACGTTGATCAACAAGCCGTGATCCCGTGCGGCGATCAGCGTCAGGTCGCGCACCGGTTGTTTCAGCTCGATGCCGATCATCAGGCCCTGCCCCCGGATTGCCAGCACGTTCGGGTTGTCTGCCAATTCGGCGCGCAAGCGTTCCAGCAGCCGTGCGCCCTGCACCCGCGCATTCTCCAGCAAACCTTGTTCTTCGATGATGTCCAGGACCGTGCAGCCGACCCGGCAGGCCAGTGGATTGCCGCCGAAGGTGCTGCCGTGGCTACCCGGGGTGAATAAATCCGCGGCGCGACCCCGGGCTAGGCAGGCGCCGATCGGCACGCCATTGCCAAGGCCTTTGGCCAGGGTCATGACGTCGGGAACGATGCCTTCGTGCTGGAAGGCGAACCACTGCCCGGTGCGGCCGATGCCGGTCTGGATTTCATCGAGCATCAGCAGCCACGCGTGGCGATTGCACAGGTCGCGCAGGGCCTTGAGATAACCCGGCGGTGCGACTTGTACGCCGCTTTCGCCCTGGATCGGTTCGACCAGAATCGCCACGATGCGCGCGCCGTGTTTGCGCTGTATTTGCTCCAGCGCCGGGAGATCGCCGAACGGCACTTTGACGAAATCCCCCGGCAGTTCGTTGAAGCCCAGGCGCACCGCCGGGCCATCGCTGGCAGACAGCGTGCCGAGGGTGCGGCCATGGAAAGCGTTGGCCATGACCACCACCAGCGGCTGCTCGACGCCTTTGCGCCAGCCGTACAGGCGCGCCAGTTTCAGTGCCGTCTCGTTCGCTTCGGCGCCGGAGTTGTTGAAAAACGCGCGCTCCATCCCCGACAACGCCGTCAGGCGTGTGGCCAGTTGTTGCTGCCAGTCGATGCTGTACAGGTTTGAGGTGTGCAGCAGCAGCCCCGCTTGCTCGCTGATCGCCGCGACGATGCGCGGATGCGAGTGGCCGACATTGGTCACTGCCACACCGGCAACGGCATCCAGATATTCGCGCCCCGCCTGATCCCACAGGCGCGTGCCGAGGCCCTTGGTGAAACTCAGGGCCAGGGGTTGGTAGGTGTTCATCAGGGCGGCGGTCATGACGTGAAACTCCATTGCAGGTCGGTGTTTTTGCAGTATGGTTAGCCACCTGAGCTGGATAAACCCGGAAAAACTTCAATCATTTAAAAGCCGAGCTTGATAATGGATTTGTTTCAGTCGATGGGCGTGTACGTCAAAGTGGTCGAAACCGGGAGCATGACGGCCGCCGCTGCGAAGTG
>OFQU01000276.1_pt1 | contig 11764 bp, 9 predicted proteins | sample 1542981 | NCBI WGS metagenome assembly OFQU01 (sample SAMN07774233, study PRJEB24372) | wastewater metagenome | isolation source: Exp Tend CN 90WW | collected 2016-02
TACTATAATTCATTAATACATTTGCAAAAATCTATTGATATTATGTACCTGCATAAAGAATTGGATTTTATTATTATTAGTAATTATGTTAGTGTTGCAAGAAAAAATGAAGGTTATAAAATTCCTGAAGAATTTTATTTAAAATTAAAAGCAGACTTTAATTTATCACTTGTTAGTCGTTTTAAGTGGGATTATTCTTGCTCTGATCGTAGTAATTTTCTATTTAAATACTCTCCATTTAATATCAACTCAATAGATTCTATTTCTAATCAGTATTTTTATCTGCCAAATAAAAATCAATTAAATGATCCTATTGAACTTCCTGAATTATCAGTTTTGACACCTGATTCTCTTATCAGTACGGATTATAATGTTTGTTCATTTTCTAATAATGAAAATTCCATTTTAATGTGGTCTCATTATGCACAACAGCATGAAGGTATAATGGTCGAGTATTGGTTTGGTGGTGAATTTCCTGAGGGTTATGGTATTAGTAAATTAAACTATAGTGATAGTTTGAAGCGAAAACGTGAACAAGAGCCTTATATATTTAATCAATTTCTTCTGACTAAAAACAAAGAATGGTCATATGAAGATGAAGTTCGCTTATTCAGTCCTATTGGGAAAAAGGTTGGATATACTTCTTATGAATATCCAAATTTTGATAGAAGTAAAATCAATGCGCGAATCATTAGTATTACACTTGGATACAGATTTCCAGAAGATAAGAAAGGATTAATATCAAATTTGATTAAGACTATAAATAGTCAACTAAAACCGTATGATGAAAAAATCAAGCTAAAACAAGCTTATATCGATGAATTTAATAATTTTTCAATAGTCTATAAAGATCATGACCTTATATAGATATACACATAAAGCTGTCGTTGATATAGGCCAAGGTTGAATCTGAATTACTATAGTTGAACTCAATTGATTTGGCGCTGTCGTAAATAATCATTGAAGATCAGTTGAATATTCGCTTAATTAAAAGTAGCGTTAATATGGGCTACACAAAAGCGTGAAACATTGATTAAGAAGAAATCGTGAAACATGAAATGTAGAGAAGTTGCTGCCCTGTTGCTCTATGATTCAGGGCAACGCTGAATAATATACTGATATTAAAGGGTAAATATCAAGGTGAAGATGTTATTCGCAGATGAGATTTTATATTAATTTTAGAAACTCTTAATCTTTAGCTAACATAATCTTCGGTTGATATAACTTGAGCATATGCAAATTCAAAAGCGGCCATTAATGTAGCATGAACATGATTGGCAGGTACTTTAACGCCATTAAACTCTAGGTCTAACGTTGCACAAGCATCATGAATAACTCTTACCTTATAACCAAAGTCAGAGGCAGCACGTACAGCTGCATCAACACACATATGGCTCATAGCGCCAATCACGACTAGCTCAGTCACTTGATTGCTATCTAATTTCTTTGAGATTCGTATTTAACAATGCGTTGATATGATTTTTAATGACTACAGTTTCATCTACGTGTGGCTTTGTTGCACCTTAAGTAATTCTGCCAAAGCGAGCATTTCTGATACCTGCCATTTCAGCCCGATCTCTATGTTCGAATCAGGCAAAATAATGTGAACGGGTAGCATTGCTGTAGTCGGTGGATTGAACGTTGCAGGGTAAGGTAATGCTATAAATGTGGGCTTGGGTGGTGCCGATTTGTGCAGAGCTAGTCTGCCATCCAGAAGGAGAATCCATTTACAGACGAGAAGCGACTGAGGCGATGGATGTGTTGGGTTCTTTACAGGCAACAATTTAAGTTCAGCACTGTATGTTCTTCGCTTTCTAGAAGCAAATACTGTTGATGCATAGGGGTTTGTGGTCATGAATTAAGTCCCCATTTGAAAATAAGTGGGGACTAACATAAGACTAATTGGATAGATTGGTAAGGAGGTGCTTTACCAGATACTTACTGAATTACACTTCAAAAGTTTAATATTTAAGGCTATTTGCATTATATGGTTGAAATTAGTTCTTCATCCAAATCTTCATCACCGCCATACAATTCAACCAAGGTTGGAATATAAGCGCCATATTCCAACTTAGTTTTCTCTTGCTTGGTTGGAAATGCAGTTAAACCCTCATAACCTTTGGTTGATTTTAATGAAGATGATGGAGTCTTTAAAGTTGTAATAGATCGAGCCACTTTGTTATATAACATCTTTGCTCGAAGCACCTCAAAGGTATATCCTCGTCCCATTCGATTTGCGACCCTTGTAATACCATTATGCCCCTCAGTATAAGCATTGGTAATTCTTATTGGCGCATCCCAATAGGTGAATATATCCTCAAAGTTATTATTCACAGTTTTAGCAACGTCACGGAAAGATTTTAAATATTTGGGAATACTGCTTTCCCATTCATGAAACCTTTGTATGGCATCGTCTTTGGTTGTTGCTTCATAAATATTATAAAACTGCTCTTTAAGGTCATAAGCTTCCTTAAATTCAGGATGCCATTTTTCTAAATTTCCTAAAATTCTTTGTTGATCTTCGGTCAATGAATTTGGTTGTCTTAGCAGTATCCATCGTAAATGTTTTTTCATATTCAGTCGGGCATCACGATCCAAACTACTTTGTAAAGCTTTACGTTCAGTGTCTAAAGCTTCACTTGCCATTCTCACTACATGAAACTTATCAATAACCAACTTGGCATTTGGTAGGTGCAGACGGAATGACTTTTTGAAGGGTCGCCACATATCACTACAAATCCATTCTACTTTATCTGCATCAGGCAGTTTGGCGAAGTATGGTAGCAAGGTATCTTGAGTCCTTTCAGGTAGCATGTCATATAAGCTGTTCATAGCAAGGTTGGTGATGACACAGCGATATGTTCCCATCAATTTAAGTTCATCAATACCCATAATCGTTGGAGTTTCAAACTTAATATCTCGTTCTAATTCCTCCACGAAATCGAGCGTAATGTTTTTAATGGTGTTCACGACTACACCCGTATCTTCGGCAAGCTGCGTAAAGGTTCGATCTAAGCAACGCTTGCGTACTTGCTGAATCAGCCGATGGGTCGCTCTACGTTTTTCATCTAAGAAGCTGAGTTGAGGGGTAATCATGCTTTTGCATTCAGAACAGCGATAGCGTGTTCGTATCACCTCAATTTTTACTGGTTGCATCTGCAAAGGGGTATCAGCAAAATGATTGATACGCTGACCGTGCTTATATAAGCGTCCTGCGCATTCAGGGCATGTTTCCAAATGCTCACCGCTTGGCTGTACGGTAATCATAATACAGCCATCTTCATTACGGTAATCTATCGGCTGTACACCTTCCAGTTGCAGAATATCAATCATTCCAATACTCCGTTATGTTAGACGATGCACATCAATGGTTTCACCATCTTTAAGCAATTTATACAGCACCTTAATCACATTCTGCATCGCTTGTGCATCGGTCTTGAGCAACAATGCTGATAAGTCTTGATGTGAGGTCAGTGCTTGAATAATTGCGCCTTTCGTTGCCGATGGCAAATTACCTTGCAAGGCTGTGGATTCAGGATTATTTTCAATCTGAGCCATCACCACATCGTTATTGCGTAGAATGGTCACTAAATGATTGATGTACACCACCTGTTCTTCACGGGTAGAAATATCCCCAAAGGTCTGTGCAATCAGCTCGATCACTTCTTTGAGATAAGTCATTTTGTTTGGCTGTAAGTCACCGTTCGCTGTGCCTTGGATGGGGGCTAGTGGTTGAGGTTCATCCGCTTCGGGATGATCGGTATCATCGGTTTTAAGTTTCTTTTTAAAGATGCCAAAGCCAGTCAGTACCAAGCCTGAAATATCAATTTCTTTAGCAGACATACCATTTAATCGTTTGGATAAGAGCTTGGTAAAGGCCGAGAAGTTTTCAAGTTCAGGATCGCCAAAGTCAATAAGCTGTGCTACATAGGAATAAATACGGCTAAACTTATCCAAATTACCCTTAAAGCGCATCAAGGTTTGTAATTCTACGTCTAACTGCTTGCGCTCAAATTCCGCTTTTTCTGCGCCTTCATCATTGCCGTCTGCTTTGGCTTGATCAAATGCAGTTTCCTGTAGCTCAATCGCCTGTTTGAGCATTTTCAGTTTTTGGTTAAACAGGCGGGCGACACGATCGGTTGCTTTAAACAGGTCGGGATGTGTGGTTTCTTTGAAATCATGATTGCTAATATCGCGGATAGTTTTAAAACGAGCTGCTTTAAACTCCTCCAAATCATCTTCGGTAATCAGATCAAGTTCTTCAATATTGTCTTTGATGGTATAAACCACATTCGGGTCTTGTACATCCACCATTTTTGCCCCGTTGTCGTACTTTTTGAAGCACTTTAAAATCCATTCAGGGTCATTTACAAAGTCAATTACAAAGGTTTGATCTTTGCCTGTGGTGGTACGGTTTAAGCGTGACAAGGTTTGTACCACTTCAACTTCATTGGCAATGACTTTATCAATGTACATGGCGCAGAGTTTGGGTTGGTCAAAGCCTGTTTGGAATTTATTCGCCACTACCATTAAGCGATATTCAGGGCGGTCAAATGCGATGCGTAAATCAGAATTAGGTGCATCGGCATTCATATTGGCTTCGGTAAATTCAGCATCTTCACCAACTTGAAATAGCACCCCGTTTTCGCTATCACCATCTGCTTCATGGCTAATCTGTTTGCCCGTGAGCTTACCCGAAAATGCCACCAAGACACGGTAGGCACTGTATTCAGGGTTATCATCAATATATTTTTCCAAGGCAATTTTATATCGTGCTGCCGCAGGGCGTGAACTGGTCACGATCATGGCTTTGGCTTGACCATTAAGCAAATTGGCAACATTGTGGTGAAAGTGTTGAATAATAAACTGCACCTTTTGGGTGACATTGGTCGCGTGTAAAGCCATCCAACGGGCTAAGGCTTTTTTGGCTGCTTTAGAATTGACCCGTTTATCATCATCAACAGCTTCACCGCCGAGTTTAAAAGCTGTTTTATAAGGCACGTAGCCTTGCAGTACATCTAAAATAAAGCCTTCTTCGATGGCTTGACGTTGCGGATACAAATGAAAGGATTCAGGTAAATTGTCATCACTGGCAGGCTCACCATTTTTAGTGCGCCCAAACAGCATTTTAGTCGAGTGTTTTGGGGTTGCAGTAAAGGCAAAGTGACTGATGTTTTTAGACTGTACACGGGCTTTTTGAATCTGCTCAAGTAATTCCTCAACAGTCAGGTTAGCCATTGCTTCACCCGACTGCAATGCCAATGTCGCTTGCAGTTTAGATGCTGTTGAGCCTGTTTGCGAGGTATGTGCTTCATCAATGACAATACCGTAGTTACGGTCGCTTAAACTGGTATTGGTCAGAATCGCTTCCATCACATGCGGGAAAGTCTGAATGGTCACAATAATGATCTGTTTATTGGACAACAGTGCATCTTCAAGCTGTTTGCTTTTCGATTTGCCTGCATGTTCTTTGTCATCACGGTTAATTGCAGCAATTAAGCCTTTCTGATGGTCTAATTGTTGAATGGCTTCCTGTAACTGGTCATCCAGTACCGTTCTGTCTGTCACCACAATGACGGAGTTATAAAACGGTGTACCGTCATTGTGACGCAAACGCACCAGTGAATGACACACCCAAGAAATTGTAGAGGTTTTGCCTGAGCCTGCACTATGTTCACATAGATAATTCAGTCCTACGCCTTTTTCTTGCACATCGGCTATGATTTTATTCACCGCATCAAACTGATGGTAACGCGGGAAAATCAGGCGTTCCTGTACCGTCCAATTACCATATAGATCGACTTTGTTTTTCTTTTCTACATAGACAAAATTATGGAAAATTTTCAGCCAATTATCACGTTGGCAGACATAATCCCAAAAATACGCCACTGGATAATCCTCACCTTTGGCTGCATCCGCAGGAGGGTTGCCTGCATGTCCCTGATTACCTTTGTTAAACGGCAAGAAATAGGTGCTTTCACCATCTAAAGCGGTGGTCATGGCAATTTCAGATTCAGACAAGGCAAAATGCACAATTGCACCACGCTTGGGTGTCAGCAATGGCTCTTTACGTCTTGTTTTAGGGTCTATCGGCTTACGGTCATTTTTATACTGCTCAATGGCATCTTCTAAAGACTGGTTAAACTCAGTCTTAATTTCCACCGTTGCCATTGGCAAGCCATTAATAAAGAACACAAGGTCCAAAATCCCTGCATCTTTGGATGGATGATATTTGAGTTGTGGGACAACACGTAGAATATTGGCGTTATAGCGGTCAATGACGGCTTGATTGCGTCCATCTTCGGGTGCGCTTTCACTGAGGTCGATTGTGCCTGCGCCCGCCATGCTAAAGCCATTACGAAAGATATGGATTGTGCCTTTCTTATTCAGTTCATCATCCAAGCGGTCGATGATGCGTTTTTCGGTATTATTGCCATTCAAGGCTTGCAGTTTTTCCCACTTTTCAGGCTGTGTGGCTTGAATCCATGTGATTAAATCTTCGGGATAGAGTGCATATTCGGTATGGTAGTTTTTACTTTGCCCAACCACCCAACCTTGCGCTTGCAGTTTTTGCACAATATAGACTTCTAAGTGACTTTCATAATGAGCTTTGTCTGTCAAAATATTCATGCTTTTTCCCTAATTTTTAATTCTGTTGTAATGCGTATTGCCAAAACGGGTCTTGATACCATAACTCAGGCATTCCCATGTTGGCTTTGGATAGTGATGGATACTGCTCAATTAAATCTTTGAGTCGTTTTGCCCATGTTGAATTTGGGCTGATCTTATAAAGTAAGGTTTGTATTGCCACCAAAAGCATATAGGTACGCTTCTCATAGCGAATCGCGGTATTACTCAATATGATTGGTTGTTGAAGCCATTGAATTGCATTTGACGTTGGAATCTTGATACTTCGCCCATGTTCTTTATTCCATAGTCGGCTATGGTGGGCGCAAATATTGCGTACATCATTCAGCGTTTTCAGCCATGATTCTAAAACTTCGGCATGTATTCCTAAGTTTTGAGCAATCTGTTTTTTGGCTTGAGTCGATTTAAGTCCAACATAAAGATGGCTGAGTTCGCCCCAAGTCAGCATTTCAATCATCATCCACGAAGGCGGTAATTTTGGACTGTCATATTTAGATAAATAGTGGCGTAAGAAGTTTTCTTTACGCACTTTGTCTTTCAAAGCATCTTTATCAGCTTGCGATACAGATTTACGTTGATCAATGGCTTTTTCATCACGCTCTAAGCGGCTTTTTTCATCCAGTAATTGCCGTTCAATACTGGCAAGCAAGCGCATGTGGGCATAGCCATAATTAAAATGCTGTTCATCGGTGTACCAAAAAGCATCATTGGAAAGATGACATAACACATTACAAATTTGTGCCCGTATAGCGACTTCGATACGTTCAATCGCATCCATAACCAAGAGCCGTAACTCCCGATCAAAGATATATAGATCGAGTACATCATCAAATGTGGTATTGGCTTTAAATTGATGTAAAACCGTTGAAGGCGTAGTGACAATTTGCTGAAATGGAATGGTATAAGCCGATAGGCGATAGTAGCCAATAAAGCTTAAATAGCGGTCTGCCCGTGCAAGATCAGGAATGATCAAGCCACGGTCTTGCCATGTTTGCAGATGGTCTTGGTTGCTTTTTGCCTGTTTGGTGAATTGAACCATCGTCTTTTCTCAGGCAAAAAAAACCTGCCGATTTGTGCGTGAACAAGCGAACTTGAACCTAGGCATGGCAGGTATGTTGGAAAGAATAATGACAAATGTCGCTATTGAAGTAAAGCGAAATTTACACTTTGCTAAAGAAATCATGCGCCGAACGCCCTTACGTCAATTTTGCCTGTGACAGCATGGGAGATAATCGAAGCACGATATTCTTTAAGCTTTTCGATTAGTTCTGTTTGCTTGGCTTTTAATAATGATATTTTTTTACATTCATTATCTAAATACTCAACAATTAAATCTTGTTCATGAACTGGCGGCAGCCAAGAATATATGTCTTTTAATATACCTTGGGTAATACTAAAAACTTTAATACCTTTAACTTGTGTTTGAATTTGTTTGCGATGTGCATTTGAATCAAATATGTATGCAAAGAATCTCGGTTTTTGTTTCGATTTTAAACGAGCAATAACAGTATGATACCCTGCGAAAACTTGGGAATTACTATTTAAATATGAGAAATTACCTGAACCTTCAAAATCTTCTGATGTATCAGCAAAGATAAAATCACCACTATTCAAAAGGCAGTTTTTTGAGGTTTCTAAATATTCTTCTGACACAAATTTCATGTCATTAATTTCAGGGTTAAATTCAAATCCAAATTTTGAGTGCACCTCACCATAACTAACACACGGAATTCCTGATTCCTGTAAGTTTTCTTTCGTGATACTTAGGCCTTTACTAAAATTGAATATGTGTCTGTTCTTTAACACCGTCCAATGCTCAGGCACTTCGCCCAACCATTCCACACCACTATCTTTCATTGGTGCATTAGGATTTAAACCTTTAGTGACAGCATGAGAAATAATCGACTTACGCTGTTCTTCTAAAAGCTCAATTAACTTTTCTTGTTTGGCGATGAGGTTATCAATTCGGGTGGTTTCCGTGTCGAGGAATGCAACGATTTTTTCTTGTTCCTCAATGCTAGGAAATGGCATTTTTAAAGTATTAAAAGTTTCACTCTGCAAACGCCATCTGCCCATCTGAGCAGCACCTTGACCAAAAGCAAAAAGAATTTTATTTCTATAACCTAATTGGAATAAATGTAAAAAATATTCTTTATTAACTTTTTTATTTCTAACTTCAAATACTCGGTAATCAGGGCTAGTAACACCTTTAACTTTGGCAATATCAATCCATCCCGTTAGTAAGTCCATGTGATTCATTGCAAAATCACCGATATTTACAATTTGGTATTTAGAATAATCTTGAGCCATTTGCCCCGCATTACTTTCAATATCTTTAATTTTTAAACCTTTTTGAGTAATTGAAAGAACATTAAAACCTAATGTTCCTGCAATACGCTTTTGGATTTTAAATACATACTTATTGGGTTTGACTTGCCAATGCTCAGGTACATCACCTAACCATTCCACACCGCTATTTTTATAGCTTGGGTATTGTTCAAATTGCATCTTTAAACCTCCCCAAGCAATTGCGCAACTTCGGCAGACAGTTCTTTAATCTCCGCCATAATCTCATTCGGGTGGCGTGGCTGCTCAAACACATAGAAATAGCGGTTAAAGTTAATTTCATAACCGACCACACCCACTTGACCGTCTTTGCTGTCGGTATAGGTAGTATCAACTATCGCATCAGGCGCATGAGGAAGGACCTCTTTCGCCATATAAGCAGCAATATCTTGATTAAGCGGGATGTTCTCGTAATCGGTAAGGTCAGTATCCATTTGCACTTCACCATTAATTTCAACGGCTTCGGCATCAGGATTTTGTACCCCAAACGCAGCGATCAAAGCATTCTTTAAGCCCTTACTGACTTTGCTGAGTGGTAGATTTTTCAGGAATGTATTGTCAAACCAAGCATAGTCTTTGCTGTCACCAAACTGCTGCTCAATATGAGCTGATACCGCATTTTGGTCGCTGTCGGATAACTTGCTAAACTCTTTTGATGCTTTAAACAATTCCAGTTTTTCCGCATCAAATTGAAGATCAATGCGTAGAGGGCGCAAGACTTTGACTCGGCGGTAGCCAAAATCGGTATAGTCAAAAATCTTACTCACCGAACTTTCTTCAAAGTCGGCATAAATACGGCTAATTTCATCAATCGAATTTTGGTCAATAAACTTACGCTTATTACCTTCGTTTTTGCGCATAGATGAACCCATAGCAGTTGCATCAATGAGCTGTACTTTGCCTTTGCGCTGTTCAGGTTTACGGTTTGAGATTAACCAAATATACGTTCCAATACCTGTACGGAAGAAAATATCGGTCGGTAATGCCACAATTGCTTCGAGATAATCATTTTCTAAAATAAAGCGTCTGATTTCAGATTCACCTGAGCCTGCACCACCGTTAAAGAGTGGCGAACCTGAAAGCACAATCGCACCACGACCACCACCATTTTCGGGCAGTTCTAGTTTGGAAATTAGATTTTGTAAAAAAAGCATTGAGCCGTCACTAGCTTTAGGCAAGCCCGCACCAAAACGCCCATTTAAGCCTTTTTCTTTATGCTCTAATTGAACCGCACTGGCATCTTTCGCCCAAGACATGCCGAAAGGTGGGTTAGAACATTGATAATGGAAACGCTGCCCTGCAAATAAGTCATTACTGAGGGTACTGCCCAATTTAATATTTTGCGATAAATCACGGCTTGGGTCAGAATCCAGTTTTTTGAGCAACATTGAACCCAATGCGACCGCATGAGTTTCAGGCTGCAATTCCTGTCCGTGGGGTACAAGTACAGGGGCAACTTTATAAAGGTCCTTAAAACCGTCTACATAGTTCATCATGTCGGTTAGGAAGCCCGATGTACCGCACGTTTGATCATAGATAGTTCTGATTAAACCATTCTTTTGTTCAAATAGCTCATTATCAGGCTCAAGCAATAAAGTCGCTGCCAAATGTACAATATCACGCGGGGTCATAAAGTCCTCTGACCCCGTACCGACTTCTGCACCAAATCTAGCGATTAAATGTTCATAGACATTACTCATGGTGCGGTCAGGAACAACATTCGGATGTAAGTCGATGGCAGCAAAATTATTGCAAATGCGTAGCAGTAAATTCGCTTTAGAAAGCTTGTTAATCGTTGTATTGAAGTCAAACTGTTCAAAGATCACACGCACGTTTTCAGAAAAATTGGAAATGTAATCTTCAAGGTTGGCTTTGGTTTTTGTACCGCCTAAATTGGAAAGGTTATAAGTCGATTTGTTATAGAACGGATTGCCGCTTACGTTAGTAAGAATATCGTCAAGCGCCATCCCTTGATCTTTAAATTGCGCATAAGTATTGAGAACAGCATCTTTAGTTGGCTCAAGTACACATTCCAAACGTCTTAATACCGTAAAGGGTAAAATGATTTTACCGAACTCTGTATGTGGGAAATCACCCCAAAGATCATTTGCATTGTTCCAAATAAAACTTGCCAGTGTAGATTCGGTATTGTTTGGTGCAGATGCCATTTTGTTTTTCAACCTTATTTTGCAATAGTTAAATATTATGCAATTAACGTAGATTTTTCAACCTTGAAATGCAATATTTAAAAAATTCAAATCTGACTACTTTTTTATTTCATAATAAAGACTTAATGTTAAAATTTATCACAGGATAATCATTAGGCTTGGTGTGAGATGCCAAATAAGCAAGAAAAAATAACAGCATTTGGACAGTTTCGTATCTTAAAAATTGGAACAAAGTATATTCAAGCTGAACTGATCGGTAGTGTAAAAAATTATCAAGCCCAACTTGTTAAAAATGCCGTGCTATCAGATATAGAAATAGGTGCAACCATTTTTCTGCGAGTAAATGATCAATCTACCCAAAACAGATACGGCACTAAAGTTCAGTTTGAACCAATTGAGCTTTTAACTGACCAAGCTGAAATTGAGAAATACATTTTGGCTGACAGGAAGCGAGTAGCAGAAATTTACATTCAAGCAGCACAAGAAAATTTGGATAAAGGTTGGTATAGCGGTGATGCCATAGATAAGGCACTATTTTTTAGCGCAAGCCATGGCAGAGTAAAACTTGAAGTGCGACATAAACCACCTAATTAATTTAAAGG
>OFQU01000278.1_pt1 | contig 11747 bp, 11 predicted proteins | sample 1542981 | NCBI WGS metagenome assembly OFQU01 (sample SAMN07774233, study PRJEB24372) | wastewater metagenome | isolation source: Exp Tend CN 90WW | collected 2016-02
CACTTCATTGCAGTTGTGCGCTGCACCTTCGGGTGCCGCGCCGCTTTATGCCAATCGCTGAAGATTTCACCAGGAAGATTTCCATGTTTCGTTTTTCTCATATGGGCTGGCTCAACAGCGTGCTGTTGGGGCTGACCTGCAGCACCGCCCTGCCCGCCTTCGCCGATACCGGTGCGAACCTCTTGACCCGCAACACCCTGACTGGCGATTGGGGCGGCCTGCGCCACCAGATGGACGAAGACGGCATCAAGTTCGCCGGCGATTACAGCGGCGAGACGGCCTACAACGCCGACGGTGGGCTGCATCGTTCGGCGCGTTACTCGCAGAACATCAAGTTGGGTGTGCAGTTCGACCTGAGCAAACTGTACGGCGTGGACAACGCCGGCAAGGTCCAACTGACCATCAACGACCGTCGCGGCAACAGTGCCTCTGAAGATCTGGTCGGCAACCGTCTGCCAATTCAGGAAAACTACGGCGGCCTCTACACCCGCCTGACCGAGTTGAGCTACGAACGCTCACTGTTTACCCCGGCGCTGAACGTCAAACTCGGCTACATGGCCATGGGCAACGACCTCGGCGGGCTGGACAGTGGCATTCTCTGCAACTTCATGAACGCCGGTTTCTGCGGCCACCCGCTGAACATGTCCGGCGGCAGCGGCTGGACCAACTACCCCAACGCCCGGTTGGGCGTGCGGGTGAAATACGACCTGTCGCCCTCGTGGCAACTGCGTGTGGCGGCATTCAATGTCGACCCCGAAAGCAACGGTAACGCCAGCCGTGCCTGGCATCTTGGCCCGAAACGCACGACGGGCACCGTGGTGCCGATCGAGTTGGTGTACAAGCGCGCAGGTGACTTGCCGGGTGAATACAAGGTTGGTTACTACTACGACAGCTCCGATGTAAAACGCATCGACAGCGACAAGGAAGTGTCCGGTCGCGGTGGTCATTACTTGCTGGTCGATCAGGCGGTGTGGCGCTCGCAAGCGTCCGAAGGTCGCAGCCTGCACGCCTTCGGCCAATATTCGGCAGCCAGCACCGCGGCCTCGCCGTTCAGCAAGTGGTATGGCACGGGCGTGGTCCTGTACAAACCGTTCGAAGGCCGGCCGCGTGACACCGTCGCCCTCGGGTATGGCCGCGCTGTGCCCAACCCGCGCAGTCGCGATGTGCAACAAGACGCCGCACTGAACAACGGCACAGCGTTCCCGAATCTGGACAGCGCCGAACAGTTGATCGAACTCGGTTACGGTTATCAGGCCACGCCCTGGCTGACCTTGCGGCCGAACATGCAGTACATCATCGAGCCCGGCGCTTTTTCCGGCCAAGACATCGACAATGCGCTGGTGTTTGGCTTGCAGGTGAAAGCTGCGCTCTGATTGGTCGATCGCAGACCCAAAAAAAACCGGCGTAATGCCGGTTTTTTTATGGCTCGATCATGTTGATCAGGGATGCTCGCTCGATACCGAATTATTCGCATCCACATCGCTCATGTCTTCCTCGAGCGGCGCTTCATCGTCTGCTGGCAACGGGACCTCAGGTTCATCGCGCCGCGGATCGTGTCCGGTCTCGTTGTCTGTGGTGCGTGTAACTTCCTGCTGAGACTTGTTGCCTGGCGCGTTTTCATCAATTTCCATGCTGGCTCTCCAACCGGGGCGCGGGAAGTCCGTGCTTGAAGTTCAGAAGCGATCCGCTCTGAGGAGTGCCGCGTTCTGGACGAATGGACGACAGGTATTTCAATCAGCGAACCTTTACCCCGAAAACACCGTCCGAGCTAGGGCGTAAATGCTTACCGCTCGCCTCGAGGTTTCCGTTTGAAAGCTGCCATCATCAAAAAATACCGTCTGATCATCAAAACCATGGGCTATGTCGGCTGGGCCCTGTTTTGGCTATTGCTCTGGGATATCGCCGTCACCGTAGACTTCATGTTGTTTCTCAACGCCAAGATCAACCTGCCGCTGATGCCCCTGACATTGCTCGGTTCGGCATTGGTGGTGTTGATCAGTTTTCGCAACAGCAGTGCCTATAACCGCTGGTGGGAGGCACGAACGCTGTGGGGCATGATGATCAACAGTTCCCGCAGCTACGCCCGGCAAGTGCTGACGCTGCTGGACGACACCGGCAGTGAGGTGAATCCGGTCAAATCAACCCTGCTGCGCCGTCATGTGGCCTATGTGAATTGCCTCGCGGCGCATCTTCAGAGCGAGCCTTGCCCCGAAGAAGTTCGCGCGTTTATCCCTGCCGACGAGTTCGCCCGCAGCGGCACCACCAATAACTTCGCCAACGACATCCTCACCGGTTCCGCCGCCCTGCTGGCGAAGGAATACAAGGCCGGGCGACTGGACAGCATTCGCCTTGCGCGGCTGGAATCGACCATGGTCGATCTGTCCAACAGCCAGGGCGGAATGGAGCGAATCGCCAATACGCCGCTGCCGTACCCTTATGTGTATTTCCCACGGCTGTTTATTTCGCTGTTCTGCCTGATCGTGCCAGTGGGGCTGGTGGAATCCCTGGGCTGGTACACCCCGCTCGCCTCGACCGTTGTGGGCTTTATGCTGCTGGCCATCGAACGTATCGGCACCGATCTACAGAGCCCGTTTCGTCTCAGTGAACACCAGATTCAGATGGAAGCGCTGTGCGAAACCATCGAGAAAAACCTGCAGTCGATGCAGCGTGATTCCTTGGGTGATGTGCACAGGGTTGAGGAGCTGGCCTGAAGTGAAGCCATCGGCTTGAGGAAAGCTAGGGCGTAAAGCCCTAGCAGATGGCAGGTGTCACTTTTTCTTCTTTGCAGGCTTATCAGACTTCTCTGATTTCTTGGCCTTTTCTGGCTTGCTATCAGCCTTCTTTGCAGACTTCTTGGGTTCGGCGTCTTTCTTTTTGTCCTTCTTGTCGGAGGATTTGGAAAGCGTCGAAGCCGCCGCTGATTTTTTTGCCGGTGATGATTTTTTGTCTTTCAAGTCCTTGCTGGCTTTCGAAGCGTCACCTTTGCTTTTCTTCTCGTCTTTAGCCACGTTGATCACCTCTCGGAGGGTGCCGATATTGGCACAATGCCTGTGTGATTATTCACAAGCTAATCATTAGGTGAGCGAGCCCAAGAGCGGTTCAAATTTTTTATGCGTTGAGATCGGCTTTGAGGGATGCACCGTTTAGTTGGCAGGTGACCTGGTTCATACCAAGACACTCAACACCCACCCCGCCACCCCCGTGCCGATTACAACCAGCCACGCCGGCAACTTCCACACCATCAGCGCCATCAGGGCAACCAGTGCGAGGCCGAAGTCTTGCGGCTTGAGAATCGCGCTGGTCCACACAGGTTGATAAAGCGCGGCCAGCAACAGGCCAACGACGGCCGCGTTCACCCCGGCCAAAGCGGCTTGTGCACGCACGCTGCGACGTAAATGTTCCCAGAAAGGCAAGGCGCCGACGACCAACAAAAACGCTGGGGCAAAGATCGCCAGCAAGCAGATCATGGCGCCCGCCCAACCTGAAGGTGGGAAGCTCATGGAGGCGCCGAGAAACGCCGCGAACGTAAACAACGGACCCGGCACAGCCTGCGTAGCACCGTATCCGGCCAGGAACGTTTCGTTGTTGACCCAACCGGAGGGCACTACTTCTGCTTGCAGAAGAGGCAGAACCACGTGGCCGCCGCCGAATACCAGGGAGCCGGAACGGTAGAAAGCATCGACCATTGCCAGGCTTTGATCGGTTACCCGTTCGGCCAACAACGGTAGCCCCACCAACAACAGAAGAAACAAGGCCAGCCACATCACCCCGGCTCTGCGGCTGACCGGTAAAGACAGCACGTCGTGCTCGACACGTTGCGCGGGTTTGAACAGCATCAGCCCCACCCATCCAGCCACGACAATCACGCTGACCTGCCCCCAGGCAGACGGCGCAAGCAACGCGACGCACGCGGCAATCACCATGAGGGTAATTCGCGGTACGTCCGTGCACAGGTTACGAGCCATTCCCCACACGGCTTGAGCAACCACCGCAACAGCCACGATTTTGAGGCCATGCAGCGCGCCGGGCGAAAGAACAGCGCCATAACGGGACAGGCCCAGCGCAAACAAAATCATCAGCATCGCCGACGGCAACGTGAACCCGGCCCAAGCAGCGAGCGCACCGCGATATCCTGCGCGGGACAGGCCCAAAGCGATGCCGACCTGACTGCTCGCCGGTCCTGGCAGAAACTGACACAACGCGACCAAATCGGCATAGCTGCGCTCGGTCAGCCATTGCCGCCGGCTGACGAACTCATGGTGGAAGTAGCCCAAGTGAGCAATGGGACCACCGAATGAAGTCAATCCGAGCCGCAGAAAGATCAGAAACACCGACCAGGCACTGTTTCGTTCAGTCGTACAAGAGTCGGCCATGTACCCGCGTTCCTTCTTGAATAGTCGAGCAACGATAGCGTATTTCGATTTATTGAGAAGTTACAGGGTCATTGTTCCATTACCGTTAAAACGCTGGGGACGCTGATCGGCTGCTTCCTGCCGCACCAGCTGCAACGGCTGGAGTATTGGCATCCGGGCCAGAGTAGTAACGAGTGGCCGAAAGCTGCCACTCAAAATGCGAATGCCCAACGAGCCGCTTAGAGCTGCATTTCGGCGAGCGCCCTGCGCAGGGGCTCATCGGATATCTGGATAGGGCCGTGAAATGGCACATCCATGTCCAGAACGAGGTAAACAGAGGCCGCGATGAGCAATGACGAGACAATGAACATTCCAATCACCATCGAGTTCCGGGGAGCGCGGTATCCGAAACTGGCGAAGATGAGTGTCAGCCAGGCAACCAGCATCCCGATCAAAGGGCCCGGAATCGCCCCCTCTGACTGCTCGACGATCCTCCAGCGTTGCTCGATGATCGAATGATATTGCTGACGGATATCCTGAAGCATCGTTTCATGGAAGCGATCCGGTGGCTTTATGCCGGTCAACGACTTGCCTATGTCATCCAGGTATTTAGCCGCTTCGCTGTCGCGATGCTGCAAGGCCTCATCACCTCGATACGGAGTCTCGATAGCGCGCTCGAGATAGGTGATCAGACGGTTGCGCGTGTCTTGTGTCGCCTCTCCATAGCCTCGTAGCGTCCGGTCAAAAATAATCAGACTGGTTGCATAGCCATGGAAGTTCGCATCTATGGACTCGTAGGTGTTTTTGGCAGAATTGATCATCAGACCAAAGACCAGCGACGTCATGACCACAAAAATGTTGGCGACCAGGCGAATGACGGTATTGGTCTCGTCATCCCGGTGGTGGGACGCCAGCTTGGGGTACCCATTCATCATGAAAAGCGAAGCAGCAACCAGGCACCCGAAAATGGCCAGGGCGATCCAGAGAGAGTTCATGCATCAGCACCCTGAGCAGTTGAGTCAAGTCTTGGAGCATAGACTGTCAGGCGTTCTCGGAGTTTCCCTGTTCAGATACAGGTTTGCCTGATGGGGAATGACCGCGACGCTGAGTCGAAACCCGGCGTTGGCGACTGGCAGGTATGGGTCGACCTCTGCCCAAAGTTCTGCTTCACCACGGGCTACTGTCGGCCCATATAAAGGGCGCATGGACGGAACTCAATAAATCCGCGCCATGCGCCCTGGCATCTCAAGCCTGATCCAGTGCCTCGACCAACCCCTTGTCCTCACCCAGAAACCCGCCGCTTTGATGCTGCCAAAGCCGCGCGTACACGCCGTTCCTCTCCAGTAATTCGCTATGGGTGCCCTGTTCGATAATGCGTCCGTCATCCATCACGATGAGCCGGTCCATGGCCGCGATCGTCGACAGCCGATGGGCGATGGCAATCACGGTTTTGCCCTGCATCATGTCATCGAGGCTTTCCTGAATGGCCACTTCGACTTCCGAATCCAGCGCGCTGGTGGCTTCATCAAGCAGCAGGATCGGCGCGTTCTTGAGCATTACCCGGGCAATCGCGACGCGTTGCCGTTGACCGCCCGACAGCTTGATGCCCCGCTCACCGACCAGTGTGTCGTAGCCGCTATGGCCTTGGCGGTCGCTCAGTTGACTGATGAACTCATCGGCCTGGGCGCTGGCGGCGGCGCTGCGGATTTGCGCATCGGTGGCGTCGGGACGGCCGTAGGCGATGTTGTCGCGAATCGAACGATGCAGCAGCGAGGTGTCCTGGGTAACCATGCCGATGGCACTGCGCAGACTGTCCTGGGTCACTTTCGCGATGTTTTGCCCGTCGATGCGAATCTCGCCGCTGTCGACGTCATAGAAGCGCAGCAGCAAGTTGATCAGCGTGGATTTGCCGGCGCCGGAGCGGCCGACCAGACCGATCTTTTCACCCGGGCGGATGTTCAGGCTGAGGCCATCGAGCACCTGGCGTTCGCCGTTGTAGTTGAAGTGCACCTTATCGAAAGTAACGGCGCCGCCCTTGGTCACCAGCACACCTGCATCCGGCGCGTCCTGCACCTTGGCGCCTTGCGTCAGCGTGGCCATGCCATCCTGCACAGTGCCGATGCTCTCGAACAGCGAGGTCATCTGCCACATGATCCAGTTCGACATGCCGTTGATGCGCAACGCCATGGCAGTGATTGCCGCCACGGCACCGGCGCCAACATCGCCCTGGTGCCAAAGCCACAGGGCGTAACCACCCGCGGACATGATCAGCCCTACCACCAAGGCCTGGTTGACGATCTCGAACCTGCTGACGAGACGCATCTGGCGAAAACCGGTCAGCTTGAAATCTTCCATCGCTGCACGGGCGAAGTGCGCTTCACGATTGGAATGGGAGAACAGCTTCACCGTCGTGATGTTGGTGTAGGCGTCCGAGATTCGCCCGGTCATCATTGACCGCGCATTGGCCTGCTCCTGCCCGACTTTGCCCAGCCGCGGCACGAAGTACCACATGGCCAGCGCGAACAACACCGCCCAACCAATGAACGGCAGCATCAGTTTCAGCGCGAAGCCACCGGCCAGCGCGATGATCGCGATGAAATACACGCCGATCCCGGGAATGATCTCGATCAGGGTAAACAACACGTCACGCACTGCCAGCGCGGTTTGCATCACCTTGGTGGTGACCCGGCCGGAAAACTCATCGGAAAAAAACGAAAGGCTCTGCCGCAGCATCAGGCGATGGAAGTCCCAACGCAGGCGCAACGGCAAGTTAATCGCCAATATCTGGTGCTGCACCATGGTGCGCAACGCCACCAGCCCGACACTGGTCACCATGACAATGCCCATGCCCCACAACACCCGACTTTCCTGCGCGGCCGCTTCGCCGCCCGCCTGCCAGGTCGAGAGCAGATCCACGACCTGCCCAAGGAAGGAAAACAGCCAGGCTTCGTAAATCGACACAGCGGCACTCAGCAGCGCAAGCAGCAGAATGTAACCGCGCGCGCCTCGCGTACAGGCCCACAGAAAACGCGCCAGACCGTTGGGCGGCGGTGGTACCTCGTCAGGCGGAAAAGGGTCGAGTCTTCGTTCAAACGCACGAAGCATAGTGATCTCCAAAACTTTCAAGTTGAGGGGATTCTGCCATTGAATGGTTGGCAGGAGGGCTTTGTGAAAAAGTGTGTGTCCGTGGGGACGGCAGTCGGCCATAAACCACAGATCGCTTTTCACGCAGCTTTCCAGCAGGTCGAATAATGCGCGTCTGTCCAGCTTAGGAATGCGATCCCATCGAATTCGTATAACCACGGAATGTCCTGGCGCTGATAACGGTGTCCCTGACAGCGGCTAAAGGCGTGGTCATTGAATCGGCAACTCAACCCGCGCCACTAACCCGCCACCGCTGCGATTGCTCAACGTCAGTTCCCCGCCCTGCTCACGCACAATGGCCCGCGCCGCGGAAAGTCCGAGTCCGACCCCGCCGGTCTCGCGGTTGCGCGAGGTTTCGAGGCGCAAAAACGGATCGAACACGCGCTCCAGTGATTCTTCGGCAATCCCCGGCCCTTCGTCGCTGACCTCGATGCAGATCGTGTAGCCATCGCCGCTCAAGGCTATGCTCGGGTGTTGCGCGTACTTCTCGGCATTTTCCAGCAGGTTGACGATCACTCGTTTGATGCCAAGCGGCCGACCCTCATACACCCAGTGTGCCGGGCCGCTGTAACCGACGGCGATGTTCTGGTCACGGTAGTCATCGATGATGGTTTGCAGCAGTTCGGCAAGGTCAAACGCCGTGGTGGACTCCCCATGGGTGTCCTCGCGAAAAAACGCCAACGCGGCGTTGATCATCGACTGCATCTCTTCGATGTCACGAATCTGTTTGCCTTGGTTATCCAGATCTTCCATGAACTCGCTGCGCAAGCGCATGCGGGTCAGCGGTGCGCGCAAGTCGTGGGAGATGGACGCGAGCATGTGCGTGCGTTCGCCGATGAAATGCTGAATCTGCGCCTGCATGGTGTTGAAGGCGATGATCGCCTGGCGGATTTCCTCAGGGCCTTCGATCTTGATCGGCGGTGCGCGCAGATCACCCCCGAAACGCCGCGCGGCGCTGGCGAAACGCTGCAAGGGTTTGGCCAGTTGGCGCGTGGCGATCCAGGCCACCAGCAAGGTAGCGATCAGGCCGAGGGCAATAACCACCGCAATCCGCGTACTCGCCTCCAGCCCCCAAACCCGTTCCGGTGGGGTGAACGACAACCAACTGCCATCGACCAGTTGCACAAGTGCGGCATAGTGCGCCTGCGGGCTGTGGCTCGGCCAGTCGTCGGGGTTGAAGGCTTCCATGGTTCGGCCATCGGCCAACAGCAGTTGCAGCACCGGCACCCTGCCCGCTTCAACCGGATTGCCGCCCGCCGGCAGCCCGAAGTCGGCGCGCTGCGCTTTCCACGCCACTTTCAGCCGCGGGCTGCTTGCCGCGTCCGCCAACTGCGGGCGCAACGGTACTGGCGCGGCCTCGATCACGCGCACGGTAGCGGCAATCTGTTCCAGCAAACCGGTACGCTCAATCGGCGGACGCGCCCAGATCCCGGCGACTTGCACGAACAAGGCATTAAGGGCCAGCGACGTCAGCATCGCCGCGACGATAGTCAGGGCAATCCGCCGACTGAGGGTGTCGCGCCGCAGCATCCGGCGGATCACGAGCGGCTGACCTTGGCCGTGAACATATAACCGCCGTTGCGAACGGTGCGGATCAGGTCCGGACGTTTGCAGTCGGGCTCGATCTTGCGCCGCAACCGGCTGACCTGCACATCGATGCTGCGATCAAACGCGTCGTGGCCCTGGCCGTGGGTCAGGTCGATCAATTGCTCGCGAGTCAGAATGCGTTGCGGATGCTCAAGAAACACCACCAGCAAGTCGAACTCGCCGCCGGACAGCGGAATCATCACGTTTTGCGGTGAGCGCAGTTCGCGACAGGTGATATCCAGATGCCAACCGGCGAAGGCAATCACCGGCCGGGACGGTTCGCTCGGCTGACTGGCCGGTTCGCTCGCGCGGCGCTGCACGGCACGCAGACGAGCCAGCAGTTCACGCGGTGCAAACGGCTTGGTGACGTAGTCATCCGCCCCCAGCTCCAGGCCGACAATGCGGTCGCTCAGTTCGCCCATGGCGGTGAGCATGATGATCGGAATGGCCATCTGCGCGCGCACTTTCTGGCACAGACTCAAGCCGCCCTCCCCGGGCAGCATCAGGTCGAGAATGATCGTGTCCGGTCGCTGCTGCTCGATCGCCGCCCACATCGCCTCGCCGTCCGCCGCTACATCGACTTCATAGGCGTGCTGGACGAAGAACTTCTTCAGCAGCGACAGAATTTCCACGTCGTCGTCGACGATCAGCAGTCTGCTCACGGGCACAGGATCCTCAATCCAGAAAAGAGCGCATCTAAAACCATTCTGGCGTCCGGGTCATTTATTTCAATCGAGCAACATTCCTTCGCCAGTGACATCAACCGGACATCGTCCGGCAAAAACCGTCCTGCATCCTGCACACCTTTCCAAATCAGGGGGTTGTTCATGAAGGCCTTACACAGCAGGTATACCGCCGAGGGGCATAACGCCCAATATCCGTTGATCCTCAGCCAGCGCACGACAGCACCGACACACGATACGCCGATCCTGTTTCAGGAGTTTTGCCTGGGATTGTCCAGTGATCAGAGCCGGATTGTCCTGCGCCGTTACTTCGAGCAGTTCAGCCCGACCAACGCCCAGTGGGTGGAGTACGCCCATTCGATACCGGCCGCCGACCTCATCCACTGGATCATGACGCACGGCCAGTTGCACATCGAGTGTTCGCAAGACACCCCGCCAAAGCACAAGGAATCGCATTGATGAGAAGCCATTGCCTGATGTCGATTTTGTGCACGGCGTCCCTGAGCATGTCGGCTTGCAGCAGCCAAAAGGTCGAACATACCGGGTTTCTGCACGACTACAGCGTATTGAAGGAGCACAAGTCGCCTTCGGGTCAGGACGTATTGGGTTGGGTCAGTCCGGCATTGGTCAGAGGTCGTTACACCCAGGCCTATTTGGCGCCGAGTCAGTTCTATCCCAGCGCAGAGCCGACTGACCGGATTCCACTGAGCACGCTGTCCGGGGTGACCGAGTATTACGACGCAGCCCTCAGGCATGAACTGGGCAAAGTGCTGCAACTGGTGTCCACGCCCGGCCCGAATACGCTGATCGTCAGGCCGGCTATCACCCGGGTCAGTGCCAGCACCCAAGGCCTGCAATTTTATGAATGGCTGCCGGTCACACTGGTCGCGGCTGGCGTGAGCACCGCCACCGGCATCCGCGATCAGGACAGTGAAATCGCCACGGAAGTCTCTTTCGAGGACGGTTCGACCGGCGAAGTGGTGGCCGAAGTCGTGCGCAAGGGCACCGGCGTGCCGCTGGAAAACGACAAACAGGTGCTGAGCGCCGATGACGTCAAAGTGGTGCTGGATGGCTGGGCCAGTGATCTGGGTAAATCGTACGTGGCGATTCGTAAGTAGAGCCCGTGGCCGGGTGCATTGGTCGTAAAGACGTTTTTTGTCTGATGTGAAGTACAGCTTTCGACAGCCCTCGGGACACTGCCCCCCCCGTAGGAACTGTCGCGTGAAACGAAGCTGCGATCTTTTGATCTCGTGTTTGAAAATTAAAAAAAGCCGCGAGCGGTGAATTATTTCGTGTCCTCATGTATCAGACCCATTAAGCACGCGCCATCAAATAGATGGCATTGACGCGAAAAGATGGATCAGTAAAGAGAATACCCGGATGAAATCACGTAAAAGCAGCGTCAAACCGATTGGTCTGAAAGACATCACAATCGTCGATGACGTCAAGATGCGCAAAGCCATTACGGCCGCTGCACTCGGCAATGCCATGGAATGGTTCGACTTTGGCGTCTACGGCTTTGTCGCCTATGCGCTCGGCAAGATCTTCTTCCCCGGCGCCGATCCTGGCGTACAGATGATCGCGGCATTGGCGACATTCTCCGTGCCGTTCCTGATCCGGCCGCTGGGCGGCCTGTTTTTCGGCGCGTTGGGCGACAAGTACGGACGACAGAAAGTCCTCGCCGCGACCATCGTCATCATGTCCCTCAGCACCTTCGCCATCGGCCTGATCCCCTCCTATGACTCCATAGGTATCTGGGCGCCGATCCTGCTGTTGCTGGCGAAAATGGCCCAAGGCTTTTCCGTCGGTGGCGAATACACCGGTGCCTCGATCTTCGTCGCCGAATACGCGCCGGACCGCAAACGCGGCTTCCTCGGCAGTTGGCTGGACTTCGGCTCGATTGCCGGTTTCGTCCTCGGCGCCGGTGTGGTGGTGATGATCTCGACGATTATCGGCGAAGAGCAGTTTCTCGAGTGGGGCT
>OFQU01000279.1_pt1 | contig 11566 bp, 7 predicted proteins | sample 1542981 | NCBI WGS metagenome assembly OFQU01 (sample SAMN07774233, study PRJEB24372) | wastewater metagenome | isolation source: Exp Tend CN 90WW | collected 2016-02
TGATCTTTTGATTCTGCTTTAAAGAAACAAGATCAAAAGATCGCAGCCTGCGGCAGCTCCTACCGGAATCATCAATAGTCTGGAGTTTTTCTGTATGGGCCCATGGCTCGATAGCATCACCGGATGGCTCGGCGCCAATCCGCAGTGGCTGGCCGCAGCGGTGTTCATCGTGGCGTGCGTGGAATGTCTGGCGATCGCCGGGCTGATCGTGCCGGGCACGGTGCTGCTGTTTGCCGTGGCGGTGCTGGCCGGCAGCGGCGCGCTGTCATTGAGCGAAACGCTGCTGCTGGGCTTTCTTGGCGGCATTCTTGGCGACCTGATTTCCTACTTCCTCGGCCGCCATTTCCACCAGAACATCCGCCGCCTCCCCGGGCTACGCCATCATCCGGAATGGATGGCCGGCGCCGAGTCGTACTTCCAGCGCTATGGCATCGCCAGCCTGCTGGTCGGGCGTTTCATCGGCCCGCTGCGGCCGATGCTGCCGATGGTCGCCGGGATGTGCGACATGCCCTTCCCGCGTTTCTTCGCCGTCAGTCTGCTGGCCGCTGCTGGCTGGAGCCTGGCTTATCTGTTGCCGGGCTGGGCCACGGGCGCGGCGTTCCGCCTGCCATTGCCTGAAGGTTTCTGGCTGGAGGCCGGGATCGTGGCTGCCAGCATCGCGGTAATGGTCGGCCTGAGCGTCAACAGCAGCGTGCGCCGCCATCGTCGCGCGACGATCTGGATCGGCGGCATGAGCCTGTTGATCCTGATCGGGCTGTTCATCGGCTATCCATACCTCACCGCGCTCGACAACGGTGTGATGACTCTGGTGCAGGAACATCGCCAGCCAGCGCTGGACGAAATCGCCGTGACGCTGACCCTGATCGGCGAATTCCGCAACATGCTGCTGTTCAGCGCCCTGCTCGTCATATTGCTGTTGCTGTGCAAGCAGTGGCGCCAGGCAGTGTTCGCGGGAGCCACCATGCTGATCACCGCCATGGCCAACACCGGCACCAAGTATTTTTTCGCCCGGGTACGCCCGGAAGTGCTCAGCGATCCATTGACCACCTACAGCATGCCCAGCGGCCATGCTTCTGGCGCATTCGCCCTGTTCCTGACGCTGGGTGTCCTGGCCGGACGCGGGCAGCCGCCACGCATGCGCCTGACCTGGCTGCTGATTGCCTGCATCCCGGCATTCTCCATTGCTTTGTCGCGGGTCTATCTCGGCGCGCACTGGCCAACCGACATATTGGCCGGTGCAATGCTGGCCAGCTGCGTCTGCGCCGCGATGCTGTGGTCAAACCAGCGGCAGGCGCCGCTCAACGCCATGCCTTTCAAGATCTGGTGGCTGATCCTGCCGTCCATGGTCGCGCTGTTCGGATTCTTCGTTATGCGCCACTTGCCACATACATTGTTGCGTTACGCCTACTAAAACAGGCAATTTACAAGCGACATTTCTTATACGCCGCTCTTTCGGAACATTCCGACAAGAGCGGCGCTTGCAACCTACGTAAACTTCCTCCCTCCCGGTTAACTTTCCTGGTTATAAAACCGACATTTCCGCATTCTCGATCGACGCAAAACTAGCGTTACATATTCAAGTTGAAACATGCCTGCTCAGTGTTTCGCGCTTTTGAAAAACCGTTAGATTGATGGGCCCGACTCGGACATTTGCTGGCTATCCATATTTATTCAAACCACGCATTGAAGTTCTGCCGAGTCATACAACAATCCATTTCTTATCGAGTCTTTCATGAGTCCAAAAATACCCCGCAAGACGTCAGTCACAACCACGCATCAAACTGATGCAAACGTGCCAACGCCACATCGGCCCATGTTTGATGTCAGCAGCATTGAAATATCGCCAAGAGCCGGCATCCCCGATCTTGCGCTGCACAGTACCAACTTCGACAGCGCCCTTGCCGATGCGAATCCGCGGTTGCCAGCGGTTGAAATCTTTCAGTTACCGGCACACAGCGCCTATCGCTCGGAACATTCCACTTCAATAAACGATTACTGGTTATCGGAGACCTTTGTGCGTGGAATGCAGCCTGCCGACAATGATGGATTTCGCTGGATCGTTGGCAGAAAGTTCGCAGACGTCGAATATCAGGGAGCTCTGCAAACCACGCATGTGGGTGAGGATGAAACCGGCGCATTGCGCAGCAAGTTACTCACCGAGCGCGTTCCCTCCGGACCGCGCCTGTACAAAAACGCAGACAGCCCCACCTGGCGCCTGACCGAACAACCCGCGCCAAAGCGACCGCGCCTCGCCCCAGTGACAACACCCATCAATCAAAGTCGTTACAGCCCATCCTGGCGTTCGCCGGATGCTCAGGGTTATTACGAAATGAATCCGCTATTTGGCTCACGCAAAGACGACAGGCTCTTCGCCTTTCGGGATTCATATGGCAATTACATAGCGGTTGATCCTCCAGCGGGTGGATTCGCAGCGTCGCCGCTCCACCTCAAACAGTGGACCGATCATGAGATATGGCAGCTATATGGGCTACAGGGCGAGGACATCGCGCGCTTTCGTGTCCAAGCCCAGGCCACCGGCACGCCGCCACAGTGGGCACACCCCACAACCACGGAAAATCCGCGGACCGATCTGCTGCGCGACTCGTTGCGCTGGCTGCACCCGCAGATGGGCTTTGCCGAGCTCGAAGCCTTTCTGCAATCGTTCAATCTCCTGCCCAGGCAACTGTCGCGTTTGCAGCAGGAAATGGCCAGCCTTCTGACGCTTCCGGCGTGGGCATTGGCGCACAAGCGCTTGCTGGAGGACGTCAGCAACCCGCAACGCTTCGACCAGTTTGCCGCCGATGCGCTCGAGCAGCTCAACCTCAAGCGCAATGCCCGCCACGATTGGTACGACGCAGAAAACAGCCTGACCCCCGAGGTGCGCGAAGCGCTGTTGAAACAGCTCGGTTATCTGCGCAACAAGAACAACTGCCTGTACCGCACGGACATTCCGGCGCTGTTTCGCGGTGACGAGCGCACGCCGTTCGAGCTGGCGAACGACGGCACCATGCTGCCGCGCTATCACCACGAACCCGGCGCGACCACACACAAGCCGATCAGCGCGACGTTCAGTCTCCAGGCAGGACAGGGATATGCCCGCACCCCCGATCCCGAATACCTGCGTTTCAACAGCCAGACCCATAAATACCCGGGACGCGACACGGGCGACAGCGGTTCGGAAAGCGGCGCAAGCGACGCCAGTGATACACCGAGTGACTCCTCGTCAGACTGGTCGGATCCTGACAGCCCTGTGGCATGGGATCACGAACGCGGCTACCGGTCCACGCGCACACGGCAGACGGAAATGTTTCTCTACGCACTCGACACGCGCGATCTGGAGGTCGTCCCCCACGAAGAAAACATGATGTTCAATTCCGCTGCGCGTGACACCCCGCCGACCTGGTTCCCCTCCGACGATTTCGAAGGGCTGATCTCGGTCACGCGCAGCGGAGTTTCAGCCGAGCGTGTCTGGTTACTGAACACAGACCTGACCAAGGGCGCCAGGGTCGAAGACATCAAAGAGCAGGCTGGGGCAAACGCTGATCGCATCGAAGCGGCCACCCATGCCGGGCACTCCAACCGGTTCGAATACGACCAGTTGATCGACCAGGTGGAGGCGGCGGGCCTGCCGATACTCAGGCTCTCCGGCAACAAGGACGAGTTTGCCCATGACATCGCCTGGCCCGAACTTCAGATGCTCAAGTAAAGCCGCCAGGGAAACCGGCTCCTCATGCACACCATTAAAGGATTAATACGTGTCGAAACTCATCGTTCCCGCGGCTCATGTCGCCCACGTGCGCGCGCTTCAAGTTACCCCCATAGACGCCTCGGCCAATGCCCATACGCCGTCCACACCCATGCCCGATCGAGCGGACGTGCCAGGCGAGGTGCCTGACAGCCCCCCACCCCTTCGCCAGACTCTGAAGGCAATCGACAAACACCTGGGCCCACTGCGTATCGGCGAGGTCGTGATCAGTCGGGTCGAGTTGCAAGCGCTGGGGGCGACCGTAGACGGTCAACCTGTCAGTCCGGCGAATGCCAACATGAAGCGCGTGGATCAGGCTTTTCTGGACGGACTCCATTTCGAGTCCGCAAAGGTGCAGTCCCGCTTGCAAGCCGTGGACTTTCCCGACAATGACATGGCGGCACTGCTGTTCTATGAGATTGCCTGCAAGCGCTCGGTCGATGCCGGCCCATTGTTCGTCAGTGATACGCCGCTGGTTTCGGGCAGCGCCATGGATCGTCTCAACAAATTGGGCAAGGCTGCGCAAAAGCTGGAAATCCACCGGGCGGACACGTTTGAACACGCGCCCGGCTGGATCAACAAGACCAAAAGCTATTTGATGAGCGGCGCAGGAGTCGGCATGCAAGCCTTCGGCATCTACAGCGGCTACATGGCCCTGACCGATGCGATCAAAAAAGGCGAGGCGCTGGAAATGCTCTACTACGGCGGATCCATCGCCGCAGAACTCGGCTCGCTGATCATCGAGCGGGGTCTGGCCAGAACCGGCCAGGCGATGCTGACTCAGGGCAGCAACGTCCTGAGGGGTTTTGCGCTGACCTCGATCGGCAAATACATGAGCCGTGGCGCGGGAATGTTCGCCAGCGCGATCACCTTGCCGTTCGACATTGTCGACGCGATCAAATCGTTCAACGCCGCCGCCGCGTCATCGGGCAAAGAAGCTCAGGACCATTATTTCAGCGCTGCCCTGAGTGTAGCGGGCGCTGGCATCAGCCTGGTGCTGGGCGTCGCCGCGCTGGCCGGTTTCGGCAGTGTTGCCGGCCCGCTCGGCCTCGCGGCTGCCGCACTGCTCATCTCCGGTTCATTGATCTATCAAGCCGCCAGGGTCGTCGACCAGATCGATGATTACATCGAACTGACAACACTCGAGCGTCTGCGCTCGGGATGGTTCGCTTTTACCGGCAAGGAACTGGACGCCGAAGTGATGGATCGCTTCAAGCTGTCCAGGCTTTCCAGTGACTACGAAAAACAGCTCGAACTGTCGGCCAAAGACATGCTTGCCGGCGCTTACAGCGACTCCATCGCCCAAGTGGTCAATGGCGCGTTTCGCGCCGAATTGCGCCCTGTCGAACTATGGCGTTACCAGTGGGACGAAAGCGTCGGGCAGCTGCCGTTCAGACTCGACAGCCAGGCGGTGATCGTTGGCGGCGACGATATCATCGATGCAAGCCATGGATTACCCGACAACCTCAAGGGCGTTGTCAACGGCAGTGCAGGCGAAGGCAAAGGCGTGTTCTGGCGCCTGGGCGACGGCAATGACCGTGTCACTGGCGTCAAGGCGCAGCCCAACCTGTTTACCTACCGCCAGGGACACAAGGCGCTCAGCGGTGGCGACAAAAACGATGCGTTCTATCAGCAGGTCGCTGACGAGGAACTGGATCGGCTGACCAAACCACCGCACATCAATGTGCTGGATGGCGGCGACGGTAGCGATACGTTTGCGTTTGAAGGCCAGCGGCCGGCCACTGATACACGATACATCGGCCATCGGATTGACCTGCCGAGCGGCAAGGTCACGCTGCGTGGTCTGGACCCGGAAGGCCCAGGCATTGAAGTCGCGCACCTGACATCGTTCGAGAACGTTTCGACGCTGCGCAAAGGCAGCAGCCACGTCATCGGCAGTTCCGAGGCCAACCAGATCTCCGCCCATGGCCATGATCGCGTCAGCGCCGGTGCCGGCAACGACACGATTGCCATCTATGGCCTCGAATGTCACGTGGACGGCGGTAGCGGCGTCGATCGCTATTACATCGCTCACACCAACGCACGCACGACAATTACCGAGGACAGCGCGCATTCGAGCGTGATCGAATTGGGCTGGCCGCACGCGGTGATTCAGCGCTGGCAGATCATCGGCACCTCGCTGGTGATCAATTCCTTGCGCGGCAAGGACGGCGACGACCCAGACCACGTGCTGACCCTGGAAAACGTCTATCGAATGGTCGAAGGCCAGCGTCGGTTGCATAACGATCGATGGCTGTTCCGCACCCAGGATGGCTACGAACTGCTGGCTCAGCTCCCTCAGGAACCAGGTCCAGCGCTGAGTCAGGACATCGATGTCGCCGTGACCGTCATTGGTCAGCCCGCCCCTGCCCCGGCGATCGTCAATGGCGGTACGGTGACGATCGACAATCAGAGCCTGGGCCGACATTTTGTCACCCGTACTCAGCGCGAGGTCGAGTTCGTCATCGCACGCAGCGCCACCAGGCCGCGCAGCGTTTTTCTGGACTACGGCGACGACGAAATCATCGACGTCGAGCTCAGCTATGCCGTCCAGGTGCGCAAAGGCGTTTCGGGCAATACTCACCTGACCTACAAAGACTTCTGCCTGTCGCTGCGGTTGCCGGCAAAAGTGCTGGCATTCAAGGGCGTGATTCAACCGATCGCTGCCGCCACCGGGTACAGCGGGCGCAACAGCCTCAAAGTGACCACGCCGCAATTGGCGCAAGACATCGTTGTGGTCATGCGGGACGGAGTGTCCTATCGCCTGCAACTGCCGCACCTGGACTACGAAGAGGACGCCAACAACCCCGGCGCACGACAGGTCAGCACTCGAAGCTGGCTGAAACGGCGCAACGGCAAATACCCGTTCACCCGGCCCGCCATCAGTGAGAAGCCGCTGCTGACCGATCGACCCAGCAAAATCGTCATCGAATCCCGGGCGCATACCGGCATTTATCTGCTTGAGGGTCATAGCGCGACGTACGACATCTACCTGGCCAGCAACTGCATCGTGCGCCTGGCCACACCTGGGGCTGCGGCAAAAACGGCCAACGCCTCAAGCTGGAATCTGTACACCAGGACAATGGACGAAACCGTCACTCGCGACGAAATCCAATTGCAGGACAACCGCTTGCGCATCGCCAGCGTGACTGTCCAATTGCCGGATATCGGCGATGACACACCGGTGGAATCGGTCAGCGTGGCAACCACCGCCGGCAATCTCTATCAAGTCTCGCTGCTGTTCGAGATGTTGCAGCTGTACGTGATCAATACCCAAGGCTACGCCAGCGTCGATGCGCTGTTGGCCGAAATCGAGCAACACCGGCAGCGCAACGAGTTGGCAGCGCGGGTCTACGTGACTCACATCGGCTACCAGCCCGACACAGTGGGCACGCTGGTTTACAACTCGGTAAACCGCCACTGGAGCCTGCTGACTGATCGGCAGACACGCGTCAAACGCGAAGACCTGTTCATTCCCGTCAACATCAACTGACCGCGCGCTGCCGGTTTCAACAACGTGCCGGGATGGACCTGAGCTCCATTCCGGCACTTGATCACCTCGGCCAATGACTGGCCGGGTTCACTACATGGAATGACCTTTATGCGCCAGAAACCCGGGACACTTCGCCCATTACCGACACCGGAAACGCCGGGCACCTCGACCTCCCGCCCGATCAGCCTGGATCGTCCCATCGATCTGGATGCACGCTTGCCTGGCCGCGTCAGGCCGGACGGCTCGCTCACATCGCCGGACATTCTTGCCCGCGGTCCTCACGGCAGTCACGCCAGCCCGGAACCCGTGATAACGGTGAGCCGGATCCTTGATGCGCAGAGGCCTACTCAGCGGTCTGCCATGTCGCCGCTGGAGCCTTACCTGCAAGACATCGACGGGACTCTACGCCCGGATGCAGACGGCCTGAAAGAATACAAGGGGCGCAAGTTCGCAGACATCGCCAACGACGACGGATCGGCCGCAGGGCAGACGGTGATAGTGGCGTACCACGATCTGATCAAAGCCTGGCGCGCCAGATTGCCCAGTGAACGGACGCCATCGGGACCGCCTCTTTATCGAGTCGCGGACACTGATTTGTGGAGTTTGAACAAGCCCATCGAAGAGTACCCGCCCGACCGCTACAGCCTGTATGAGTTGGCCAAGCCGCGTTCCGAGCCGGTGCCGAACGAACAAGGTTATTACGCGGTACACGAATGGGCGGAAAATCCCTATGAAGGGCAAGTGAATACACGGCTGAATGTCGGCTTCGCATTCAAGGGCAAATACGGCCGCCTGATCAAGGCAGACCCGAGCGCAGCACGCGCGGATGCCGCCTTGCCGTTGAAGCTGGCGCACTGGACCGATGGCGAACTATGGGATGTGTACAGCCTGCGCGGCGCAGAAACTCTTGCCTTTCGTACCGAGGCCGAGGCCATCGGGGGCCGGCCGGGCTGGGCAAGACGCAGAGATATCAAAAGTCACTACAAATTCCTTCTGGATTCCATGAAATGGTCCCACCCGCAAAAGACTCGCAGTGAGTGCGCCGAGCTTTTGCGCACCTACAATCTCAGCACCGCGCAACAAAAACGCTTGCGTCCGGACATGGAAAACGGCTTTCCCGCATGGGCCGAACAGCACAAAAGCCTGACCCGAAATGTGCAGGATGCCAAACGCTTCGAACAGATTGCCGAAGAGCTTGGCCCCATCAGTCTGAGACTGCGGCAAGAAGGTGAAAGCATCGAGGGTGACTTGCCGCCTGTCCAACAGCGTTACGAAGCAGACTTTCTGCAAAGCTATCTGGAACATGCCGGCTACATGCGCAACAAGCATGATTATCTTTACCGTACGGATATCCCGGCAATGTTCCGCGCCGATTTGCGCACCCCCTTCGAACTGGCGCGGGACAAACGTTTGGTGAAGTTGCGGGGCAACCCTTCCGACTCGACAACCCGGCATGCCTTGAGCTCGACGTTTTCATTGGGCAACGGCATTCAATACCTGCGTTTTGATTACTACTCCAACCCTCGGCACTACAACAGCCAGGCCAATCGCTATCCGGGGCATTTTTCCGACAGTGACTCATCCAGCGGAAATCGACACAGTTCGGGTGAAGAGTCAGACACCTCATTTGAAATGGATAATTCGCGCGATTATCCGTTGCTGCGACGCAAACAGACACATGGTTTCCTGTATGTCATCGACACCCGCGGCATCGAAGTGGTCCCACGGGTGGAAAACCTTTACCTGAACAACAGGGATTTTGATGGCGACAGCCACGAAGGACGTATTTCCATGCCCACGCGGGGCATCAGTGCCGAGCGGATATGGCTGGTGCGCTCGGACCTGAGTCGGGCGGCAAGAGTCGAGGATGTTTTCAGGAAGGCCGCAGGCGATGCCGCGGATATCGAGGAGCACACTTGGGCTGGGGGCAATCACAACAATTCATACGATCAGTTGATCGATCGCGTAGCTGCCTCCAAGGGCCCCATAGTGAGGTTGCCCAAGGGCAGGAAAACATGCTCCAACGATATAGTCTGGCCCGTTGCTGAACATCATCGGCCGTGAAATCCAGACGCCATTCGATAACGAATGGCGTCTGTCCTTCAATTGCGGCGTTGCGCTATTTGAGCACGCTGATCACAAACCTTGCGGGTTTTGGATTGAAGGCGTTATGCCCTGTCCCGTTGGGGTTCGCGTCGAGGAATTTGCTCATGCCATCGCTTACCTGACGATACAGCGGTTTATCTTTCGGCTCGCTGTTCAATTCGATATAAGCCAGGCCGGATGCGATATTGCTTAAAGAAGCCTTGGCCACGCCGTAGGTACTGATTGAATAGAGTTGTGCCGGAGCGCTGGTGCTGACCAGCAAATTATGTGTCTTGTCTTCGATGAATAATCGCGCACCGTCAAACACGCCCGGATGTATCACTTGAATTGCGTAACAGTTACCTTCAGGAACAAACTTCAACAGCAACGGAGCATCGTCCTCATTGTCAGCCAGGGTGACAAGGGCGGATGTCCGCGAGTCGGCCAACCCCACTTCAGCATCGAGTTTTTCGCCTTGAGTTATGCGCTTGTGGCGCAGGGTCTGTTGCAGGCGTTGCTGATTAAGAACTACCGGAAGACCGTCCAGATAAAGATTGGCACTGAAGCTTTCATTGTTTACTTTTGCCAAAGACATAGAACTACCCATTGGTAAACACTCTGCTGTCATGTTCAAGACAGCGACAGAAAAGTTGAAAAAGGAAAAGGATCAGATAGCGACTGTGGCTGTTGCCGACATCCGCAGAACATCGCCATCCGGAATGTTTTCGGTTTTTCGTTTCCGCCGGGCCATTACCATGCGATCCGCATAAATCGCTGCCGCCTCAATGACGTGGCCAACGTTATGATCAGTACCGGCATGCTTCAAGATATACTTGCCAGCAATATCGTCCCAGAATGCCCGTTCATCTTCATATAAAGTCATGATTTATCCTTGTTGTTTTCAAGTTGTTCGCATCCTGCGAGCAACTTGAAATTAAGACAAAGACAAAAGCGAAACAATACTGGCAGGCAGCTTGAGTTGATTCAAAGTGAAACTAGGCGAACAGTTCGCCCTGCAGTTCATCGAGTAATGCCTGGATCGCATCCAGCCGTTGCTGTGGGTCGTCGAGTTGCAGCAGATCGATCTTGTCCTCTTCGGCAAAAGGCAACAGATAGGCAAGCTGATTGGCCAGCGCCTGTTGCCCGGCGGCTTCGGTGCCCATGTTCAACGCCTCGACCATCGGGTGTTCGGCCAGCGCCTTGAGCAGCGCGACCAGGTCGGCGTCCTCGTCCTGCAACGGTTGCTCGGGCTCGTCATCGAGCCACTCGACGTCGGCCAGAATCAACTGATCGCGCTGCACTTCGGTGCGCAGCACAGTGAAGCGCCGTCCGCCTTGCACGCGAATGCCGAGCAAGCCGTTGTCCTGTTGCTCGAAATCGGTGATCCGCGCCTCGCAACCGACCATTGCGAAACCTTCTGGTGCCACACCGACTTCGCTGCCCTCAAGGATGCACACCACACCGAAACCGACGCCCTGCTTCATGCATCGGCCGATCATGTCGAGGTAGCGCGCCTCGAAGATCTGCAGATCGAGGTTGCAGCCGGGGAACAGCACCGTGTTCAGCGGAAAAAGCGGCAGACTCATAGACATTTCCTTACACCACCATCGACACCGCCAACGGCAGGAACACCGCCGTGGCCACGCCCATCAGACTCATTGCCAGCGCGGCGAACGCGCCGCACTCGTCGTTTTCCTGCATCGCCACCGCCGTGCCGACCGCATGCGCGGTCATGCCCAGCGCCATGCCGCGCGCTTCGGGGCTGTGCACGCCGAGGCGGGTCAGCAGCGCCGGGCCGAAGATCGCGCCAATCACCCCGGTGATCAGCACGAACACCGCGGCCAGCGCCGCCACGCCGCCGATCTGCTCGGCGACCAGCATGGCGATCGGCGAGGTCACCGATTTCGGCGCCATGGTCATCAGGATCATGTGATCGGCACCGAACCACCAGCCCAGCGCCACGCCCATGCCCGTTGCGACCACCCCGCCTATCACCAGCGTAGTAAAAATCGGCCAGAACAATTGGCGAATGCGCCGCAGATTCAAATACAGCGGCACCGCCAGCGCCACCGTGGCCGGCCCCAGCAGAATGCTGAGGATCTCGGTGCTCTTGCGGTATTCCGCGTAAGTCAGGCCGCAGCCGACCAGCACACCGATCACCAACAACATGGAGACCAGCACCGGTTGCAGAAAGATCCAGCGGGTTTTCTCGAACGCCGCCAGCACCAGTTGATAGGCGCCGA
>OFQU01000280.1_pt1 | contig 11554 bp, 13 predicted proteins | sample 1542981 | NCBI WGS metagenome assembly OFQU01 (sample SAMN07774233, study PRJEB24372) | wastewater metagenome | isolation source: Exp Tend CN 90WW | collected 2016-02
GCGCATCCCCCGAGAACTCCCCGTCCTACGCCTTCGGCAGCGCCAAGAACACCACAGCCAGCGGAAACCCGGTACCAATTTGCATCGGCGAGCGCCGGTGGGGTGGGATGATCATTTCAGCCTCGATCCTGGCTGAGGACAAGGTATGATTGTCAATTTTAGAATCGGTGTCGGCACATGGAAGCAAAAAAGTTCTTTAGGGGCGCGATAAACCATCTTTCGAGAGCAAAAGATCTTTTTGCCAAAGCTGAAAAAAATGCTGATTGTTATTTTTATTGCGCTCTCGAGCTTAGATTTGGCATTGAGTCTAGGCTGCGAGAGTATTTGCAATATCAAGAGCATGTAGCAGCGAAGAAGAAAAATGGCTGGCAGATCGCATCACTTGGAAAAGACGTTGAGGCGGCCTTTTCTGGTTGTGTTCAAGAAGTTCGTGTTGAGTTGTGGTCGGGAGGATTCCCAATGATTCGGTGCAAGTACACCCCTGTTACTCCTGAGTTGCGCAGGATAGGTGAGCAACTAGGGAATTACCTCCATGCACCTAAATCCGAGGATCTACGAGAGCTGGAGCAATGGGAAAATTTTGAGAGTAAGCTGGATCTTGGTCTCAGACTTTTGTCATATGCCTGTAGCGGTAATTTGTTAGGTGTTCCGCTTGCGGAACGAAATGAAAATAAAGGTGGTAGAACTGGACGTATGAACTTGAGTATTCCGGACGAGCAAAATGAATTGCTGAAGGAACTACTTAAGCAACGAAAAGAAGTTGAATTCAAAGTTAGTTATGCTGATCCAGTGATTTAGTGAATACTGAGTTCAGATAACCGCCCTTGAGGCGGTTTTTTTATGCCTGGAGGAAAGCATGGGCGCAGCAGCACAGATCGATATCCACGGCGAGAAGGGCGGCAGCAGCAAGCCGAAGTCGCCGACCGAAGCCAGCGACAGCCTGCGCTCTACCAACCTGGCCAAGCTGCTGATCGCCGTGGGCGAGGGGGAGTTCGACAGCGTCCCTACTGACTACGACATTTATCTGGACAACACGCCGATCCGCGATGCCAGCGGCAACTATAACTTCCCGAACGTGAAGTGGGACTGGCGCCCAGGCTCGGTGGACCAGACTCATATCCCGGGCATTCCGTCTGTTGAGAGCGAGACGTCGCTGAACATCGAACTGCGCGCCGATTCGCCGTGGGTGCGCTCGATCACCAACACTCAGCTTTCCGCGGTGCGCATGCGTCTGGCGTGGCCGGCGCTGCAACGCTCCGATGATCAGGGCAACGTCGGCGGCTACCGCATCGAATACGCGATCGACGTGGCCACCGATGGCGGCGCCTATCAGCAGGTGCTGGTGGACGCCGTCGACGGCAAGACCACCACGCGCTACGAGCGCTCGCGCCGCATCGATCTGCCTGACGCCACTACCGGCTGGCAGATCCGCGTGCGCCGCCTGACGCCGAACCAGAACACCAACAAGATCGCCGACACCATGCTGGTGGCCGGTTATACCGAGGTTATCGACGCAAAGCTGCGCTACCCGAATACCGCGCTGCTCTACATCGAGTTCGACGCCGAGCAGTTCACCAACATCCCGGCGGTGACCGTGAAGTGCAAGGCGCGGCGCTGGATGGTGCCAAGCAACTACGACCCGATTCTGCGCACCTACACCGGGACGTGGGACGGTTCGATGAAATCGGCTTGGACCAATAACCCGGCGTGGATCACCTACGGAATTTGCACCGAAGACCGCTTCGGTCTGGGCAAGCGCATCAAGCCGTTCATGGTCGACAAGTGGGAGCTGTACCGGATCGCCCAGTATTGCGACCAGTTGGTGCCGAACGGGCTAGGCGGCCAGGAACCGCGTTTTCTGTGTGACATGAACCTGCAGGGCAAGGCTGACGCCTGGTCCCTGCTGCGTGATATCTCGGCGATTTACCGAGGCATGACGTACTGGGCGCAGGGTCAACTGGTGATGCAGGCCGACATGCCGCGCGCGCAGGACTTCGACTACGTGTTCACCCGGGCCAATGTGATCGACGGTAAGTTCTCCTATGGCAGTGCCTCGGCGAAAACCCGTTACACCCGGGCGCTGGTCAGCTACGACAACCCGGCGAACAACTACGACACCGACGTCATCCCGTTCGCAGACCTGGATCTCCAGCGGCGCTACGGCGACCGGCCGACCGAGCTGAGCGCCATTGGCTGCACTCGTGCCTCCGAGGCCCAGCGCCGTGGCAAGTGGGCGATCCTCAGCAACAACCAAGACCGCACCGTCTCGTTCAAGACCGGCATGGAAGGCGTTATCCCGCTGCCCGGTCACATCATACCGGTGGCGGATTCGCTGCTCGCTGGTCGTGAAGTCGGTGGCCGGATCTCGGCGGTGGCGGGGCGGGTTATCACGCTTGATCGCGATACCCAGGCCAAGGCCGGCGACCGGCTGATCATCAACCTGCCGGGCGGCCGTGCCGAAGGTCGCACAGTGCAGAGCGTCAACGGCCGCGCCGTCACTGTCACGGTCGCCTACAGCGAGCCGCCGGTTGCACAGCTGCAATGGGCGCTCGACGCCGATGACCTGGCTATCCCGCTATATCGCGTGCTGCGAACCAAACGTACCACCGAGGGTGACTACGAAATCAGCGCGCTGCAGTTCGAGCCGAGCAAGTTTGCGTTCATCGACACCGGCGCACGACTTGAAGAACGGCCGATCAGTGTGATTCCGATCACCGTTGTTCCGGCGCCTGCGAGCGTTACGCTGTCGTCGACTTCATCGGTTGTGCAGGGGCTGGCGGTGGCCACCATGACCATCAGCTGGCCTGCCGTGGATGGTGCGGTCGGTTACGACGTGGAGTGGCGCAAGGACAGCGGCAACTGGATCAAGCTGCAGCGCACCGGCATGACCAATGTGGACGTGGTCGGCATCTACGCCGGCGCCTACGTGGCTCGCGTGCGTGCGGTGAGCGCGTTCGACATCACGTCGCCGTGGCGCAACTCGATCCTGACCAACCTCAGCGGTAAGCAGGGGTTGCCGCCGGCGCTGGCGTTCCTGACCGCAACACCGTTGCTGTTCGGTATCTACCTGAAGTGGGGTTTCCCTGCTGGCGCCGAGGACAGCCAGCGCACGGAGATCTGGTACGGGCCGACGACATCGCTGGAGGCCGCGACCAAGCTGACCGATCTGGCCTATCCGCAGAGTGACTTCTCCATGCTGGGGCTGTCTGCAGGCGTGACCTTCTACTTCTGGGGTCGCATCGTCGACAAGATCGGCAATATCGGGCCGTGGTACCCGATCGGCTTGGGCGTACAGGGTCAGTCCAGCTCGAATGCTGGAGACATTCTCGCAATGATTGCCGGTCAGATTACCGAGACGGAGCTAGGTGAGGATCTGCTGGCAGAGATCGAGAAGATTCCAGGCCTGCAGGCGCAGATCGATGCGCTGGATGGGCTGGAGGGCTACAAACCTGACGAGACCTACGAGGAATACGACCTGGTGGTGCAGGGCAAGCGGATCTATCAGGCCACCGGACCGGTACCGCTCAACATGCCGCCGCCGAACCCGCTCTACTGGCTCGACGTCGGGCAGTCGGTGGAGACAGCCAATGGCTTGGCGCAGCAGGTTGCAACGAACACCGCCGAGATAATCGAACTCGACGGCGAGGTCGCCGCCCAGGCTACGGCCACACAAACGCTGCGCGCGGCATCTCGCGAGGATGATGGAAGCGGTGATCTGGCGGATTTAATGAATGGCTGGACCAGCACAGTAGCGATTGCTACCGAAAGCAAAGTCAGGGCTTCTGAAAACGAAGCGATGGCCCAGCGCATCACTACTTTTGATGCTCAGATCGGAGCGAACGCGGCGAACATCACCGAGCTTGTACAGGTGGTTGCCACAAACGAGTCGGTGACCGCGACGAAGATCGATCAGTTGAATGTTTCCGTCGGGCAGAACTCGGCGGCCATTCAGCAAACATCGAACGCCTACGCGGACACGGCCGGCAAGCTGAACACGATGTGGTCAGTGAAAATGCAGGTCACGGCGAATGGGCAGTACGTCGCGGCGGGTATTGGTCTCGGCATTGAAAACACCGGGGCAGGCTTGCAGAGCCAGTTCCTGGTCAGTGCTGATCGTTTCGCCATCGTCAACACCATTGCCGGCGGCGCGATTGCGGTGCCGTTTGCGGTGCAGGGCGGGCAGGTGTTCATGAACTCGGCGTTCATTCAGGACGGCACGATCACCAACGCCAAGATCGGAAGCTACATCAGTTCGACCAACTACATCGCCGGCCAGCAAGGCTGGATCCTGAACAAAGACGGCACACTCGAAATTAACGGCATCGTTCCCGGCCAAGGGCGCTTGGTGATCAATTCACTGAACGTATCGGTCTACGACGCTAACAATGTGCTGCGTGTCCGTCTCGGATATCTGGGGTAATCAATGGCTCAATTTGGCCTTCGTGTTTTCAACGAGAGCGGCCAGCTCGCTATGGACACCAATAGCTTCACCTATCAGGTGATCTGGCAGGGCAGGATCGATTTCAGTGGAACCGTGCCCAGCTACACGCTGAATATCGCCGGCTTCAACCCAGCCAACTGCGTTTTCATGATCATCCCAACAAGAGCGCAGGACGTGCAATCTTCGGAGACCGACGGCAGCGGCAATCAAAAGTCCTACCCGTATGTCACTACTTCTGTGGGGCAGGTGGTCGTGCGCCCGAAAAACCCTTCATCCAGTGCTTCCACGATCCAATCAAGGATTGTCGCAAAGGCGTACGCAATCAGGTATTCGACATGAGCTATGGCTTTCAAAGCATCAATGACAACTCGTTTGTTCAGATCGACTCGGAAGCGCCTAGGCTTTGCGTTCTTACCAAGGGTTCGTATTCGGGCAGCACCAACGTAACCGGCACTTTCGCGCGGGCGGTAACCAGCCAGGATCCGCCCCTTGTTTTCATTCGTCCAAACCAGACCGGCTCGATTCAGGTTCCGATATCGGTCTGGTTCAATGGTGGCCCTGGGAACTGGACAGGCTTTTCGATGAAGGCCTCTGCGGTAGATGGGAATCTAAGCGGGCTGTACTTCGTCGCAGCATGGGCATCGATGGGCACGGCGTCTTATGGTTTGCGTCTTTGGGATGGCAATAGCACGCTTGTTTATGACAGTGGAGCGCCCGCGGTGGTTGTTACGTTTGCCGCCGGGAACTGGACGTATCTTGGAACCGAGCAACTGAGCGTAGGCCGCCGGTACTTCTGGGGGATAAATAAAAGCCTTGGAGTAGGGGAGTACGTTTCCCTAAACCCATTCACGATGAATTGTCACAACGACGGCAGCGGTGGTGGATGCGCTCTTGGGGTCGATTACGCAAATGGTCGAATCATAATGTACAGCCTTGCGTTTACAGCCTGGACTGATCAAGGCCACCGCCCATTTCTCTGCGCCAAATTGCTGGCCTGACAGTTTTTCCTTAGGAGATATTCAATGCCCTGGCACAGATTGGGAACGGTTTCGGTTACCCAAAATTCGAATGTCGTCACCGGTGTAAACACTGCTTTTGCTGCGAATACCCGGGTCGGTGACGCCTTTGTCGGCCCGGATGGGCGCCAATACGAGCTATCAAACGTCGCGAGCGATACCGTTATCTCGATCAATCCGCCTTATATGGGGGCGACAGCCTCCGGCGCGACTTACGCAGTGATGCCAGTTCAGGGTTATCCGAAGGGCCTTGTCGACCAGGTCAGGGAGTGGGTGAACACTTACGGCCAAAAAATGGCCGCGCTCGGTACCACTGGCAACTACGACATTTTGCCGATGGATAAGGGCGGTACAGGGGCTGTTGATGTCGCTGGCGCGCGTGCGGCTCTTCAGGTTGGCCCACGTCGGAACTTGATCTTCAATCCGCTTTTCAACGTCAACCAGAGACGATATGGCGGTGAAGCAACGACTTCAGCCAATCAGTATGTATATGACAGATGGCGGGTGGTGGTATCGGGTCAAACTGCTGGCGGCCAGTCCAACAAAAACGGATTTACGATCGTTGTCCCTGCGGGTGGCCTTGAGCAGGTTGTGGAAGGCAGCTTTATAAGCGGGGGAGATTACACCTTGTCTTGGAGCGGTACGACGGCAGCAACGATCAACGGGTCAGCAGTAGCCAATGGTGCTCAAGTCACGCTGACCGCCGGAGCCAACGTGACCATCCGCTTTTCAGGTGGGTATATGTTTTATCCAAAGCTTGAGATGGGATCGATTGCAACGGGTTATGAAGATCGCAGCTATGGCGAAGAATTGATTCTTTGCCAGCGGTATTACGAAAAGTCGTATCCCTTTGATGCCAAGCCAGGAACGATTTCAGGAGTCGCCAGCCCGAACGCGTCAAACGGTATGACGTTTTCTTGCTCTGGCACTGGTACGAGGGCAATGGGGCGAACCAAATTTTCGGTTGAGAAGCGAGCCGTTCCCAGCGTTCGGTATTGGGATCAAGCGGGGAATCCAAGTTCGTTCTCCGCGGGCAACTTCGACGGCACTATCCAAACGAATGGATTCACCGGCGACTCATTTCGAACCGTTCAGGCGAGCTCCTCCTATATCTGGGGACACTGCGCCAGAAACGCGGGGGATACATTCTTTTGTCATTGGGAGGCGTCGGCGGAGCTATGAAATACAAACAATCGGAGGGTGACAGCGTCACCACGGACACTGGCCTCTGGATTCCAGCAGATCCCGAAAATACGGACTGGCAGGCATATCAGCAATGGCTGACTGAAGGCAATTCACCTGATCCAAGGTTCAGCAAGGACGAGCTGAACGCCCAGAAGCTTGCGGAAGCTTCGATCGAGATATCCCGTCTACGGGCAATTGCGGATTACGCCATCAAGCCGCTGCAGGACGCCGTCGACATCGACGAAGCGGACGCTGAAGTCTTGGCCGCGTGGAAGCTTTGGAAGAAATACCGTATCGCACTCAGTAAGGTCGAGGCCCAGCCGGATTATCCGGCGTCGATCGACTGGCCTCTGCTGCCAGCCTGACAAGCGAGTGAACCGATCAAGTCAACCCGCCATCGAGCGGGTATTTTTTTGCCTGGAGAAAAGTGATGCCTGTAACCGAAAAAGACCGCGACATCCTTGCCCGCACGATTTGGGGCGAGGCGCGCGGGGAAGGAACGGCCGGACAAGTGGCGGTGGCCTGGACGATCCGCAACCGCGTGTTCGACGGTAAGGAAAAGTCCTGGTGGGGCGAAGGCTATGCCGGCGTTTGCCAGAAGCCGTACCAGTTCAGCTGCTGGAACAAGACCGACCCGAACTATCAGTACCTGATCGGCGTGAAGCAGATCCCTTTCCGCGAGCTGGCGCAATGTCGGATCGCTGCTGACCAGGTGATCGACGGAAAGGTGCCAGATCCAACCGGCGGCGCTACGCACTACTACGCCACCAGCATCAGGGCGCCGTCCTGGTCGGCGAAGGCCAAGCAGACCTTGAAGCTCGGGCACCACATCTTCTTCAAGGATGTCCCGTAAGCGCGATCATTCTTCCTCGCTATCGCGCCGTTCCCTGAGCAGGCGTTGATTTTCTTGAAACAAGACGTCGGCCTGATGGGCGATGTTGGCAAATCTACTGAGCTGGCCAGCTTGCTCACTTGTTTGGCAGTGGAGCCGGGCAACGTCGGATTGAGCTTTCTTCAAGTCAGCCTTGAGCTGGTCGTTTTCCTGCACCAATCCCTGCACGTTCTCGAGAGCTCGCGCCAATTGAAGGGTGAGCGCCTCGAATTCGTTCTCGTACATTCTGAGCTGGTGACGGCAGGTTTCGAGAGGCTCAGGGGTTCCGAGCCAGTCGTCGGTGTCTTCTATACAGAGGGGATCCACGGGAATGCCTTGCTGAATACTGGTTGCATATACAGTAATCGAGGCGGACAGAACGGGCGAGCGTGAAGCGACGAGCTGTAAGGTTTTGGATTGGTGTTCAGTCGGCAGGACGCCGGGAGGGTGCCAAAAAGGCTCAGTGACTTTCCGAGTGACTTTGTAAAACGCGGTTGCGCACAGTTAGGCATCGTTGCAGCGAGCGCCCGGCGCGAAGCCTCTGGTTTGGCGGGCTGTAGAGCAGTCCGCTTGCATGGGGTGCTAGGGGTCGAGTGTTCGAATCACTCCGTCCCGACCATATAATTCAATGACTTAGCCCAACTTTCGCGAGTTGGGCTTTTTCATGCGTAGGGACTTTTGCGGGGGTTCATCCCGTTTTTCTCCTCAAGATGGTCAGAGCCGGTCCTCGCGAATCGGTGGCCGACACTTTATTTGCCGCCTCAATCAACTGCTCAAGCTCTGCGGTAGAATAGTGGCTCGTAACGCTGCCATTCTTGTGCCCCAAGAGCGCCTTCCGATCCTCCAGTGTCACGCCCGCTGCACGAAGCCTTCTGCCAAAGGTGTGTTTGAGGTCGTGAATCCTGATCGATCTGAACCCAGGGTGTGCCGGTGACTTGTGTTCCATTTCCCACTTCGCCGCCGCTCTCACCCTGGCCTTCTTCCACGCTGTGTCATTCATCCGGTGCATCGGGGTTGGTCCGTACTCGTCCGACTGCCCATACGGGAAGACATACTTCGAATGCAGGCCGCGCTGTCCATCGATGACCGACATCGCCACCTTGTTCAGCACCACCAGCCTTTCATCGCCATTCTTCACGCCAGACTTTTCACTCCTCCCGCCAAAGTCAGCAGGGATCAGAAACACACTCGTTCCCAGTTCCGGCACTCGGATTTCCCAATCCCACTGAAGCTTGCAGACTTCCTGCTCCCGGCAACCCGTGTTCACCTTGTAGAGCGACATCCTCAACAGGTGGTCAGGGATTTCCGAGAACAACATCGACTGCTCTGCCCATGACATGGGGTAGGGCTTCCTGCTCGACTTCCTTTCCTCCAGCATCGAGATCATCGGCACGCTATCCAGCCACGGCCGTTTCTCTGCGTCTCGCCACTTCCTGTGGCACAGGTTCAAGATCCGAACGATTCGCTGTAAGGCGATGTTCACCGTGCGGTTCGAGACGCCTGGCTTCACCTTCCCCTTTTCGTTCTTCGTCGGCTTCTGCCTGTCGCGCTTGAACGCCGCCAGTGTTCCGTCATCTATATGGGTGATCGGCAGATCCCCGATGTACGGGTCCAGCTGTTCAATGTGTGATGCTGACAAGCCAATCGACGCCTGATCCTTGAACTCCACCAGGAACCGCGTCGCTGCCTCACGCCAGGTTCGCACCTGGCGCACACCGTAGACCTTTTCCTGTCTGAGTTTTTCCAGCCGGTGAATCAGGTACTGCTCCGCTTCCTGCCTTTCGCTTGCTCCAGTGCTTTCCTGAAGTCGCTGACCTCTGACGACCTTGTCGATGTGCCAGATTCCGTTTCTCTCGTAGAGACCGGATATCGTTTTTCGCGCCATTTATTGACTCCTTGGCGCCCACTGCGGGGCTGATTGTTGTCCTGATTGGCCGCTTTATCAATTGCCATGGACTCGACGTAGGCGTCTGCCCACTGGTCCAACTCGATCCGGTCGAAGCCGACGCCCTGCTTCCCTATCGGGAATTCGCGTACGTTCGGCCGGACTGTTTTGTTGAATTCGTCCCGGCACATGCCGAGGTAGCCGTATGCTTCCCCGGCGCGAATGAAGCGCGGGAGGATGGGCGCGACCTGGGCCGCGCTTCGATTTGTCATGAGGTGATGCTCCATGCCGCGCGTGGCGGCCGAAGGTGGTGATGGGTTATGCGCCGACCTTGGCCAGAACTGCGTCGGCGACCTTCATGGCAGCCTGGGCATCGTTCACATAGGCAGGGTCGAAGCCGCCGCACAGGTGGATGGTGGCTTGGCAGGCGCGCAGGTTCTCGCGGGTGAGCTTCAGTGCCGCGACCAACTCTTCGTGCAGTCCGCGTTCCTCGCGGCCGATATCCCAGAAGCGCTGGCCCCAGTGACTGGCAGGTGGCGGGTTGTTGTTCTGCGCTCCGAGTGCAAGGGCACCGACAACTGCGTCGAGCAGATCGCGCTTGTAGGCGTTGTCGCCGTCGATGCTCAGGCCTCGCCGGTGCAGCGTGGAAAGCACTTCGTTGAGATCCAGGCCCTTGTCCTGCAACACGATGTCGAACTCTGGTTTTTCGGGTGTGTAGATGGCCAGGCAGATTTTCGCGCCGTCCGGCAGGCTGGCACTGATCTTTTCCAGTGCTTCACTGGCGGTTTGGTGGAAGCGGTTTAGTGCGGACATGCGAATTCCTCGCCCGCCGTACACCGGCAGGCTGTTGAGTTGGGGGAGGGGTTACTGCTGGATTAGTTCGGCGGGGACTTTCACCGTGGCGCCGCGCTTGGCGAACACCACGGCGCGGAACACGGCGATTGTTCGGGTTTCGCCGGTCTGGCGGTTGAATGGATCGTTCGTCAGGTCAGCCAGCCATGGGTGCCGGTGGCCAACATCAACCCAGACGCCGTACTTCGTGATCAGTTGCTCGGCGTCGGGCAGGGCGAAGAGTTGCAGCTGTCCGGCGGTTGGTTGCTGGTCACCCTCGATCGCGCTGATTGCCCAGTCCAGCGCCGGGCCGGTCAGTTCCTCGGTGCGGACGCTGACCATGCGGTTCATCGTTCGCGCCTCTGGAAGTCAGTGCAGCGCACGATCACCGTCTGGCCGTCGTTCGAAAGAGGCGGCATTGTGCTGAAGGGGAGGTGGCTGCAATTGCGGCGGGCGTGGGCACAAGTGGCGCACATGCCACCTTTGGGTTGATGGTTCATCGCCACGGCCCTCGGTAGATGTGCTGGAGCATGAACAGGGTGGCGAGGATCATAGTAGGTGCGCTCCTGCTTCGAGTAGACCGTCGCGGTCTTCGCGCAGGCGTTGGTTCTCGGCAATCAGCGCCAGCACCGCCTCGGGCGAGCACTCCTTGAGGAACTGCTCATCACGGTGCAACAAGCCGGCATCCTCGATCATCCCAGCCCAACCGTGCGAACGGATGACTTCGTCTCGGCAGCGTTCGGCCAGCTCTTTCAGTTTTGAATGGTGGCTCATGAGGTCACCGCTGCAACAGAGAGGAAGATCAAGCCCCAGAGGCAGGCGCTTATGGCTGCTGCTTTGAGCATCATCAGCATTCGCTCCAGTTCATGGCCTGGATGTATTCGCAAGGAATCACCAGGCGGTCAGTCGGCACGGTGCTTTCGGTCTTTACGTCGCCGAAATACGCAATGGCGGCCTGCGCGCGCTCGATGGACAATTGGGCATGACGCAGTTGCCAGGACTTGCGGGCTTTGTATGAGCGCAGCGCCAGAGCCCTGTCGGTGTAGGCGAATCGCCGACCGTGCTCGCCGCCATCCTTCAGCACGCGTTTCCGGTACTGCTTCAGCATTGACTCACGATGCGGGCCGCCGAAGAGGCTGTTGTGGAATTCCTCCACGATGTACCAGCACTGCTCGGTTTCACCGATAACCACGTACTTTTTGCAGATGACTTCCAGGCCTTGCGGATCCATTTCATCGACATAGCGGTAATGGTCCGGGCCGATTTTTTTGTTTTCCATGGTCGAGCTCGTCCTTGCCGCTATAGCGGCTGACTTTGAAGGGGGA
>OFQU01000281.1_pt1 | contig 11545 bp, 5 predicted proteins | sample 1542981 | NCBI WGS metagenome assembly OFQU01 (sample SAMN07774233, study PRJEB24372) | wastewater metagenome | isolation source: Exp Tend CN 90WW | collected 2016-02
ATCACCGGCAACACCGCGATCGATGGCGGCATCGTCGATCTCAGCGGTTCGCTGGCCAGCGCGCAGATCAACGTCAATACCGGCGGTACCCTGAGCGGTACCGGTTCAGCGCTCGGTACCGTCAACGTCAACAGCGGCGGCCATCTGGCGCTGTCCTCGGGCAATCAACTGTCCGCCGGTGCGCTGACCCTCGCGGCCGGCAGCAATGTTGATGTGGCACTGGGGACACCGTCGACCACGTCGTTGATGAATGTCGGCGGCAACCTCACCCTCGACGGTAATCTCAACGTCACTGACGCCGGCGGTTTCGGGGTCGGTGTGTATCGCTTGTTCAACTACACCGGTGCGCTGACCAATCTCGGTCTCGACGTTGCCGGCGTACCGGTCGGCTACGGCCTCGGCGACTTGATCGTGCAAACCGGTGTGGCCAACCAGATCAACATTCAAGTGTCGGCACCGAACGTGAACATCCGTTATTGGGATGGCAGCCAGAACATTGCCAACGGCGTCGTTGATGGCGGCACCGGTACCTGGAATGCGGTCGGCACCAACTGGACCGATGCCAACGGTCTGGTCAATCAACCGTGGGCGGGCGACTTCGCGGTATTCCAGGGCACGGCGGGTACCGTGACGGTCAACGGCACGCAAGCGTTCACCGGCATGCAGTTCCTCACCGATGGCTACAACGTAGTGAATGGCACGGCGGGGCAACTGACTGCTGTCAACGGCACCGGCGGGACCACCGCGTTGCGCGTTGATCCGGGTGTGACCGCGACCATCGGCGTCAATATCGATGGCAGCGGCATCCTCAACAAACTCGATGCCGGCACCCTGGTGCTCAACGGTGCCAACACTTACAGCGGCGGCACGCAACTGGACGGCGGCAAGATCATTCTTGGCAGCAACACCGCGCTGGGCAGCGGCACACTGACCGCCAACGCCGGCACGCAACTGGACAGCAATGCTGCGGTGACTCTCGGCAACGCAGCGACCCTTAATGGCAACCTCACCGTAGTCGGCAGCAATGCGCTGACGCTCAACGGCGTGATCGGCGGCACTGGCGGCCTGATCAAAACCGGCGCGGCCAACCTGACGCTCGGCGGCAACAATGCCTTCCTCGGGCCGGTGGCGCTGAATGCCGGCGGACTGATTCTGGCGTCGAACTCGGCGCTGGGCTCCGGCACCCTGAACGCGGCGGGCGGCACCACGCTCGATGCCGCCACCGGGGTTTCGGTGAATAACGCGGTCAATCTGGCGGGTAACCTCGGCATTGGCGGCACGGCAGATCTGACGCTTGCCGGCACGATCAATGGTGCTGGCAGCCTGAGCAAAACCGGCGCTGCCAACCTGACGCTGAGCGGCAACAACAACTTCCTTGGCGGCATCAACCTGGGCGCCGGTACCCTGACTGCCGGCAGCAACTCGGCGCTGGGGCTGGGCAACCTCACCGTGGCCGGCGCTTCGGCGCTGGACAGCACCAGTGCGCTGAGCCTGGGCAACAACATCGTGCTCAACGCCAACCTGAGCAACACCGGCAACAACAACCTGACGCTCGCCGGTGTAGTCAGCGGCGCGGGTGGACTGATCAAGGACGGCGCGTCGAACCTGACCCTCAACAGCGTCAATACCTTCACCGGCGGCACTACCTTAAATGCCGGCACGTTGACTCTTGGCACCGCTGCAGCACTGGGCTCCGGCGCACTGACCGTGGCTGGCGCGTCGACCCTCGACAACAGCTCGCCGCTGGTGCTGGCGAACGACGTCAACGTCAATGCGAATCTGGCCTTGGCCGGTAACAACAACCTGACCCTGGGCGGCGTGGTTGCCGGGGCCGGAACCTTGAGCAAAAACGGCTTGGCCGACCTGACGTTGAGCGGTAATAACACGTTCAGCGGGACCTTCGATGTGCTGTCCGGCAGCCTCACTACCCTGAGCGGTGCAGCGCTGGGCAATGATGCGACGGTCAACCTCGGTGCTGGCGCAGCCCTCAACCTCGGCGCATCGGGCAGTCTCGCCAGCCTGACTGGTAGCGGCACCGCGTTGATCGGCACCGGCAACACACTGAGCCTGGGCGGCAATAACGTCAGCAGCACATTCGCCGGCATCCTCAGCGGTGACGGCGGGCTGACCAAACTCGGCACTGGTAGCCTGACCCTGAGCGGCATCAGCGACCTCACGGGCGACACCAACGTCAACGCCGGCACCTTGCAGGTCAACGGTTCGCTGGCCAGCGCCAATGTGTTGGTCAACAACGGCGGCACACTCGGCGGCAGCGGCACGTTGACCAGTGCGGTGACCGTGGCCGATGGCGGACATCTGGCGGGTGTCACCGGCAGCACCTTGTCGGTGGATTCCCTGGTGTTTGGCGGCAACTCCAGCTTCGACGTCGGCCTCGGTACGCCGGTGTCGGGTGGCGGTAACGCGCTGGTCAACGTCGGCGGCAACCTGACCCTCGATGGCACACTCAATGTCAGCGACATCGGCGGTTTTGGCAGCGGCGTGTATCGCCTGATCAACTACACCGGTGGCCTGACCGACAACGGCATGCTCATCGGCAGCGTGCCGGGCAGCGTCTCAGTGGGCGATCTGCAACTGCAGACCGCGCAGGCCAATCAGCTCAACCTGCTGGTCACCGCGCCAACCGCCACCGTGCAGTTCTGGGACGGTAGCCAACTGGTCGCCAACGGCACGGTCGACGGTGGCAACGGTACCTGGGGCACCGGGACCACGAACTGGACCGACGTCAACGACACCACCCATCAAGGCTGGACCAGCAACTTCGCGGTGTTCCAGGGTGCGGCGGGCACGGTTACGGTCAACGGCGCGCAAACCATCACCGGCATGCAGTTCGTCACCGATGGCTACAGCCTGCAGAACGGCACGGCGGGATCGCTCAATCTGGTCAATGGTTCGCTGGGCAACGCCTCGGTGCGCGTTGATCCGAATGCCACGGCAACCGTCGGTGTAGCGCTCAACGGCGCAGGCACCCTCGGCAAATATGACACCGGCACCCTGGTGCTCAACGCTGCCAATGGCTACACCGGCGGCACCGCGCTCAATGGCGGTACGATTGTCGTCGGCAACAATGCGGCGCTCGGCACTGGTGTGTTAACTGCAGCGAACGGCACTGCGCTTGGCAGCAACACCGCTGTCAGCCTCGGCAATGATGTGGTGCTCAACGGAGGATTGAGCGTCGCCGGCTCCAACGCCTTGACCCTCGGTGGCGTCGTCAGCGGCAGTGGCAGTTTGATCAAAACAGGTGCTTCGAGCCTGACTCTCAATGGCAGCAATACTTACTCCGGTGGCACCCAACTGAGTGGCGGCACGCTGGTTCTCGGCAACAACAGCGCAATCAGCAGCGGTGCATTGAGTGTGCTCGGCAACGGCACGCTGGACAGCACCTCGGCGCTGCAACTGGCCAACGCCATCAACCTGGGCGCCGAGCTGACACTGGCCGGCAACCAGAACACCACGCTGATCGGCGCTGTTACCGGCACCGGCAGTCTGGTGAAAAACGGCAGCGGCGACCTGCTGCTCAGCGGCGCCAACACTTACAGCGGTGGCACTACGCTGAACGGCGGTAGCACTCGAGGCGACACCAGCAGCCTGCAAGGTGCAATCGCCAACAACGCGGCGCTGACCTTCGAGCAAAACGCCGACGGCAGCTACACCGGCAACCTCTCCGGTACCGGCACGCTGAACAAAACCGGCAGTGGTCGGTTGCTGCTGACCGGCAACAACAGCTTCACCGGCAACACTTCTGTGCAGGCCGGCACCTTGACCGTCAACGGTGTGCTCAACAGTGCCAACGTCAACGTCGCCAGCGGTGCGCAGATTGGCGGTGGCGGTCAATTGGGCGGTTCGCTGCAACTGGCCGACGGCGCGACCCTGGCCGGTGGCGGCACGGCGACACCGCTGTCGGTCGGTGCGTTGGCGTTGTCTTCGGGGACTGATCTGGACTTCAGCCTCGGGTCTGCCGCCAGCTCGACCACGGTGGTCAAAGTCGCCGGCAACCTGACCCTCGACGGCACGCTGAACATCAGCAACGCCGGTGGTTTCGGCACTGGCGTCTATCAACTGTTCAGCTACGGCGGCAGCCTGACCGACAACGGTCTGGTCTACGGCAGCCTGCCGGTTGCGCAAGCCAACCTGACCCTGCAAACCGCCATTGCCAATCAGATCAATCTGCTGGTGCAAGACTCGCCGGGTGAAGTGCAGTTCTGGAACGGCGGCACCACCAATCCTGATGGCAGCATCGGTGGCGGCAGTGGTGTGTGGGGGCCGGGGACCAACTGGACTGATCCAAGCGGCACCCAGGCGTTGGCCTCCAACGGGCAGTTCGCTGTGTTTGGTGGTCAGGCCGGTACTGTCACCGTGTTGGGTAATCGGAACTTCACTGGTTTGCAGTTCCTCAGCAATGGCTACAGCCTGGCGCCTGGCGCTGGCGGTACGCTGACTCCGGTCAACGGCGCAGACGGCAGTCTCGCACCGGTGCGGGTGAATGCTGGCGGCAGCGCGGAAATCTCCACACCGCTGGTGGGCACGGGCGGCATCGAGAAGCTCGATTCCGGGACTCTGGTGTTGAGCGGCGCCAACACTTACAGCGGTGGTACGACTGTCAGCGGCGGTACGTTGGTGGGTAACACCACCAGCTTGCAAGGCAACATCCTCAACAACGCTTCGCTGTTGTTCGTGCAGAACTTCAACGGGCAATTCAACGGGTCGTTGCGCGGGCTCGGCGCCATGCTCAAACGCGGCACGGGCACCTTGTTGTTGACCGGTGATAATCCGTTCAGCGGCAATGTGTCGGTCGATCAAGGCGTACTGCAAGTCGGCAGCCGCGCTGCTCAGGCCTCGTTGGGAGGGCAAGTCACTGTCGCCAGCGGCGCTGCGCTCAGCGGTAACGGCAGCGTCGGTTCGGTGGTCAATAATGGTCTGGTGCAATCCGGGGCCGAGGCGGGCACGTTGAGTGTCGCCGGCAACCTGACCAATGCTTCCAGCGGTGTGCTGGCGCTGACAGTCAGCTCGCCGACCGCTACACCGCTGGCGGTCGGCGGTACGGCTGCGCTGGGTGGCGGTCTGCAGGTCAATTCGCTTGCGCCGTTCACTGGCAACGCCACGTATTCGCTGATCACGGCGGGCGGCGGTGTCACCGGTACCTTCAGCGCAGCGGATCTGCCGCAATACGCGTTCCTCGATTCGACTCTGGTGTACGACGCCAACGCGGTAAACCTGGTGGTGAGCCGCAACGACAACTCGTTCGCCGACGTCGCCGCCACGGGCAACCAGCGCAATAGCGCTTCGGCGTTGTCGCGCAATGGTGCGGCCGGCGCGGCGTTGCAGGACCAAATCGTCAACCTCAGTGCGGCGGGTGCACGCAATGCCTTCGACAGCCTGTCCGGGGAGATTCATGCGAGTACCGCCAGTGCGATCCTCGAGGATTCGCGTTATGTGCGCGAAGCCGTCAACGATCGCATGCGCCAACCTTCATGCAGTGCGCCGGATGATCCACGCCGTGCCTTGGCGCCAAGCGACAACCAGTTGAGCAGCAACGGTTGCCACGGCGAGATGGTCGGCTGGGCGCGCGCACTTGGCGCCTGGGGTGAGTCGGATGGCGACAGCAACAGCGCCAAACTCGACCGCAACCTCAGCGGCTTCATGCTCGGCACTGACAAGCAACTCGATGACCAGTGGCGCCTGGGCATGGCCGCCGGTTACACCCGCAGCGACCTCGATGCGCATGATCGTCGCTCGGATGCCACGGTCGAAAGCTACCACCTGGCGGCATACCTCAACTCGCAGTTCGATGCTTTGGCAGTGCGCCTCGGCGCGGCTTACAGCTGGCACGACATCGAGACCAAGCGTGATGTCAGCGTCGGCACCTACAACGACCGTCTGGAGGCCAATTACGACGCTCGTAGCGCTCAGGTGTTCGGTGAAGTCGGTTACACAATGCAAGCTGCCGGCATTGCTCTGGAGCCGTTCGCCGGTCTGGCCTACGTCAACTACGACACCGACAAGGCCAAGGAAAAAGGCGGCGTGGGACGCTTGAAGGCCGATGCCGAGCAGGACATCACCTTCTCCACCCTCGGCCTGCGCGCCGGCAAAGTCATTACCCTGGCCAACGGCGGGCAATTCACTCCGCGCGCGGCAGTGGGCTGGCGGCATGCCTTCGGTGACACCAAACCTGATGCCGACCTGACCTTCATCGACGGCGGCGCCTCGTTCAGCACCCAAGGCGTACCAATTGCCAAGGACAGCGCGATAGTCGAAGCGGGCGTGGACTTCCAGATCAGCCCGACCGGCAAACTTGGTATCGGCTACTCGGGGCAACTGTCGGATGACAACAACGATCATGCGATGACGATCAGCTTCAGCCTTGGCTTCTGATTTAGGGTCGAAGCACTTTTAACCGCCCGAAAGGGCGGTTTTTTTTGCAGGGGCAAAAGATCGCAGCCTGCGGCAGCTCCTACACGGGAATTCGCGTTTTCCTGTAGGCGCTGCCGCAGATTGCGATCTTTCGTTCTTTACTGCTGCGGGTCGATATTGTCCAAGGCCCGGTTTACTGCAAGTTCACCGAGCATGACGATCTGGGCAATGCCCAGCACGATGCTGCGGTTTGGGCCATTCAGCACGGCGGCAAACTCGGTCAGCATCACTTTGGCAGAGGCCAATGATTCACAGGTATTGGCGAGGAGAGATTCGGTGTCGATGTCGGGGGCGACCATGAACATGGCGCTGGGGGGATTTGGACTTGGCTTGATCATGATGAATCTCCGTGTGAATAAAGAGACCACCTTCTGCCGCCAAGCAGATTGGGTGGCGGACTACACAAGATTGGCGGACCGGCTCACACGAAAAACCGGCATTCCCGAGGGAATCCTTGTGCAACCCGCCATGACAGATGTGTGAGGACAAGAAAGCATCGCCACTCATTCAGGGTTGCTCGTATGAACAGGGAATCCGAGCCGCCAAGCCCGTTCGCTGAGATATTTTCAGCGACGGGCAAACGATAGAGGCCACCCACCATGCACACAAGCCGGGCGATTCTGGCGTTGTTGTAGGCAAAGACGCAACCCGTCGTAGCCCAAACATGTAACCAGTGAAATCGGTGTAGGAACTGTCGAGCAGTGGCGGATGATTTTTCATCAGGACACTTTCTGCGCTTTGCAATGAAGTGCTCATTGACTGCTCAATAGCCTTCGCGAGCAGGCTCGCTCCCACAGTGGGTCTGAGCGATCTGAGGTGGGAGCGAGCTTGCTCATGAAGGCGCCCTGACAGTCAGCAGAAAAATTGTCAGCCGCGCTCTGCTAGAATCCGCCCCATTCCCTGCCAGAGACTCTTTCCCATGAGCGAGCCGATTCGCCTCACCCAATACAGTCACGGTGCCGGTTGCGGCTGCAAGATTTCCCCGCAGGTGCTGGAGGTGATTCTGGCCGGCAGCGGCGCGCAGAACCTTGACCCGAAACTGTGGGTCGGCAACGCCTCGCGTGATGACGCGGCGGTGTACGAGATCGATGCCGAGCGCGGTGTGGTGTCGACCACGGACTTCTTCATGCCGATCGTCGATGATCCGTTCGACTTCGGGCGCATTGCCGCGACCAACGCGATCAGCGACATCTATGCGATGGGCGGTGATCCGTTGATGGCGATTGCGATACTCGGCTGGCCGGTGAATGTGCTGGCGCCGGAAGTGGCACGGGAAGTGATCCGTGGCGGGCGTGCGGTGTGCGACGCCGCAGGCATTCCGTTGGCGGGCGGGCATTCGATTGATGCGCCAGAGCCGATCTTTGGCCTTGCGGTTACCGGCCTCGTGGAAAAACGCCACATGAAGCGCAACGACACCGCCACTGCCGGTTGCCTGCTGTACCTGACCAAACCGCTGGGCATCGGCATCCTCACCACGGCCGAAAAGAAAGGCAAGTTGCGTCCTGCCGACGTCGGCGTCGCTCGCGACTGGATGTGCACTTTGAACAAACCCGGCAGCCGCTTCGGCAAACTCGCTGGCGTTACGGCGATGACCGACGTCACCGGTTTCGGCCTGCTCGGGCATCTGGTGGAAATGGCCGACGGCAGCCAGCTCACGGCGCGCATCGCCTACGACCGAGTGCCGCGTCTGGACAGCGTCGAGTATTACCTCGAACAGGGCTGTGTGCCCGGCGGCACGTTGCGCAACTTCGACAGTTATTCGAGCAAGGTTGGCCGCGTGCAGGAGCTGCACAAACGTGTGCTCTGCGACCCGCAAACCAGCGGCGGTCTGTTGATCGCGGTAACGCCTGAAGGCAATGACGAGTTCCTCGCCGTCGCCGCCGAACTGGGCTTGAACCTGGCGCCAATTGGCGAACTGGTCGAGCGACAGACGAACGCAGTCGAGGTGATTTGATGCTCCGCGACTGCACCGATTACCGCGATATTTTCCTCAACGATCGGCCGCTGATGGACGCCCGCGCGCCGGTCGAATTTCACAAAGGCGCGTTTCCTGGCGTGATCAATCTGCCGCTGATGAATGACATCGAGCGGCAGAAAATCGGCACCTGCTACAAGCAGCACGGCCAGCAGGCCGCCATCGAGTTGGGCCATCAAATGGTGTCCGGTGCGGTGAAGGCCGAGCGTATTCAGGCCTGGGCGGATTTCGCCCGGGCCCATCCCGACGGTTACCTCTATTGCTTCCGCGGCGGGTTGCGTTCGCAGATCACCCAACAATGGCTGCGTGACGAAGCCGGCATTGACTATCCGCGCGTCGGCGGCGGTTACAAGGCGATGCGCAGCTTCCTTATCGACACCACTGAACAAGCCATCGCGCAGTGTGATTTCGTCTTGCTGGGCGGCATGACTGGCACCGGCAAGACTGAAGTGCTGGTGCAATTGCGTAATGGCCTGGATCTGGAAGGGCACGCCAATCACCGCGGCTCCAGTTTCGGTAAACGCGCCACCGCGCAGCCGTCGAACATCGATTTCGAGAACCGCTTGGCCATCGACATCCTCAAGAAGCGTGATGCCGGTATCGAGCAGTTTGTGCTGGAGGACGAGAGTCGGGTGGTCGGCAGTTGCGCCTTGCCGCTGGCGATGTATCAGGGCATGCAGCAGTACCCGATGGTCTGGCTGGAAGACAGTTTCGAGGATCGCGTGGAGCGGATTCTGCGTGATTACGTGGTCGATCTGTCTGCCGAGTTTGCATCGGTGCATGGCGAGGAAGGTTTTGCGCTGTTCGCAGAGCGGCTGCTGGAGAGCCTGAACAACGTGCAGAAACGCCTGGGTGGCGAGCGCCATCGGCGGCTGTTCGATTTGATGGAAGCGGCGCTGTCAGAGCAGGCCCGCAGTGGTGCGGTGGATCTGCATCGCGGCTGGATCGAGGGGTTGCTGCGTGAGTATTACGATCCGATGTATGTGTTTCAGCGCGAGAAGAAGGGCGGGCGTATCGAGTTTGCCGGGGAGCGTGAGGCGGTTATCGAGTATCTGCGCGAGCGGGTGAATCAGAAAGTCTGATGGCGTATTTGCCGGCCTCATCGCTGGCAAGCCAGCTCCCACAGTGTCGTGGGGGTACCGCAAATATGCGCATCACTCCAAACCTGCGGGAGTCCGGCTTGCCAGCGATTAGGCCATCACTGACAGTAGAAGACTCAAGTCAGGCAAGTGTCCCAGCCATCATCCAGCCTTCCACAGCCTTCGTTGTGCATTCAAAACCTGTGGGAGCTGGCTTGCCAGCGATGAGGCCCGAATAGACACCCGAAGACTTAAGTCGGGCAGGTGGCCTTGCCGTTATCCAGCCCTTGCTTGTAGCTGTGGCTCTGCAAACTGGCCTTGCCGTTGTGCCACGTCAGGGTCAGCACGTACAGCGAATCGAAGTCGCTGCCCGCCCAGTCCTCGGTGATGGACTGTTTTTCGCCGACGGCATTCCCGGCCACCTTGTTGATCAGTTCCGGCAAATAGCCGTGGGACCACGCGGTGTAGATGGTGGAGTTGTGATACTTGTCCTCCAGCAGTTCGCGCGCCAGATCGCTGGTGTCATTGGCCGAAAATTCGATGTTCACAGGCAGGCCGAGCTTGATGGCGGCGGGGCTGATGGTCATCAGCGGGCGAATATAGCTATAGGAGTTGTCCAGCTCGCCTTCCTCGACATTGCGCGTCGGATTGGCGGCGAACACGTAGTCGGCAGCGCCGAATTTCTCCGGCAGCAACGTCGACAGGTCAATGGCTCGGTTCAAGCCTTGGCAATTGAGCTGGCCGAGGCCACCTTCAGGCTTTTCGGCGTGGCGCAGGAACACCAGGGTCTGGGTGCCGTCCACCGGTTGTGCACGGCTTTCGCTGGATTCAAGCGACAGAAACAACGCGCTGACCGCCAACAGGGAGGGCAGGGCAACGTAGGCGCGATGTTTGAAGCGTTTGGCGAAACTCATCAAATTCGACATGAAATAAAAAGGTCTTCAGCGTGTTCGGTTAAGGCTGACAAACCTTTACACCGCAGGCTCCCAGCACCGGGTGTTTTCCATGTCATAAAGCGCTTCCTCTGCAACAAGGGCATAGCTCAGAGTCCCCTGAGGCCCTTTGGTTCGATTCGCAAGCGTGCGCGGCACTCTAATGGCAAGCACTCACGGCATTGGCAGAGAATAATCACTGAATGTTACGGTTCCTGTAGGCGTTGCCGAAGGCTGCGATCTTTTGATCCTGGTGAAACGCTCAAGATCAAAAGATCGCAGCCTGCGGCAGCTCCTACATTATGATCGGGCTTTAATTTGTGACTGGATGCTTCCCATGACCGATCTGTCCGCGTTCCCGATCACCCAGAAATGGCCGGCGCAGTACCCTGACTGGATTCAGCTCTATTCCTTGCCGACACCCAACGGCGTCAAGGTGTCGATCATGCTTGAAGAGATCGGCCTGCCTTACGAGCCGCACCGCGTGGGTTTCGATACCAATGATCAGTTGTCCCCGGAGTTCCTCTCGCTGAACCCGAACAACAAGATCCCGGCGATTCTTGATCCTCACGGCCCCGAAGATCAGCCGCTGCCGTTGTTCGAGTCTGGCGCGATCCTGATTTACCTCGCCGACAAGAGCGGCCAGTTGCTCGCGCAGGAGGGCACCTTGCGCTATGAAACCCTGCAGTGGCTGATGTTCCAGATGGGCGGTATCGGTCCGATGTTTGGCCAGCTCGGTTTCTTCAACAAATTCGCCGGCAAGGATTACGAGGACAAGCGCCCGCGTGATCGTTACGTCGAAGAGAGCAAACGTCTGCTCAAGGTGCTCGACGGTCGACTGGAAGGTCGCGACTGGATCATGGGCGAGCGTTACACCATTGCCGATATCGCGACGTTTCCGTGGGTGCGTAATTTGATCGGGTTTTATGAGGCCGGTGACTTGGTGGGCATCAGCAACTTCCCGAATGTCACCCGGGTGCTGGAGCGTTTTCTGGCACGGCCTGCGGTAATCCGTGGTTTAACGATCCCTTCCTGATTGGCGCAACACACCCGTGATGGCGCAATGCTGCGGTTGGAAATAGGCTTGGATCTGTTGTTCCAGCAACGCCCCGCGCAACTCATCACGCTTG
>OFQU01000283.1_pt1 | contig 11449 bp, 11 predicted proteins | sample 1542981 | NCBI WGS metagenome assembly OFQU01 (sample SAMN07774233, study PRJEB24372) | wastewater metagenome | isolation source: Exp Tend CN 90WW | collected 2016-02
TGTTGGATGTGCCGCCGTTTTCGCGAGCAGGCTCTCTCCCGCATGAGTAATTACTGCGCCAACTGGCGGCGTAGTTCGGCCAGAACCGGCGCCGTGTCCGGACGCACGCCGCGCCACAAATAGAACGCCTCGGCAGCTTGCTCGGCGAGCATGCCCAAACCATCCATCGACACCGCCGCACCGTGCTCACTGGCCCAACGGCAGAACGCGGTCGGTTCTTTGCCGTACATCATGTCGTAGCACAGGGTTTGGCCCGGTTCGATCAGGCTCGGCGCAATCGGCGGTACATCGCCGGTGAGGCTGGCGGAAGTGGCGTTGATGATCACGTCCACCGGCTCGCGCAGCCAATCAAAGCCGCTGGCCGACACCGGCCCCAAATCGCAGAACAATTCCGCCAGCAACTCGGCCTTGTCTACCGTACGGTTGGCGATGATCACCGACGCGGGTTTCTCCGCCAGCAACGGCTCCAACGCTCCACGCACGGCGCCACCGGCACCGAGCAGCAAGATGCGTTTGCCGGTCAGACTGAACCCGGCGTTTACCGTCAGATCCCGCACCAGTCCGGCGCCGTCGGTGTTGTCGCCAAGCAGCGAACCGTCGGCCAGTTTGCTCAAGGTATTCACCGCACCAGCCCGTCGCGCGCGGGCCGTCAGGCTGTTAGCCAGGCGGTAGGCGTCTTCCTTGAACGGCACAGTGACATTGGCACCGCGACCTTCGCGGAAAAACGCCGTAGCGCAGCCGGAAAAGTCGTCGAGCGGCGCCAGCAACGTGGCGTATTCGAGGCTCTCGCCGGTCTGCTCGGCGAACAGCTTGTGGATCATCGGCGATTTGCTGTGGCCGATCGGGTTACCGAAAACGACGTAACGATCCATCAGATGTCCTCAGGCTTGAGTCAGCCAGTCGCGGTCTTGCAGGAAGTACTCGGTCAGGCGTGCTTCTTCGCTGCCAGGTTCAGCTTTCCAGTCGTAGCCCCAGCGTACTTGCGGCGGCAGCGACATCAGGATCGACTCGGTACGCCCGCCTGATTGCAGGCCGAACAGCGTGCCACGGTCGTAAACCAGGTTGAACTCGACGTAGCGGCCACGGCGGAATTCCTGGAACTCACGTTGCTGGGCGGTGAACGCATCGTGCTTGCGGCGCCGCACGATCGGCAGGTAGGCGTCGATGTAGGCATCACCAATAGCGCGCATAAAGGCGAAACTGGTGTCGAAATCCCACTCGTTCAGGTCATCGAAAAACAAGCCGCCGATGCCGCGCGGTTCGTGACGATGCTTGATGTGGAAGTAGGTGTCGCACCACGCCTTGTAGCGCGGATAGACGTCCGGGCCGAATGGCGCGCAGGCCTGTTCGGCGACGCGGTGCCAATGGATGCAGTCTTCTTCGTTGCCGTAATACGGCGTCAGGTCGAAGCCGCCGCCGAACCACCAGACCGGCTCTTCACCTTCTTTCTCGGCGATGAAAAAACGCACGTTGGCGTGAGAGGTCGGCACGTGTGGGCTGTGCGGATGAATCACCAACGACACGCCGAGCGCCTCAAAACCGCGACCGGCCAATTCCGGACGATGGGCGCTGGCCGACGGTGGCAGACCACTGCCGAAGACGTGGGAAAAGTTGACGCCACCCTTTTCGATCAGCGTGCCGTTTTCAATGACGCGAGTACGACCGCCACCGCCGGCAGGCCGTGTCCAGGCGTCTTCGACGAAGCGCGTGCCGCCATCCTCGATTTCGAGTGCGGCGCAGATGCGGTCTTGCAGGTCGAGCAGATAGGCCTTTACGGCGTCGGTGCGGGTCGTCATGGCTTCACCTTGAATCGGGGCATCACTACGCGGCAACCCGCAGGCGGGGGTCGGCGCAAATGGGCGCGTAGCATACCACCGCAGGCCAACGCGCCGCAGTTGACGAAGATCATGCATAAGCGTTGGATAGGGACCTTACAAAAGACCCAAGGAGAGCAGGCAGATGGCAAAGCGTATCCAGTTCCGCGCCCACGGCGGTCCCGAAGTGCTCGAGTTTGTTGATTACGAACCCGCCGCGCCCGGCCCGAATCAGGTGCGCGTAGCCAACAAGGCTATCGGCCTGAATTTCATCGACACCTATTTCCGCAGCGGCCTCTACGCACCGCCAGCCTTGCCGTCCGGCCTGGGCGCGGAAGGTGCAGGCATTGTTGAGGCGGTGGGCAGCGACGTTACACGGTTCAAGGTCGGTGACCGCGTCGCGTACGGCAGCGGCCCGCTGGGCGCCTACAGCGAATTGCACGTCCTGCCTGAAGCCAATCTGGTGAAGCTGCCGGACCAGATCAGCTTCGAAACCGCCGCCGGGGTGATGCTCAAGGGTTTGACCGTGCAGTACCTGCTGCGTCAGACCTATGAACTCAAGGGCGGCGAGACCATTTTGTTCCACGCCGCAGCGGGGGGCGTGGGTTCGCTGGCCTGCCAATGGGCCAAGGCGCTGGGCGTGAAACTGATCGGCACCGTCAGCTCGAAGGAAAAAGCCGAACTGGCCAAGGCCAACGGTGCCTGGGCAACCATCGACTACAGCCACGAAAATGTTGCCGAGCGCGTGCTGGAATTGACCGACGGCAAGAAAGTCCCGGTGGTCTATGACGGGGTTGGCAAGGACACTTGGCTGACCTCGCTGGACAGCGTGTCGCCCCGTGGGTTGGTGGTGAGCTTCGGCAATGCTTCCGGCGCAGTCGACGGGGTGAATCTGGGCATCCTTTCCGCCAAGGGCTCGCTCTACGTCACCCGGCCTACATTGGCGACCTATGCCAACAATGCGCAGAACCTGCAGCGCATGGCCGATGAACTGTTCGAGATGATCATCAGCGGCAAGCTCAAGGTCGATATCAGCCAGCGCTATCCATTGGCTGAAGCGGCGAAGGCGCAGACCGAGTTGTCGGCTCGGCGCACCACCGGTTCGACCATCCTGCTCCCCTGAAAACACGCTACCCCGGTGAGTCCGGGGTAGCCTCCAACTCAATAAAGAACGGCGTCTTGCCCGCAGCAGTTGTTTCGAAACGGCTGCGAGCCAGACGCTGCACCTGCAATCCCAAAACACCGGGCAACCTGAGCAATGCGCTTGCCTGCGTCTCATTGTGCAACGCCTGTTCGATGGCGGCTTCTGCGCCGGACGGCAGTTTGTCCTGAGCAATGACCAGACACATGCGCACACCGTTGGCCTGTCGATTGATCTGTACCTGAATGTCGTTAGAAGCCAGCTGTGGCAACGCCTGTGCGATTACGCTCATCACCTGTCGCTGCGTGATGATCGCGCCCCCCAGCTTGATCGATGTCTCTACCCGCCCCTCAAGTTGCAACACGGGCAAGGCGCTGCCACAGGCGCAATTCGCCCCATCGCGCAGGATTCGCCCACGATCACCAATCCGGTAACGCAACAGCGGCACGTGATCGGGCAGCAAGGATGTCAGCAGGAACTCACCGCTTTCGCCCGCGGCCACTGCTTGCAAGGTGAGAGGGTCCACCACTTCGATGAACATCGCATCGGCGTGCAGATGATAAAAACCGTGTCCAAGGTGCGCGCATTGATAGCCGATGGGGCCGGTTTCCGTCGAGCTGTAGCCCAGCGACCGGAGCCTTATCGCCGGCCAGTCCCGGACAAGCTGTTCGCGCAATTGAGGAGCGCAGGGTTCCCCGATGTAGTAAAGCCATCTCAGGCTGACCAATTGCTGTGCGTCGATTTCATCGTGGTTGAACAGCGCCGCGGCGAAGGAAGGCGTGCAAATCAGCGCATCGGCCGCTTGCGACTGAATCAACCCGGCAATTCGCTGAACACCCATTAATGAACCGGCGGGCAGCAGACGTGCGCCGACATGCTGCACGATCGCCGCGGCGTACTGGAAAGCCCCCTGCATTTCGCCAGCGGTCAGGCAATTGATGACCACACCCGGGCGTTCGTCCGCCACGCCAAACATTCGCGCCCCCAGCGGCACGATGCTGGCGTTGAACGTCCAGGAATGGGTGATGTGTTTGCGGTTGCCGGTGCTGCCGCCCGACGTCAGGGTCAGGCCGCCACCCGGCGCACGGTGCGACGCTTCGCCAAGCGCGGAAAACAACACACCGCCATGCTCGTCCTCCACGGCCTGAACCGGCAGGCGCTGCAAATCCTTCAGGCTGTGCACCTGGAGGATCTGCGGACACAGCGCACAGAACCACGACAGTGACTGCGCATGGGCCAATTTGTGCGCAAAGGCCTGGTTGGCAGAGAGCACGGGATCATCGCTCATCGTCACGACCACCCTGGCGAATGCCCAACTCATCGAAACCGCCACGGACGGCATTGGCCAGGCTCTCCAATTGGGCCTGGTTGTGATTCGCGCTGACGGCCAGACGCAGAATCGCTTCGCCTTTGGCCACCACCGGAAACATGGCGGTGGTAACGGCTATGGCCTTTCGCCGCAGGTGTAACGCCAGACTGATGGCATCACGCTCGGCGCCGACGCGGACGAAACGAATGGGCGAGGCGACTTCATGGTTGCCCAGCACCGGCCCGAGCAGGTTGTCGATCAGGGCAACATTTCGCCACAGAGCCGCCTGCAACTGTCCCAGCTCCGGCGAAAGGTGAATGTCCGCAGACGCTACCGCCGCACCGACACCGCCCATCGACAATGGCCCACCGAAGGTATAGGTCGACGCATGGCGGCGGATCATTTCAGCGTCGGCTTCGGTAAAGACCGTGATCGCTCCGCCCGTGGCACCAAATGCCTTGGACAGCGAGGACAGAAGAATCAGACGGTCGCGCCGTTGCTCACCAGCAGCAACGAGTGCATAACCTCCGCCTGTTACGCCGTGAATCGATGTGCCGTGGGCGTCATCGGCATACAGATAGCCTTCAAAGCGCTCCGCCAGCTGCAACAGTCGATTGATCGGATACAAACCCCGCATCGAGCCAATGCTGTCCGTGAGGATGATGGGTGTATTGCCTGCCGCTACCGCCGTGGAGCAAGCCTGTTCGACTTGGTCCACGTCATTGCAGTCGCATCGCTGTACAGGGCCGAACTGCCACAGGATCCCTTGCAGCACCTGCATTGAGGCATGGGCCGCCCGGTCGACGATCCAGCCCGGGCCACGACGCAACGGATAGGACGGTAACTCGCCTGAGCCCAGTAACGGCAGGCAGCCCAGATGCGCACTGCCCACCGAGTTGAAGGTCACCGTGTAGCCCTGGAATATCTGGTTCAACTGCTCGTCGAGTTCGCGCATGGGCGGTAGCAGTACGCGGGTTCGTGCGGCGGCGAATTGCACGCCGAAGGATTTCACGGCGCTCACCGCGCTTTGAATCAGACGCGGGTCGCACTCCAGTCCCAGGTAAGAACATGAGAGAAACTCGGTCAGCCGCTCACCGCTGCTCAATTCGATGGTCTTGCCCTCACGGCTCACCAGTTTCAAGCCATTGAGGCCGGCATCAAACAGCTGCTGCTGATCGTCACGAGCCTGACGCACACGGTTTTTTACCCAGTTGACGGTTGGGTGCTGATTGTTCATCGGGATACCTGCAGAGGTGTCGTCTGGCGGTAGACCTGCACGCGCCAGAGCTGGGTTTTTTCTCGTGCGATCGCGTCCTGGTACTGGGCAGTGATATCGCAGAAGCCTGCACAATCGGGCTGGACGATGTGCAAATGTCCACGCATGACCAGCAACGCCTCTTCGGCAAGGGACGGCCGCAGCCGTTGCAAGACACTCGCTCCAGCGACCTGGGGCATGAAGGAAGGCACGTCCGAGAGCGATACGAAATCGACGTCCGTGTGTTTGGCGGCGCAATCGATAATGTCGGCCTGCACGATGCGCAACTCACACTGCTGAATGGCCTCTCGGGCACGCTTGAAGATCCGCGGATCGCACTCCAGCGGGAAACCTTCGGGGTAGCGCAGCTCACCAAAAAACAGCATTTGCACAAAGAAGCTCTCGCGCACGATCTGCGTGTTAAACAAGGTGTGGAAGATATCCAGATACGCTGCGCGGGAGCTGATACCCAGGTTGTTGGGTGGAAACGAACCTTTGTACAACAACGAATTGAGCACTGCTGCGTTGCCCAGCAGCGAGATCACAGCACGCCAGCGCCTGAGGGGAAAACGGGTTCGGTAATAATCGGTTTGCTCGCCGAGATCGCAGCACTGAAAAATCTCTCTCCCCGCCCCGCCGGTAAACAGTCGATTGACCTTCGCCAATCGCTGCAAAGTCTGCTCAAAGGCCCCCATGTAGATCGGCGCCTGCCAATGACGTGTCTGGAAAAACTCCGCCAGCCAGTGGCGATCGACACGCGGCAGATCCAGTTGCTCAAGTATGGATTGGCGTCGCGACGGCAAAACCCCTGGGTGGTAACCCATGAAGTCCATAAACGATGTGTAATCGGTCTGTTCCAGCAGAGCAAAGCGCAGTCGCGTGAACGCCAGTTGCGGCGCACTTACATCGATGCAGGTCATGCGTGCGGGGTTGCGGGCCAGCAGCGGCAGCAGCCGTCCGCCACTTCCCGCGACACCGACCACGTGCCTGGCCCGCGGGGGCAGGATGGCGAACTCCAGTGCGGTGTCTTCATCCCCCAGCGCATAGTTCAGTCGCTCGAAATAGTCAGCCATGCCTGCCCCCGTGCGTCGTTCGGGAAAATCGCCGTGAAGGACTCATGAGTTATCCAGTGCGTGCAGGAAGTCATAGCGTGGTGCGAGGCCGTTTTGCCAGGCCTCGTACTGCTCATAGACGGCTTCAAGCATGTTGCCGGTCAAACGCAAACTGGTTTCCATCACGGTAGCAACGGCGTCCCAATCGGATTGATCTTTGCAAGTTCGCTGCAGGATGAGTTTGATTTCGTTGAAGTGTTCGATATCAATATCGGAGTGAGCAATAAAGAATGTCAGCTGAGCCGGTTTTAACGACAATTTTTCGCTCAAGCCATTAATAAGCGGATTAATAAATTGATAGGCGTTTTCTGCCCAGTAACTGTACCCAAGCCGTTGCAGTGGATTACCGGTAAAAGATATCCAGTATAAATAGGCAATTAACACTTCGGTGGCCGGTAGTGCCGTCGGTATATCGAAGACTTCATTCTTGAGGCCCAGACTCATGACGTCATGCAGTGCCATTTTTTCATGGCCGACCTCTTGCGCAGCATGCTCAAAACAAAATTTTGCATACACCGGATTGTCGGCATGGCGCACGCCCACCAAACCCTGGTTTCGCGCATTGTGTGCGGTGTAGTGGAAAGTCTCGATCATGTAAATCGCATACAAGGCCTTCGAAACGCTGCCGCCGCGGATGGCTTTAACCAGCCGCGAGTTATCGAGAATATCAGCCCATACATTTTCGATTCGTTCGTCCAGCAGGCTCAACTGTTGTTCAAAACTGGCATGCGCGGTCATCGTGACTCTCCGGTGAATTGAGGGCGGTGTGGGCGGGTTGTTGAACGGCTGCGAGGATCTGCGGCCATTGCGCTGAGAGCAGCCAGTAATCGCCGCGGGCGCGTTGTTCGATATGCAGGGAGTCGGTGGTGATCGATGTCAGGCCGAAGCGCTGGAACAGCCGCCGCTGGGGTGATCGGCACAGGGCGGTGACGCCCTCATAACCGCGCTTGATCGCCCATTCGGTGGCCGACGCCAGCAGGCAGTTGACCGACACCGGCAGGTGACCCTGGGAAAGGGTGATCAACCGGCTGAACTCGACATGACGCGACAGCGCCTGGGTTGGCGAAAGATGCTGATGCGCCAGTGATGCCCATTCAAACGGTGAGGGCGTCACTCTCAATACCGCCATCAACTGGTCTTGTTGATAGAGCAGAAAGTGCGTGCTGCGGGCCGTTATCGCCAAGCTTGTTTCCAGCAAACGGGCTCTGGAGGTCAGCATGTAGTGTTGCAATCGCAGCCGAAACTGCCGACCAATAAACCGTTCAAACTCTCGCGTGTCTGATCCGGCTTCGAGAGTAACCACATGACAATTTTCATGCTGACGTTTTAATGTCGACTGAAGTGCCTGCAGATAATCCGTGAGTTGTAATTCCGTAGTATCCATTCCTTCTCCGCAGACGTTAACTTATCGAAGTTTTCTGAGCGCATTGAAATGATGGATGCTTTTAGAAATATCGCCACTGCGCGATTTCTGATAATGACGTAGGAAAAATTACTGAAACTGGATGCTCGTCGATTAGTCCGACACATTAAAGACAGATATAAACAAAAAGTTGTTGTATTTTAATAGTTACTTGAAGGAAAAATCGCAGCCATATGTAGTACTCCTCGCCTTGAAAGCCGAGGAGTGCCACCTATATCTATATAAGCTTGAAACGGAATGTCAGTCAGGACGAATGACGTTACCGCTGGCCAGGTCACGGATGACGCTGGGGTTTTTGCGCCCACCCAGTTGTCCACCCAATACCAGGTCAATCTGTCCGCGGAAATACTGCTCGACCCTCAAGCGCGTGCGCGCCGCCGGACGTCCTTGCGGGTTGGCCGATGTCGAAATCAGCGGCCCGACCATTGAGCACAAGTCACGCACCTGCGGGTGATCACTGACACGCAACGCGACGGTGTCATGCACCCCGGTGACCCATTCCGGCAACAAGTTCTGATGCGGCACCAGCCAGGTGTTCGGCCCTGGCCAGGTGCTGGCCATGCGGTCGATCCAGTCCTGCGGGAAGTCTTCAAACAGAAAGTCGAACTGGCGAATATTGTCGGCGACCAGAATCAGGCCCTTGTCGACCGAACGGTTCTTGATCGCCAGCAGTCGATCCACCGCTTCTTCATTCCACGGATCGCAACCCAGCCCCCAGACAGCTTCGGTTGGATAGGCAATCACCGCCCCGGCGCGAATCTCTCGCGCGGCTTGTTGCACACGCCAACTGTTGACCATGAAAAAACTCTCCACAAACAGGTTTCGCGCAGTTTACCGATCTTCCTTGTAAAACCTAGCTCGTCCTGGCCAGCCAGCGACCGTTTTCGCACACCGCACGGCCATCCATTTCCAGTTCCGTGAGGGCCACCAACACTTTGGGCAAGGCCCAGCCACTGCTATCAGCCAAGCCTTCGCTGGTATGCGGTGCGGCGTGCAGCAGCGTGAGCAGTGGATGAGTCTCTTTGGGCGTGTCCATAGACATCGGTAAATGCTGCCAGCCGCGCAGGGCTTCGAGGATGTGCTCTATGGTTTCGACCAGCACTGCGCCATCTCGAATCAACTGGTGACAGCCGCGTGCTCCGGGGTGATGAATCGAGCCGGGAATGGCGTAAACCTCCCGTCCCTGTTCCGCCGCCAACCGCGCGGTGATCAGCGAACCGCTGGCCACACTCGCCTCGACCACCAGCACGCCAAGGGACAAGCCACTGATGATCCGGTTGCGCCGCGGGAAGTTGCTGGCGCTTGGGCCGGCATCCAGCGGAAACTCCGAAAGCACTGCGCTGCCCGAGGCAATCATCGCATCGGCCAGCCGCTGATTGCGCTGTGGATAAAAATTTTCCAGGCCGGTGCCCAGCACACCCACGGTTTGCCCGCCGACATCCAGAGCGGCCTGATGCGCGGCGGCATCAATGCCCAGCGCCAGACCACTGGTGATGACAAAACCGGCGCCCGCCAGGCAGCGAGAGAAGGCTGCGGCGGTGTCCATTCCCGGACGCGAGGCACGGCGGCTGCCAACCATCGCCAGTTGCGGTTTTTCAAGAATCAGTGGGTCACCCGCGACGAACAACAACGGCGGCGGATCCGGGATCTGTGCGAGCAGCGCCGGATAATCCGCTTGATCCCACATCAGTAAATGTTGATTGGGCCGCTCTAGCCAGCGCATTGCGTGGCTTGCGCCATCGCGCACTTCAGGACATCGCCGCGCCTCGGCACACGCCGCCGGCAATCCCAGCGAACGCCAGGCACTGGCCGGGGCGCTGATGGCTTTGGACGCCGAGCCAAAGGCTTCAAGCAATTTGAGAAAGCGCTTCGGACCGATTGTCGGCAAGCGGTGCAGGCGCAGGCGCGCTTCCAGTTCCGCAGGGGAAACCGGTGTACAGACAGGCAGCATAAAGGATCAATCCTTGATCGTTATAAGCCCCGAACCATTCGGAGCAAGCTGTGGATAACTCTGTTGGTAACTTGTTAAGCACGCTACGGATTTCGCACCTTGTCGAGCACCGCCAATGAGCGCGATGCGTTAAGGACGAGGCCGTAGCTGAGTTTGTCGTAGGTGCGGAACACCATCAGTAATCCGGCGCGTTCGTCGGGGATTTTCAGTGGCTGACCGGTGATCCGGTCGCGCACGGTTTCGCCGGTTTTCATCACCACCAGCACATTGCCTTCAGCCAGGCCGTCACGCTTGCCCTTGTTCAGGGTGACCACGTCCATTGCGCCAATCTGGGTGACACCGCGCGGCACGTCGATGATGACGCCGTTGATGTTGCTGGTCGGCGCGCTGGGCATGAAAGTCGAGTTGATTGAGCGCTCTTCGCCGCTGAACAAGCGGTCGCCGAGGCGTACTTCCTGTGTGGTGCGTTGCAGGGCGAGGGTGGCGACATCGCCCTCGGTGGCAACGATTTCCCCACCACCAATGTCATCGGCGTTGATCCCGAGAAACTCCTTGGTCTGCGGATCGGTGTAAATCTTGCCCTGTCGGAAGATGCCGTAAACCGGCTGGTCCGGGTCGAAGTGGCCACGAGCGAAAATGCGGTCGCCGGTGCCGCTGAGCACCCGTTCGGCATCGCCGGCGACGATGTACGGCGCCTTGTCGAAGTCTTCGGCCTTGTCGACGATGCGATTGCTCAATAGAAAGCTGTTGATGGATTTGAGTGGAATGCTCGGAATCGCCTCGGCCACCGGACTGGTGCGAATGCGTGGAGAGAGCTTGATGGTGCCGCGCGACTCGCCGCGATTGAGGGTCAGGCGTGGCTGGCCGTTGACGTAACTGAACGTCAGCGTGTCGCCGGGGTAGATCAGGTTGGGGTTCTCGATCTGCGGATTGGCCCGCCACAGTTGTGGCCACTGCCAGGGCTCGCGCAGGTATTTGCCGGAAATATCCCAGAGTGTGTCCCCCGAAACCACCGTGTATTGCTGTGGAAAACCATCCCTGAGTTGCACTTGCCCCTGCGCCGCGCCAGCCGAAGCCAACAGCAGCAGGGCGAGTAGTGTTTTCCTCATGCAGTGAATCCCTTTATCATGTGCGCTCGCGTGAATCGTCAGAGCCCCCGTGGCTCGCTTGAGCAAAATGCACAAGCTACGCTTCACAACGGTAGCCTGCATCTTCGGACCTGCCAGGCCATCGACCCGACTTTACTCAACATGTGCAGCAATCAGCCTATGGCCATTTTAAACATCCTCGAATTCCCGGACCCGCGTCTGCGCACTATCGCCAAGCCTGTGGCTGTAGTGGACGACGAAGTGCGTCAGTTGGTCGATGACATGTTTGAAACAATGTATGAAGCGCCGGGCATCGGCCTCGCCGCGACCCAGGTCAACGTGCACAAACGTATCGT
>OFQU01000284.1_pt1 | contig 11394 bp, 13 predicted proteins | sample 1542981 | NCBI WGS metagenome assembly OFQU01 (sample SAMN07774233, study PRJEB24372) | wastewater metagenome | isolation source: Exp Tend CN 90WW | collected 2016-02
AGGCACGGTTTTTCTCGCTGACGTTCTTCATGTCGCGGTTGCGGTACGGCTGGTAACCGTCGGAGACGTTGTGGCTGACATACGCCAGCAAGCCCAGATCGCCGAAACCGTTGCTGAAGATATTCTCGACCCGGGCATCGCCGGTGGTGCCGCCGAAGGTATCGAGGCCCATGTTCACCTCGCCCGAGGCCTTTCGACGCTGTGGCGAGCGAGTGACGATGTTGATCACCCCCGACACCGCTTGCGTGCCGAACAACAGACTCTGCCCACCCTTGAGCACTTCGATGCGTTCGATGGCGTTCGCCGGCAAGGTGTCCAGATACAAGCCACCGTACAAGCGGTTGTTCAAGCGCACGCCGTCGAGCAGGATCAGCGTATCGTCGTTGCGCCCGCCCAACAGGGAATAAGTGCCGTAGTCGAACGGGCCGTTTTTCGGTGCGACATAGAGGCCGGGAATGAACATCTGCATGACGCGGCTGACATCCGCTCCGGGGCCGGCGCGCTCGATCTGTTCGCGGCTGACGATGTCCACTTTGCTGCCGTAATGCGCCATGTCGGCGACGGTCGTGGACTCCACCGACGGTGCGGAAATGATTTGCTGATTGAGTTCCAGAGGCGCTTCGTCGGCCAGCAGCAGCGGACTGAACAGGCAACCGAATAGCAGGGATGGAGCAGAGGAGTTGAAAGGTCGAATCATTGTCTTCTCGAAAAGGATCTTCGCAGAAGAGCATGCAGGAGAAGGCATCGCGCACACGCCGACACCGGCCCATGCCCGCCCACCGCAGGATTTTGCCAAACAGAAATTTCGGGCCGGTCTCCGGGCTCGCGCGTATCGATGCTTTCACCTTCCCATGGCCGTCTGGCCACAGTGGTGTGTCGAAAGCATCACGCGCATACCGTTGCGGGGGCAGCACCGGACTTGTTCAAAAAGAACGTACCGGTTTCCCGTTTCACCCCATGCACGGCGGCATGGGACACCTGAAACTGGACGGCATCTGAACACTCGAAAGACCGTTCGTCAACGCCGCAGCCATTATCGGACGCTCAGTTCAGCCCGGCTGCAGGGCGGCAAACTGGTTGCTCAACCACGCATACAGTTGCGATACCGCGGGGGAAATTTGTTTGCGATGCGGGCACACCAGACTCAACGGCGAGGCTTCTCCGGGAAAGTCCGGCAGCAGCACAAGCAGACGTCCTGCGCTCACGTCAGCGCTGACATCCAGCCAGGATTTGTTGGCGATACCTTCACCGTCCAGTGCCCAGCGCCGAACCACATCGGCGTCGTCGCTGAACAGCGGGCCAGAGACCTGAATCGTCTGACCGGCCAGGCTCCATTTATCGAAGACCCGACCATTCTGCAGGTAGAGCAGGCATGGATGATTCAACAAGTCCTCCGTCGTTTCTGGCTGCCCGTGGCGTTGCACGTAGTCCTTCGATGCGACCAGCACCCGTTTATTCCAAGGCGCGAGTGGCAGAGCCACGTAGTTGGCGTCTTCGTTGGTACCGTATCGAATGGCGACGTCGACGGGGTCGCGAAACAGGTCGGCCATCTGGTCCGACAGCACAAAGCGCAGGGTCAGTTCCGGATGCTGACGACGGAACATCGTTAGCCACGGCAGCAGAATATTGCGCCCCAGATCAGACGGCGCAGTGACTTGCAGCACGCCGCGCAGCGTGGCGTTTTCACCCCGCAGGTTGTCCTCGCCTTGTTTCAGGGTTTCGAGCACGGCGTGGGCGGTGGGCAGGTATTGCTCACCTTCGGCAGTCAAACGCAGGCTGCGGGTGGTTCGCGCGAACAGGCGCACATCCAGTTCGCGCTCCAGCCGTTTGATGGCAGCGGCGACCTGGCCGGGCAATAAATCGGCCTCCAGCGCCGCGGCGGTAAAGCTGCCCAGCGCTGCGCTGCGGGTGAACAGGGCGAGATCATCGATGCGGATCATTTTCTCTTCTGCAGTGAAAGTGTTGGCGCATTCTGCAGGTTTTTCTTTCTCCGTGGGAAGCCGAAGATGGTGGCAAGTGAATGCTTCAACCCTTCAGACAGCGAGCCCCCATGAAAGCCATCACCTTTGTACACCACGCCCTGCCCATTGAAGATCCGCAATCCTTGCAAGACATCGAGATGGCTGCGCCAGTGCCCGGTCCGCGTGATCTGCTGGTCGAGGTACGGGCTGTTTCAGTCAACCCGGTCGACACCAAGGTGCGCGCCGGTACTTTCACAAAAGAACCGAAAATTCTCGGTTGGGATGCGGCCGGCATCGTCCGCGAAGTCGGTTCGCAAGTGACTCTGTTTCAACCGGGCGACGAAGTGTTTTACGCCGGCTCGATTATTCGCAGCGGTAGCTACAGCGAATTGCATTTGGTCGATGAGCGGATTGTCGGGCACAAGCCGCGTTCGTTGAGTGCTGCCGAGGCGGCGGCATTGCCGTTAACGTCGATCACCGCGTGGGAATTATTGTTCGACCGTCTCGGTGTCGCCGAGGCCAGCGGGGAGGGCAAATGCCTGTTGATTACCGGCGCGGCGGGTGGCGTCGGTTCGATGCTGGTGCAACTGGCTCGGCAGTTGACCCGACTCACGGTGATTGGCACCGCCTCGCGACCGGAGACCGCTGATTGGGTGAAGCAGTTGGGCGCCCATCACGTCATCGATCACAGCCAGCCACTGCTCGCTCAGTTGCAGGCACTCGGTATTGCCGAGGTCGATTACGTCGCCAGCCTGACCCACACCGAACAGCACTTTTTACAGCTGATCGAAGTGCTGCGACCGCAGGGTCGTCTAGCGGTGATTGATGATCCCGAGAGCCTTGATGTCATGCCGCTCAAGCGCAAGTCGTTGTCGCTGCATTGGGAGTTGATGTTCACCCGTTCGTTGTACGAAACGGAGGACATGATCGAGCAGCATCACCTGCTTGACCGGGTCTCGGACCTGATTGATCTGGGGGTTTTGCAGACCACCGTCGGCGAGCACTTCGGTGCGATCAACGCGGCAAACATGCGCCGCGCTCATGCAGTGGTCGAGAGTGGCAAGGCTCGGGGCAAGATCGTTCTCGAAGGCTTCTGATAACCGTCACTTGAACCGTCATACGGGCGCTATAAAGGGCCCGTCAGGAGCACTTTATGCGTATGAAAACCCTTCCCGCCGTTATCGCCTTGTTATCGGCTGCCGCGTTTGGTGCGCCGTTCGCCCACGCCATCAACGCTGTCGCCTTGCCGGCGGATGCACCCGCCGATCGATCCTTCGGCAAGCTTGAACAAGTGCATGCGTTCTACGATGCGATGCCCACCGGTGTGACCGTCAGCGAGACCGGACGGATCTTCGTCAACTTTCCGCGCTGGGGCGACAACGTGCCGTTCACCGTGGGCGAGATCCGCGACGGCAAAGTGGTGGCCTATCCGAACGCCGCGATCAACAAGGAAAACCCCAACGACCCAAGCGACGGGTTAATCAGTGTGCAAAGCGTGGTGGCTGATGGTCAGGGGCGTGTCTGGCTGCTCGACACCGCAGCGCCGGGCTTCGCCGACCCCAAGCCGCGAGGAGCGAAACTGGTTGCGATAGACCTTGCCAGCAACAAAGTCGTCAAGCGGCTGGTGTTCCCGGACAACGTGATGTTGCCCAGCACCTATGTCAACGACATGCGTTTCGACTTTCGCAACGGCGCCGAGGGCACCGTGTACCTCACCGACTCCTCGCTGCGAGGCCCGGGCGCAATCATTGTCATGGACATCGCCAGTGGGCGTGCCATGCGTCGTTTGAGCGGCGTGCCGGCAACGTCGGTTGATCCGGCTTTCGTCCCGGTCGTTGAAGGTTTGCCAGTGATGGTCGAAGGCGCCGACGGCAAACCCAAACCACTGGGTGTGGCGTCGGACGGTATTGCCCTGTCAGCCGATGGCCAGACGCTGTATTTCACGCCTCTGTCCAGTCGACACCTGTATGCCGTGTCCACTGCGCTGCTGCGCGATGCCAGCGTCAGCGAGCAACAACTGGCTGCCGCCGTGCAGGATCTGGGCGAAAAAGGTGCCTCCGATGGCATGGAGGCTGACGCCGACGGCGCCGTCTACGCCGGGGACTACGAACACAACTCGATCCGCAAAAGGCTGCCGGATGGCCAATGGCAGACGCTGGTGCACGACCCACGGTTGCTCTGGCCTGACACGTTGTCGATCGGCCCCGACGGTTATCTGTATTTCATCGCCAACCAGTTGCACCGCCAGGCGGCGTTTCGCGGCGGGCAGGATCAACGACAGAAACCCTACAGCCTGCTGCGTCTGAAAATCGACGCGGCGCCTGCGCCTACGCGCTAAAACCTGTTTATTTTTCGGAGAACTGATGATGAATGCGTCCACTGAAGTGTTGGTTTCGATTGCCGTACTCAAGGCCAAAAAGGGTCAGGAACAGGCCTTGAAAGAAGGGCTTCTGGCACTGGTCGAACCGACCCGGGCAGAGCCAGGCAATCTCGATTATGTGTTGTTTGAACTGCGCGATGAGCGCGGTACGTTCTACATGCGCGAGGCGTTCAAGGATCAAGCGGCACTGGATGCGCATTTCGCCATGCCGTATTTCCAGCGTTTCGCCGCTACGGCGGATGACCTGCTTGAGGAGCCCTTGCAACTGATCTTTCTTGAACAGGTATCGAGCTGACGGCATCGCGCAATTGTTGAGTGGCTTGCGGGTGCCCGGGTCTATATTCTTCACGGCTGTTTATGTGCGTTGGATATTGGCTGAGAACAGCCTTTCAATTAGGGAAGAATTGAATGCCGTTCAGGGTGATGGTGGTCGGTGGCTACGGTAATTTCGGTAGCATCGTTTGCGGGCATTTGGCGGTCATGCCGGGTGTAGAACTGCTGCTCTCGGGACGCGACCCGCATAAGTTGCAGCGCAAGGTCGATGAGCTGAACAGCCAATCGGCTGCTGTCGTCCAAGGTTGGTGCGGTGATGCCATGGGCCCTGCGTTCAGCGCCGCTTTGCGCTTGCTGAATATCCGGTTGGTGATCCACACCGGCGGGCCGTTTCAGGGGCAATCCTATGCAGTCGCCGAGAATTGCATCGCTGCTCAAGTGAATTACTGCGACCTGGCGGACTGCCGAACCTTCGTCAACGGCGTGGGTATTCTCGATGCACGGGCGAAAGCGGCGGGCTTGGCGATCCTCAGTGGTTGCAGTTCAGTGCCGACGCTTTCGTCAGCGATCATTGATCAGCAGCGTCACCGATTCTCGCGTATTGACGCGATCGAACATGGCGTTAGCGCTTCGACGAAAATGCCGGGATTGTCGACAATCGAAGGTGTGCTGGCTTACGCCGGCAAGCCGATCAAACAACTGAAAAACGGCAAGTTGCATGAAGTGTCGGGTTGGCAGGATCTGACCTTGCGCAAAATTCCGCAACTGGGCACTCGCTTGCTGGCCAATGTCGACGTACCGGACATGGATATCTTCGCCGGCCGCTATGGTGCACACACGCTCAGCTTCAAGGCAGGTGCGGGGTTGAAACTCGCCGGTGTTGCCAACGCTTTGTTAGCGCAGGCAGTCAAGATCGGGCTGGTTCGCGACCATCTCCCCTGGGCCGCCAGACTGCATCGGCTGGGCTGTCGATTCGAGCGATTCGGCGATGGCAAAAGTGCGATGTACATCGACGTTCAGGGCGCAGGCGTTGAAGGGCAACCGCTGACCATGACCGCACAACTGACCGCTTTTAACGACAAAGGCCCGGAAATCCCCAGCTGCGCAGCCGTCGCACTGGCCGCGAAAATGGCCGGAGGTCATGTGCCGCAACCGGGTGCCCGGCCCTGCGTCGGCGAAATCAGCGTTGACGAATACCTGGCTGCGATCAACGATCCGGCCAACCTGAGCCTCTGCGTGCAATTTTCTGACGGCAGTCCTGGTCAGCTTTCTGATCCGGCCACCGATGGCGCAGGCATTTTCAGAAAGCGCTGTTCGTGATCAGGGTTTGGCAGCAGGCAGCTGTCGTACTTGCCGAACAGCCGATAGCGATTCAACGCGATGCGGTCATAAGCCCAGTTCCGCAGCCCACGCGGGAAAACGCGCAGCAAGCGCAAGGGCTGCCAGCGGCCGGGCAACTGACCGACGACTTCGAAAAAGGCATCTGATCGCTCCCAATAATTTTGGTCGCGAATCACCGCCATGGTGTCGAACTGGTCCATCGGCAACCCCGCCCACGCCAGCAGCGCCTGCCCTTCGGGTGACTGCACTGCCGCCAGTCGCACGCGCCGTTGATGATCATGCCGAATCAAAAAACGCGCCCAGCGATTGCATAGCTTGCACACACCGTCGAACAGCACCACGGTTTCACCGGGTTTGAGCAATGGCGCGGGGGTAGGGCGGGTCTGCGCGGCTGGCATGAGCGTGAGTCCATCGGAATCGGTTGCTGCGGATCATATCGCAATGCTCCCGGCCGACTGAAAAGTACTGGATTCTCGCATTGACATATCGAAAAATGTCGATATCCTCGCGGCATGGACTTACTCGAAATATTCAAAGCACTTTCAAACCAGACCCGACTTGAAATCCTCAAGGGTTTGAAAGACCCCGAAAAGAACTTCCCGCCGCAGGATGAAGGTGACGTTCATACGGTGGGCGTTTGTGTGAGCAGTATCCAGGAAGGTGTCGGGCTGTCGCAGTCGACGGTGTCTTCTTATCTCGCAACGCTGCAACGCGTGGGTCTGGTTGAAGTCAGGCGTATCGGTCAGTGGACCTACTACAAGCGCAATGAAGCAACCATCAGCGTTCTTGCCGAGAACATCGGGAAGGACCTGTAGTTTTGAGCTGTCTTTTTACCTGAAGATATCGAGAAATCTCGATATCCCTTTTTATCGAAATGAGGATATACGATGAAAGCTCTGATACTTAAATCATTTGGCGGCCCGCAAGCATTCGAACTTTGCGACGTGCCCAAGCCCGTGCCTCAAGCGGGACAGGTTCTGGTCCGGGTTCACGCGACTTCGATCAACCCGTTGGATTTCCAGGTTCGACGCGGCGATTATTCCGACCTGGTGCAACTGCCGGCCATAACCGGGCATGACGTATCGGGCGTTGTCGAAGCGGTGGGGCCGGGCGTGACGAGCTTCGTTCCCGGAGACGAGGTCTGGTACACCCCGCAGATATTTGACGGCCAAGGCAGTTACGCCGAGTACCACGTGGCCGCCGAAAGCATTGTCGGCAAGAAGCCTGCCGCGCTGAGCCATCTGGAGGCAGCAAGCCTGACGTTGGTGGGCGGGACGGCGTGGGAAGCATTGGTCGTGCGTGCGGCGCTCAGAGTGGGCGAAACCATTCTGATACACGGTGGTGCCGGGGGCGTCGGGCATGTGGCGATTCAACTGGCAAAAGCCATTGGCGCCAAGGTGTTCACGACGGTGCGTGAAGCGAACAGTGAGTTCGCACGCAGTATGGGGGCCGATGTGGTCATCGATTACGAAAAGGAGGATTACGTCGAAGCCATCCTGCGAGAAACCGCTGGGCGTGGAGTCGATGTGGTGTTCGACACCATTGGCGGCAACACGTTGTCACGCAGCCCCGATGCGCTTGCTCAACTGGGTCGCGTAGTTTCGATTGTCGACATTTCAATGCCACAAAATCTTGTCCAGGCCTGGGGCAAGAACGCCAGTTATCACTTCGTTTTCACCCGACAAAACCGCGGCAAGCTTGATGAGCTGAGCGCGTTGATTGAGCGTGGTCAGCTGCGCCCGCACGTGGGGGCCGTCTATTCACTTGCCGACATTCCCCTCGCGCATGCCCGGTTGGAGAGTCCCAACAATGGAATCCAGGGAAAAATCGCGATTGCCATCGAAGACAGCCTCATTGGCTGAGTGCACTTTCAACCGTTGAAACTCAATTTGGAGACACGCCATGATTTATGAAATCGCTTTGCTTCCCGTCCATAAAGAACAAGTAGAGCAGTTCCGCCATGCGTTCGCCGAGGTCGCGCCTTTACTCACTCGGGCAAAGGGTTACCGCGGTCACACACTCGCGCAGGGGATCGAAAGTCCCGAGGTCTTCAACTTGATCGTGCAATGGCAAACACTCGAGGATCACACGCCGGGTTTTGAAGCGAGTGATGACCATCAGAGGTTCATGCTGGGCTTGCAGGATTACTTTTCGCAAGATCCAACGGTCTATCACGTTGAGGGGCCGGAGTTTGCTAAAGGCTGACGCGTAAAGCCGAACAGCCCCCGTACCTTTAAAGAGAGGTATCGGGGGCTGATGTCGGAGAGCTTCGAATTTACTTGGCTATCAATTGCGCTTGGGCAACTTCCAGTTCGGCCGAATAAAGTGGCAGGTGTAGCCGTTTGGAATCCGCTCCAGGTAATCCTGATGCTCAGGCTCTGCTTCCCAGAAGGGACCGGCCGGCTCGATTTCGGTGACCACGCGGCCCGGCCACAACTTTGAAGCGTCAACGTCAGCAGCAGTGTCTTCGGCAACATCGCGTTGCTCTTCGCTGAGGTAGTAGATCGCCGAGCGATAGCTGGGGCCCAGGTCATTGCCCTGACGATTGGGTGTGCTCGGATCGTGTATCTGGAAGAAGAACTCGAGGATCTGCCGGTAACTGATCACGGCTGGATCGAACACGATTTCGATCGCTTCGGCATGATTGCCATGGTTGCGATAAGTCGCATTGGGGACATCGCCGCCGGTATAGCCGACCCGCGTCTGCAAGACACCGGGGTAGCGCCGCAGCAAGTCCTGCATCCCCCAGAAGCACCCGCCGGCGAGGATGGCAGTTTCGGTTTGGCTGGTCATGGTCTGTCCTTCCCCTCGGGAAATGATGTGTGTAGTCATTGTTATGAGGGCGTGTTGCCCAATTCCAAGGCTGAAGCGTTCATTTGCCCGCTGACCCGAGCGCAAATCCATTCACGGCTATAGGTCAATACGCTGTCAGCAATAGCCGTTGGAAAATGAATGAAACCGTGGGGCGAGGAGGGCAGCAGGTGCATTTCGACAGGCGCCGATTGCATCCAGCGCTCGGCGATGTCGAGGGTGTCGTCGCGTAACGGATCCAGTTCGCCGGCAAACATCAGCGCAGGCGGGAAATCACGGAAGTCGCCATATAGAGGTGACAACGGAGGCTGTCGGCGTTCCTCGTCACTCAAGTCTGGCGTGAGCATGCGCAACGCTTCAACTATGCCGGGGCCGTCCAGCACCAGGGTTTGCGGCGGTGCGGTGCGGACGCTCGGTGTGCCGGTCAAATCGTATACGCCGTAATACAACAGCGCGCCGCTTACCCGTTGCAGCAAATCGGGCGATTGCTTGAGCCCCAACAAAGTAGCTGCCGCCAGATGACCGCCGGCCGACTCGCCCACGACAATCACCGGCAGGCCGGCAAACTCATCGTCAGTCAGTAACCATCGAGCCGCGGCCAGGCAGTCTTGCATCACCCCTTCGATGGGGGTCGATACCGCAAGCCGGTAATCCACCGAGACGACAGTCACATCGCACGTATTAACGATGGCGACATTGAAGTTGTCATTCATCTGCGCATTGCCGATCACCCAGCCGCCACCGTGATAATCCAGCACAACGCCTTTTGCTCGACCTTTGGGCCGAATGATCCGCACGGCCACCGGTACTCCGCCGCTATCAATCACCCTGCTTTCAGCCGTGAGGCCATGCTTGAGCAATTTTCTCGCGCCGCCGACCTGACTGGCGCGCAGCAGCGTTTGAATCATCCTCGGCAGCACGCGATTGCGAATTTTAAAGCGCGGCAACCAGGCGAGTTTTCTGTTGAAGGCGTGCACTTGCGCCAACTCACGCTCGCCCTCCGGCCACGGCGCTTTTCGGGTGAATGTGTTCATCAGCGGTTCTTGATCAGAATGGAGAAATTCAACGCCGCGGCAACGCATAGCCACGCCAGGTAAGGAAACAGGATTAAACCAGTGATGAGATCAAGCTGCACGGCCAGTACCACCATTGTCGCAACTACTAGCCAGAGCAATGTCAGGATCACCATGGCGGCGAGAACTTGATGTGCGCCGAAGAACACCGGAGTCCACAGTGTATTCAGGGCTATCTGCGCAGCCCACAAAGCCAGCACCGTCTGACTCCCGGGAATAAGGCTCAAGCGGTAACCCGCCCATGCCAGCAACACATAGATGACTGTCCAGGCCACCGGGAACGCCCAGTTGGGTGGTGTGAAGCCGGGTTTGGCCAGTGACTCATACCACTCGCCCGGTTTGAACATGACGCCAGTGGTCGCGGCGGCCGCGCAGGCCAGAAGGAATATAAAGAAGGTCATCGCCAGTCCTTAGCTGTGGTCAGCTGTTTGGGAGTGTAAGAAAAGGACGCCCGGTGGCGCGAAAAGTTTGCATTGAGTGAAGACATTTATCCGTTCATGCGCGAGGCGAAATGCAGTTGAACTAAAAATTGACTGTTGAGTCAGGATAATCAGTTGCTTCTTCCTACAACCCTGGATGAAACCATGCACACTTATCTTCTGGAATACCTGTTCAACGGCGAGCCTCGCACTCACACCTTCGAGCTCAAGGAACCTCAATTGGGCGATCACGAGGCGGCCATGCATCTGCTGGAACTGCATCTGGGCGATGCCGAAAACGGCCTGATCATGCCCACCGCAGACTCGACGCCGCAGGAAATTCTGCAGCAGGCCGAGCGGGTGGGGATCACACACATTCAGGTGATCGCTAATCACTGACGCAAATCCCGATAGAAACTGCGGAATGCTGCGATCTTTTGATCCTGATCCTCATGCTGGGGAGAAGATCAAAAGACCGCAGCCCCGTTCCACTCGAATGGAACATGATCGCCAGCCCGCTCTGCGAAACGCCGATGGACTCGGTGGTGTGGTTGAAGATGATGGTGCCGGCAGTGCGGATGGGGTTGGTCACACCTTGGGTCGTTGCTTGATCGGGGGCGCTTGGAGGTGGGGACTTCGTTTGGCGGTGGAGGTTAGCAGTCGCAGATAACAGGATTATGACGGTTGGTGCAGACTGAGCTGCAACCGGTTGATTTCTGTCTGGAAAAGAATTTTCCAAGAGGGGTTGACCATAAGTTTTAGTCCTGTATTATTCACCTCCCGCCAGACAGCAGATTGCTTCTAGCGGGTGTAAGTGATTGATTTTAAATGAAAATAATCACTTGACAGCAAATGAGGCTGCTGTAGAATGCGCGCCTCGGTTGAGACGAAAGATCTTAACCAACCGCTCTTTAACAACTGAATCAAGCAATTCGTGTGGGTGCTTGTGGAGTCAGACTGATAGTCAACAAGATTATCAGCATCACAAGTTACTCCGCGAGAAATCAAAGATGTAACCAACGATTGCTGAGCCAAGTTTAGGGTTTCTTAAAAACCCAAAGATGTTTGAACTGAAGAGTTTGATCATGGCTCAGATTGAACGCTGGCGGCAGGCCTAACACATGCAAGTCGAGCGG
>OFQU01000285.1_pt1 | contig 11312 bp, 13 predicted proteins | sample 1542981 | NCBI WGS metagenome assembly OFQU01 (sample SAMN07774233, study PRJEB24372) | wastewater metagenome | isolation source: Exp Tend CN 90WW | collected 2016-02
TCCTGGATTGGGTCGCTACGCTCGCAATGACGGCTAACGATGAACCTAGCGCATCTTAGGCATCAGCCCATCGATCGCCGCCCAGCCGTCGAAGCCATAGCGGCGGATCGCCAACCAGCGCGCGCCCGTCATCCCGCCGAGCGCGACACGGCCGGCGCCAAGTCCTCGTCCGATACCCACGGCTCGCCCCACACCCAACGCCCGCGCACCCGGATGTGACCGGGTGGCAAAGACCGGCGACACGAACAGCCACGCGGCCCCCGCGCGGACACCGCGAATCGCCTCGCGCCGGTCATGCGCTGCATGGGTGAGGGCACGCCGGCCGCTATGCGACCCGACGCCTGGCAACCCGCCCGCCGCACTGATCCGCAACTTGCGTGCCGTCGCCAGCCGCCGCACCGTCAGGAACAGCCGGTGCCGCTCGCCTCGCGGCAGGCCGTAATGGCGGAACACCACGCCCGCACCTGGCGGCAACGCCCGGATCGCGGGCAGCAGCGCCGCGCCGATGCGTTCGTCGGTCATCAGCCACGCATGACGGCGGGGAGACAGATTGCGGTTCAGATCGGCCACCACCCCGCTATAGCGAGCGTCATGACCGTCGACACCCTGTCCCCGCCTGCACCCTCCGCTCTCCACAATGTCACCACCGCCATCGCCCAGGCCGCGCACATTGCCGGCCGGAAGGCGGAGGCGGTGACGCTGATCGCCGTGTCCAAGACGCACGACGCCGATGCGATCCGCCCACTGCTCGACGAAGGCCATCGCGTCTTCGGCGAAAATCGCGTCGCCGAGGCGGCGGAGAAATGGCCGGCGCTGCGCGCGGCCTATCCGGGCGTGTCGCTCCACCTGATCGGCCAGCTTCAGTCGAACAAGGCCGACGACGCGGTCGCGCTGTTCGACGTGATCCATTCGGTCGATCGCCCGTCGCTGGTCGAGGCGTTGGGCAAGGCGATGGCGAAGACCGGCCGGCGGCCCGACTGTTTCGTGCAGGTCAATATCGGCGCGGAAGACCAGAAGGGCGGTTGCGCCATCACTGATCTGCCCGCCTTGCTCGATCAGGCGCGCGCCGCCGGGCTGCCGATCGTCGGACTGATGTGCATTCCGCCCGCCGACGTCGAGCCCGCGCCCTATTTCGCCTTGCTCGCCAAGCTGGCGCGCGAGGCCGGTCTGACTGGCCTCAGTATGGGCATGTCGTCCGATTATCCGACCGCGGTGACGATCGGCGCGACGCACGTCCGCGTCGGCAGCGCCTTGTTCGGCGCCCGTGGGAGTGCCGCCGCATGACGCCGCGTGGCCTGTTGTTCGACTTCGACGGCGTGCTGATCGAGAGTGAATTCGCCGGCAACCGCCAGCTTGCCGAATGGCTCACCGACGCGGGCTATCCGACGACCCCCGAAGATTCGATGGCGAACTTCATGGGTCTCGCCGGCCCCGATTTCCGCAAGGCGATCGAGGCGTGGATCGGTGGCCCGATCCCCGCAAGCTTCGACGCGGCGCGGGATGCGGAGGATGCGCGCGCGATGGCGGAGGGGATCGATGCGGTGGCCGGTGCCGTCGCCTTCGTGCGCTCGCTGCCCGCCGATCTGCCGCGCGCGGTCGTCTCGTCCAGCCCGACGCGCTGGATCCGCCGTCACCTCGACCATATCGGGCTGGCCGACGCGTTCGGTGACCATATCTACAGCGGCCGCGAGCACGTGACCCGCGGCAAGCCCGCGCCCGACCTCTATTGGCACGGCGCCGCGGCGATCGGCGTGCCGATCGAGGCGTGCGCGATCCTCGAGGATTCGCCGGTCGGCGCCACCGGCGCGGTCGCGTCGGGCGGCCACGTCATCGGCCTGTGCGCCGGCACGCATTGCGCCATCGGCCACGACGCGCGGCTGAAGGCGCTGGGCGTACAGGCGATCGCGCACGACTTCACCGAGGTCGCGCGACTGCTGGGCCTTTAATCCCAACCCGTCATCCCGGCTCTGCACCGTGGCACCGATCAGTCCTCCCCCGCCAGGGGGAGGTGGCGCCGCCGAAGGCGGTGACGGAGGGGGAGGTCAGGGCGCGCGTCGTGGGCAGGGACGTTCCTTTCCGCCCCCTCCGTCATGCCGGCGGCATGCCACCTTCCCCTAACGGGGGAAGATCAGGCAACCCCGATAGGTCGCCCATCCTACAGCCGCGGGCCGGACACCTGCGCGCGCACCTTCTTCGGCGCGTCCTTGAACAGCGCCACCATCGCCGGATTGCGCGAATCGCGCACCGCATAGTCGCGGGCCGATAGGCCGGCGAGATTGTCCGTCTGGTCCGGGTCGGCGCCCTTGTTGATGAGCGTGCGCGCGATGCCTTCGTTGCGGGTGTTCACCGCCAGGATCAGCGGCGTCTGGCCCGAGGAATTGGCGAGATTCGGGTTCGCCTTGAACATCAGCAGCAGGTCAACCAGATCGTCGCGCCCGGCCATCACCGCCAGCGCCAGCGGCGTATTGCCCTTGGCATCACGGATGTTGGGATCGGCCTTATGCTGCAGCAGATATTGCATGTAGAGATTGCCCGAATGGCTCGTCAGGTCGTGCAGCGCGCCGCGGCCGGTGGTGGGCGATTTGGTGTTGATGATCGTGCTGCCCGGCGTTTCGATCATCGTGGTGACGGTCTTGCCGTCCTCCTTCTCGATCGCCTGCAGGAATTTGTAGCTTTCGGACTGTTGCTGCGCGGCGGCGGGGGTGATCACGGCGGCGGCGAGGCTGAGGGCGAGCAGGAAAGGGCGGCGGATCATCGTAGGTCCCTTGGACAAGACTTGCGGGCGCACCGGTAACAGATCACAGCTGCCACGGTCATGAACATTCTGCGCTTCGCCCGCCTCGCCGTGCCCGCCGCCGCTCTGGCGGTGGCCGCCTGCCAGCCCGCAGCCACCACGGCGCCGCCGCTCGCCGGCGCGAAGATCGGCGGGCCGTTCACCTTGGTCAATCAGGACGGCCGCACCGTCACCGACCGCGATTTTGCGGGCAAATACCGGATCATGTATTTCGGCTACACCTATTGCCCCGATGTCTGCCCCACCGATGCGGCGGCAATCGGCAAGGGCGTGGCGCTGCTCGCCAAGAGCGATCCCGATCTCGCCAAGCGGATCGTGCCGATCTTCGTCAGCGTCGATCCCGAACGCGACACGCCCAAGGTCCTGAAAAGCTTCGTCTCCGCCTTTTCGCCGCAGATGGTCGGGCTGACCGGCACGCCCGCCCAGATCGCCGCAGTGTCGCAGGCCTATGGCGTGTTCGCCGGCAAGGGCGAGGCGCAGCCGGGCGGCGGCTATCTGGTGAATCACAGCCGCGCGACCTATCTGATGAGCCCGGACGGCAAGCCGCTCGCGCTGCTGCCGTCGGACAAGGGGCCGCAAGCCGTGGCCGACGAAATCAAGCGCTGGGCGACATGAGCAAATTCTGGGAGCTGCCGATCGAGCAGCTCGATCGCGGCCAATGGGAGGCTCTGTGCGACGGCTGCGGCAAATGCTGCATCCACAAGCTGGAGGACGAGGATACGGGCGAGGTCGTGCCGACCAACGTCGCCTGCCGCCTGCTGAACCGCCGCACCGGCTTCTGCTCCGACTATAAGCACCGCCGCGCCTATGTGCCCGAATGCGTGCGGCTGACCGCGGGCAATGTGCGCGACATCGACTGGCTGCCCTCCACCTGCGCCTATCGCCTGCGCGCCGCGGGCGAGCCGTTGCGCGACTGGCATTATCTGATCAGCGGCGATCGCGAGACGGTCCACACCGCCGGCATCTCGGTGCGCGGTTGGACGGTCAGCGAGGACGATGTCGGCGACCTCGAAAACCATATCGTCGATCGCGAGCTGTGAGCGACCCGTTCGAGGTCGTCCGTCACCCCACCGCGCGGCGCGTGCGCCTGTCGATCGATCCGGCGAGCGGCCGAGCGCGGCTGGTGCTGCCGCGCCGCGCTGCGCTGAAGCCCGCACTCGCCTGGGCGCGCGGCAAGGCGGACTGGATCGCCGAACAGCAGGCGCGGTTACCGTCCGCGCGGCCCTATGCGCCGGGCATGGTGCTGACCGTCGCCGACCGGCCGCTGACCATCGACTGGCAGCCGGGCAGCCGCCGCCGGGTCGAAGTGGTGGGCGACACGCTGTCGCTGTCCGGCCCGCTCGACACGCTGCCGCGCCGCATCGAGACGTGGCTGAAGCGCACCGCGCTCGACCAATTGGCCGACGACACGGCCTATTATGCGGCCAAGGCCGGCGTGATCGTGACGAAGGTCGCGATCGGCGATGCGCGCGGGCGCTGGGGCAGCTGCGCCGTCGACGGCGTCATTCGCTACAGCTGGCGACTGATCCTAACGCCGGGCTGGGTGCGCCGCGCGACGGTGGCGCATGAGGTCGCGCACCGCGTCCACATGAACCACTCGCCCGCCTTCCATGCGCTCGTCGCGCAGCTGTACGACGGCGATCCGACGCCGGCACGCGCCTGGCTGCGCACGCACGGCGCAGGGCTTCACTGGGTCGGGCGATCGTCCTGAATCGGGCGCTGTAACGGCGCGCGCGGCGGCAGATAGCCATCGCGCGGCGGCGGGCCTTGCCGCGACGGAGCGGTGGCGGAGGGCACACGCTGCCCGTCCCGCGCGCCATCGCGCGGCGCCGGATCCCGCGACGGCGCATCGCGGCCGGTGACGCGGTCGATCAGGTCGTTGAGCTGCTGCTGCGGCGGCGTGTCGGGGGCGCCGCCGTCCGCCGGTTCGCCCTGCGCCTGCGGATCGGTCTCGCGCGGCGCCTGGGGCAGCGGATTGCCGTCCGGATCGACCATCGGCGCGCCCGCAGAGCCATCGTCGGGCTGGCCGTAATAGGCCTCCTCATCCGGCTCCAGCTGCCAGTCGGGCAGGGTCACCTGCGTGTCGAACTGCTCGATCGGCCGGTTGGCGGTGGCGGGCTTCATGAACGCCGCCCATGCCTTGGCCGGCGCGGTGCCGCCGTGCAGCCCGGCGACGGGCTTGGCGTCGTCGCGGCCCATCCACACGCCGGTGGTAAGACCGCTCGAGAAGCCCAGGAACCAGCCGTCCTTCAGCGAGGTGGTGGTGCCGGTCTTGCCCGCGACCGGCCGGCCGATCTGCGCGGCGCGGCCGGTGCCGGTGTTTACCGCGGTCTGCAACAGGTCGATCATCTCGGCCGCGACATAGGGCGCGACGAGCACGCGGCTGCGGTCCACCTCGTGGCTGTAGATCGTCTGGCCGTTCGCGGTGACGCGGGTGATGCCGTACGGTGTCACCGCGACGCCTTTGTTGGCGACGCTGGCAAAGGCGCTGGTCATGTCGATCAGCCGCACGTCGCTGGTGCCCAGCACCATCGCGGGATGCGTGTTGATCGGCGTCGTGATGCCGAAGCGTCGTGCCATCGCGGCGATGGTGGAAAAGCCCACTTCCTGCCCCAGCTTCGCCGCCACCGTATTGAGCGAATAGGCGAAGGCGGTGCGCAGACTGACCGGCCCCGAATTGCGCCGCGAATCGTTGCGCGGGCTCCAGCCGTCGATCGTCACGGGTTCGTCGACGATCGTATCCTCGGGCTTATGCCCGGCTTCCAACGCGGCGAGATAGACGAACAGCTTGAACGCCGATCCCGGCTGGCGCACCGCCTGCGTCGCGCGGTTGTAGATTGAGGTGACGTAATCCTTGCCGCCCACCATCGCGCGCACGCCGCCGTCGCGATCCAGGCTGACGAGCGCGCCCTGCACGCCGTTCGGCGCATTGGCGCGAATCGCCGCATCCGCCTCACGCTGCATCGCGGGGTCCAGCGTCGTCCACACTTCCAGCGGCGCGCTGGTCTCGTCGATCAGCGTGTCGAGCTGCGGCAGCGCCCAGTCGGTGAAGTAGCGCGCGCTATTCTGCTGGCGTTCGGGCGTCAGCTTCAGGTCAGCGACGTCCGCCGCCTGCGCTTGCGCCTCGGTGATGTCGCCTGCGCGCACCATCTGTTGCAGCACCACGCCGGCGCGGCCGCGTGCCGCCTCGGCATCGGCGGTCGGCGAGTAATTGGACGGCGCCTTCACCAGCCCGGCGATCACCGCGGCCTCGCCGATGCTCAGGTGATTCGCGCCATGGCCGAAGAACTTCCGGCTCGCGGCGTCGATGCCATAGGTGCCGCCGCCGTAGTACATCTTGTTGAGGTACAGTTCGAGGATCTCGTCCTTGCTGAACTTGCGTTCCAGCGCGAGCGCCAGGATCCATTCGCGGAATTTGCGGCCAAACTTCTTCTGGTTGTTCAGGAAGACGTTGCGCGCCAGCTGCTGCGTGATCGTCGATCCGCCCTGCACCCAGCGTCCGCGTTCGAAGCGGACCTGCACCGACCGCGCGATGCCGATCGGGTCGACGCCCGGATGGCCGCGGAACCGGCGATCCTCGACCGCGACGGTCGCCTGCCGCATGATCCTGGGGATCTGCGCATAGGGCAGCCATTCGCCATAGCTCGGCCCCAGAGAGGCGATGATGCTGCCGTCGGCGGCATGGACGCGGATCATCTGGCCGTTGGGCGAGCTTTTCAGCTCGTCGAAGCTCGGCAGCTGCGAGCGCGCGACATAGACCGCGATCACCAGCGCGCCGAAGGCGAGGATGCCGAGACCGATCAGAATCTGGAGGGTAACGACGATCCGCCGGCGCCAACGAGAGCGGGGGGCGGGAGCGGAGCGGGAGGTGCGCGCACGAGCCATGGAGGGGCCCGCGATTACGCGCTTCCGGGGCGGGTCACAAGCACGCGCGCATCGCGCCGCGCCGATTTGCGCGGACGCTGCGACCGGTGGCGGCTCAGCCCGCTACCCGCGTCGCGCTGGCGATCAGTCCGATGAGCCCGGGCGGCGCCAGTGCCACGCCCAGCGCGGCCCAGCGCCGTTCCGCCAGCGTCCGGATCGCGCCTGCGACCGCCATCGGCCGGATCAGCTGCCGCGCAAACCGCGTCTGCCACGCCGCCGATCCGGCAGGACCGTCGCGCAGGCAGGCATCCGCGGCGCTGATCCCGCTCGCCAGCGCGATGCCCATGCCTTCGCCGGCCAGGCTGGGGATGACGCCCGCCTGGTCGCCCAGCCGGAACAGCCCCGCCGCGCCGCCGCGCTCGCGCCAGCCATAGGGCACGTTGGCGATCGCATCGATCGGCGCATCCGACGCGCGATAGGCGAGCCGCTCGCCCAGCCGCGGATGCGCGGCGCCCAGTGCGTCCAGCAGCGCGGGCAGGCTGCCCGCCTCGTGCAGGCGCGACCGGTGAACCGCCATGCACAGATTGGCGCTGCCATCCTCCTGCAAGGCGATGCCGGCATAGCCGCGGTCGAACAGGTGCAGCTCGATCCGCCCGCGCAACGCCTGCTCCAGCGCGGGTGCCGGGCCCAGCCGCACGCGCACGCCCAACGTCGGATCCGTGCCGCGCGCCTCCGCCGGCCGGGCGAGGCCGCGCAGGTCGTGCTTGCCGGTGGCGAGGAACAGCGCGTCGCTGCGCAGCGGGCAGCCGTCGTCCAGCCACACCGCATCGCCCTCTACCCGGCGCACCGTGACGCCGGTTTCCAGCCCCGCGCCGCTCGCCTGCGCCTGTTCGCGGAGCAAGGTATCGAGCCGCCGCCGCGACACGCCGACGGCGGGGCGGGGCAGGCGTGCGGTCCGTACGCGCTGGCCCGCGAACAGCACCACCTCGGTCAGCCGATCGCGGTTGAGCGCATCGGCGTCGATACCCAGTTCCTTCAGCCGATCGAGCGTCCGCCAGCTGACGAAACCGCCGCACAAGGCATCCGCCGCCGCATGCCGCTCGAGCAGCAGCGGCGTCACGCCGCCGCGTGACAAGCGGATCGCTGCGGCCGATCCGGCCGGCCCGCCGCCGACGATCAGCGCAGCCGTTCGACGCATAGCCGGAAGGGGAAGGCGCGGAATACCCGCGCATGGGAGATACCCGCCTCGGCGAGCAGGGGTGGCCATTCGGCCGGGCGATAGGAGCGCGCGATCGACAGCGTGCCGTCATGCCGCACGATCGGATGCCAGCGCGCGATCCGCGCCAGCAGCGGAAAGCCCGCATGCGCAAAACCATGCCGATGCAGGTCGTTGACCAGCCAGCCACGCGTGGCTTCGGCCTCCATGAAGCGCAGGAAGGCGATCAGCTGGTCGTGCGTCATGTGATGCGCGACCAGGCTCGACAGGATAACGTCCCATCCGCCGCCCGCCAGATCGGCATAATCGCCGGTGATCCAGCGGATCGGCAGTTCGGGTGCGGTATGCGCGCGCGCCGCCGCCTCGCTGCGCGGGTTGAGGTCGACGCCGACCAGCTCGACCGGCAGCCGCCGCTTCGCCGCCCAGCGCGCGATCCGGCGCAGCATGTCGCCATCGCCGAACCCGACGTCGAGGATGCGCAGCCGGTCGGCGCCGCGCGCAGCACGCGCCAGGAAGCGCAGCGTCGGTCGCGCCGCCATCGTGACGACGTTGACGCGGGCAAGGTCGGCGACCACCGCGGCATAGACGTCCGCGGGCAGATCGTCCGCGTCCATCAGTTCGTCCGCCTGGGCACGGGTGGCGAGCGTCATGCCACGAACCGCAGCCGCAATCCCTCGGCGGCAAGCCCGGGACCGAAGGCAAGCGCGACACCCTGATCCACCGCGGGCGGGGCGGCGAGCAGACGGGCCAGGACGAACATCAGCGTCGCCGACGACATGTTGCCATTGTCGCTCAGCACCGCGCGCGACGCCGCCAGCGCGGCGCCGTCGAGCACCAGCGCGCCCTGCACCGCATCCAGGATCGATCGTCCGCCGGCATGCACTGCCCAGAACAGATCCTGCGCCGACGCCCCGTCGGTCAGCGTTGCGACCAGCGCGGGATCGTGCAGCGCGGCGGCGATGCGTCCCGGCACCGCCCCGTCCAGGTGCATCGCGAAGCCCGTGTCGGTGATATTCCAGCGGATCAGCGCCTCGCTGTCGGGCAGCGTCGCGGCAAAGGGCGCCTCCAGCATCAGCCCCTGCGTCTCCGCATCGGCGCCCGTCACCAGCGCCGCGGCGGCACCGTCGCCGAATTGCAGCATGGCGAGCAGCGGCTCGATCTCGTGCGTCGCCTGCAGATGCAGCGTCGACAGCTCCACCGTCACCACCAGCACGCGGGCGGCGGGGTCGGACCGGACGATATGCCGCGCGGTGCGCAGCGCGACCACTGCGGCATAGCAGCCCATGAAGCCGATCAGCAGCCGCTCCGCGGTTGGCAGGCCCAGCCGCGCGGCGATGATCTGGTCGATTCCCGGCGCGACGAAGCCGGTGCAGCTCGCGACGACCAGATGGGTGATGCCATCGAGCTCCACGCGCGTCGCCAGATCGTCGATCGCGGCGAGGGCCAGCGCCGGCGCAGCCTCGGCATACACCGCCATCCGCGCCGCCGTACCGGGCAGTGCGTCCGCATAGAATCCGCCCGCATCGACGGGGCTGCGTCCTGCGCTGCCGGGCAGGACCGACCAGCGATGCGTGATACCGGCGCGTGCGGCCATGCGATCGAACAGCGCGGCATGGCGCGGCTCGACCTGGGCCTTGGCCCAGCCGATGAAGGCATTGTGGATATCGTTCGCGGGCACGGCCGTACCGATGGCGCGCAGGCAGGCGTAAGGGGGGAGCGGCACCGGGGTCCTTCACACGTCCGCCGAAACGGCGCACGACAGGCAAAAACGCGTCACCGCCGAAATGGATGCATGCCTCACGATAAAATGGCGATTGGTGCGTTTCGGTCGCATCGGGGGTAATGAAACTATCCGAGAATTTCTTGTGTTTCCCGATGGATGTCGCATAGATTTCCGCTCGACAACCAACGCTTGTGGGGGAGCCGGATGGCGGGGGAATCCATTGCCGGGCTGGTCAAGGACCTGACGGCGCAACTGTCGGCCATCGCCAGTGAATTTGGCGCGCGCGCGGATCGGCTCGCGCACGGCGAGACCGGCGACGAAACGCACGACCGGTCGAATCGCGACGAGGCGGCGGCCGCACCCGACGCGCGCGAGCTTGCCAAGCAATTGCTGGCACAGCGCATGGCGCGTTTCGATCACTTTCCGGCCGAACTGTTCCACGAGCCCGCGTGGGACATGCTGCTCGCGCTGTTCGTCGCGCATGAGGAACGGCGGACGCTGAACGTCAAGGCGCTGGTCGGCACCGCGCATACGCCCGTCACCACGTCGCAGCGCTGGATCGATCATCTGCACAAGCTGAAGCTGGTCGATCGCGTCATCGATCCGCACGACCGGCGGCGCATGGAGGTCTCGCTCAGCGACACCGGCCAGACCGCGGTCCGCGCTTATCTGCGCCGGCTGGGCGCCGCCTGACCGACGGGCGTTCTGCGATTTTTTCGAAAAGTGGTGCGGCCGAGAAGACTCGAACTTCCACGGGCTTTCGCCCACAACGACCTCAACGTTGCGCGTCTACCAATTCCGCCACGGCCGCACGTGATGAGAATACCGGGCGGAGCCGGCATCTGGCAGGCGCAGGCCCCTAGCAAAGCGTTTCATGCTCCGCAAGCGCCCCTTTTTCGTTTTCGCGGCCTGCCCACTCCGGTAGCGCGGGGCCATGACGGTCCGCCAAGCTCTTTCGACCCATGGCGAAACCCGGCGCCTGCTGGCGCTCGCCTGGCCGGTGGTGCTGACCAGCCTCAACTGGACGCTGCTGCAGGTGACCGACGTGATGGTCGTCGGGCTTGTCGCGACCGAAGAGGTGGCGGCGCTGGGCGCCAGCCGCGCGCTGGGCTTCGTCGGCATCGTCGCCGGCCTTTCGTGGCTGTCCGGCGTGCTGGTGATGGCCTCGCGGGCCGACGGCGCGGGCGATCTGCCGCGCACCGGCGGCGTGCTGCGGGAAGGGCTGGTGCTGGGGCTGCTGCTGATCGGCGCCGGCCAGGGCGTGCAGCATCTTGCGCAGGGAACGCCGTGGCAGGCGTGGCTGGGTACGCAGCCGATGCCGCCAGGACCCGCCTACGTGCTTACCGGTGCGGGCGCGGCCTGCAGTGTCATCGCCGCCTGCCTGTGGCTGACGCGCGTGCGACCGGGCGACTGGCTGGAGCCGTTCACCGCGGCCGGGCGCATGACCCTGACCCTGTATGTGGGTCACATCCTGCTGGGCATGGGCACGCTGGAAAGCCTGGGCCTGCTCGATGGCAGTGCCTCGCTTGCGTCGGTGCTGCTGTGGGCGCTGCTGTTCCTGATGCTGGCGACCGGCGCGGCGTGGCTGTGGTCATGGCAGTTCGCGCGCGGTCCGCTGGAGGCGGTGATGCGCCGTATTGCAGGCTAGTTCTTTGGTCGTGCCGAGGTGATGTTGTGACGGACATGTCTGTGTCGTGGCGAGCGCATCTGCGATA
>OFQU01000287.1_pt1 | contig 11278 bp, 6 predicted proteins | sample 1542981 | NCBI WGS metagenome assembly OFQU01 (sample SAMN07774233, study PRJEB24372) | wastewater metagenome | isolation source: Exp Tend CN 90WW | collected 2016-02
GGTTCGGCGTCGGGCGGCATGAGCATTGCCTTGGCGGCGATGTCGGAGCAATTCATCAGCGCGGCGAACGCGGCGAACATTCCGCTGGAGGTGCTGCACCGCGTGGCCGCGATGGCCAGCGGCGGCATGGACACCCTGCCGCATAACGGCGCGGTGATCACGCTGCTGGCGGTTACCGGTCTGACCCACCGCGAAGCCTATAAAGACATTTTCTGTATTACGCTGATCAAGACCCTGGCGGTTTTCGTGGTGATCGGCACTTTCTACGCCACTGGCATTGTGTGAGGTATTGATGACGACTCTTACGGGCAAAACCGCACTGGTTACCGGCTCCACCAGCGGCATCGGCCTGGGCATTGCCCTTGCACTGGCCAAGGCTGGGGCCAATGTGATTCTCAATGGTTTTGGCGATGCCGCCAAAGTGATTGCCGAAGTGGCGCAGTCCGGCGGCAAGGTCGGCCATCATCCGGCCGACGTCAGCGACCCGGCGCAGATCGCCGAGATGATCGCGTACGCCGAGCACGAGTTCGGCGGCGTCGACATTCTGGTCAATAACGCCGGTATCCAGCACGTCGCGTCGGTGGAAGAATTTCCGATCGAGCGCTGGGATTCGATCATCGCCATCAATCTATCTTCGGTGTTCCACAGCACTCGCCTGAGCTTGCCGGGCATGCGCGCCAAGGGCTGGGGACGAATCATCAACATTGCTTCCGTCCACGGCCAGGTAGGCTCGACGGGCAAAGCGGCTTATGTCGCGGCCAAACATGGCGTGATCGGACTGACCAAAGTGGTCGGCCTGGAAACGGCGACCAGTAACGTCACCTGCAACGCTATCTGTCCGGGTTGGGTGTTGACGCCACTGGTGCAGAAGCAGATCGATGATCGCGCCGCCAAGGGCATCGACCCGCAGCAGGCGCAACATGATTTGCTGGCAGAGAAACAGCCGTCTCTGGAATTCGTCACCCCGCAGCATCTGGGTGATCTGGTGTTGTTTCTGTGCAGCGAGGCTGGCAGCCAGGTCCGTGGCGCGGCGTGGAATATTGATGGTGGGTGGTTGGCGCAGTAAGTTTTCGCGCAGCCATTCTCCTTGGGGGAGCGAGCCCGCTCGCGAAGGCGGTGTGTCAGTCCCTTATGCATTCACTGACAGAATGCTTTCGCGAGCAGGCTCGCTCCCACAGGCGATGTGCATGAACAACAAAACAAGAGGCAAACCAATGTCCGACATCCTCTGGCAACCCGACGCCAGCCGCATCGCCAAATCGCGCATGGACGCGTTCCGACGCTCCGTCAATCAGCGCCATTCGCTGAACCTTGGCGACTACCCTGCCCTGCATCAGTGGAGCATCGATCAGCGCGAAGTGTTCTGGCAGGCCATCGTTGATTTCTTCGACATCGGCTTCCATACCCAGCCCGACGCCGTGCTGCGCGAAGGTGCGAAAATGCCCAGCGCCGAGTGGTTTCCCGGAGCAACGCTGAATTTTGCCGAGCACCTGTTGCGCCGGCGCGACGATGCGGTGGCTGTCGTGAGCGTGGCGGAAAATGGTCAGCGCGAGCAATTGACCTGGGCCGAGCTGGCCCGCCAGGTCGCGGGGTTTCAGGCCAGCCTGCAGGCGGCTGGCGTTGGTCTCGGCGACCGGGTCGCCGCGTGCATGCCAAACACCTGGCAGACCCTGGTGGCGATGCTCGCGACCACCAGCCTCGGCGCGATCTGGTCATGCTCATCACCGGACTTCGGCACCCATGGCGTGATCGACCGCTTCGGCCAGATCGAGCCGAAAGTGCTGATCACCTGTGCCGGCTATCGCTATGCGGGCAAAGAGATCGACCAGACGACCAAGCTCAATGAAATCCTTGCGCAACTGCCGTCGCTGCAACAGCTGATCATCGTGCCTTACGCGCGCTCGCAGGCTCGCGTGGAAGATTATCGAACGCACGCCGATGTCATGCTCTGGGATGATTTCTACACGCCGGGCGGCGATCCGTTCTTCGTCCCGGTGCCGTTCGCCCATCCGCTGTACGTGCTGTATTCCAGCGGCACCACCGGCGTGCCGAAATGCATCGTGCACAGCACCGGCGGCGTGCTGCTGCAACACGTGAAGGAACATGGATTACACGTCGACCTCGGTACCGGCGACCGCTTGTTCTACTACACAACGTGTGGCTGGATGATGTGGAACTGGCTGGTGTCGGCCCTCGCGGTCGGCAGCACCGTGGTGCTGTATGACGGCTCGCCCTTTCACCCAGGTCCCGAGCGTTTGCTGGATCTGCTGGAAGATGAGCGCGTCAGCGTATTCGGCACCAGCCCAAAATTCCTCGCAACCCTGGAAAGCAGTGGCCTCAAGCCCCGCGAAAGCCATGATCTGAGCGCCCTGAAAACCCTGCTCTGCACCGGCTCAGCCTTGTCGCCGCAGAGCTACGATTTCGTCTATCGCGACTTCAAACCGGACGTCTGCCTGGCCTCGATGTCCGGTGGCACCGATATCGTTTCCTGCTTCGTCAACGGCAATCCGCTATCCCCCGTGCGGCGCGGCGAGATCATGGGCAAGAGCCTGGGCATGGCGGTTGAAGTGTGGAACGACGCGGGTCAGCCGGTGATCGGTGAAAAAGGCGAGTTGGTGTGCACCCGGCATTTCCCGGCGATGCCGATCGGCCTGTGGAGTGACCCGAAGGGCGAGAAGCTGCGCAAATCCTATTTCAGCCTGTTCCCCGGAGTCTGGGCGCAAGGCGATTACGCCGAAGAGTTGTCCCACGGCGCAATGATGATTCACGGCCGCTCCGACGCCGTGCTCAATCCGGGCGGCGTGCGCATCGGTACAGCGGAGATTTATCGGCAGGTGGAAAAAGTCTCGCAAGTGCTCGATAGCGTGGCTATCGGGCAACAATGGCAGGACGATGTGCGGGTGGTGTTGTTTGTGCGGTTGCAGGACGGCGCGGTACTCGACGATAGCCTGCAAGCGCAGATTCGCCAGGTGATCCGCGCCAGCACTACACCGCGGCATGTGCCGGCGAAGATTGTTGCCGTCACGGACATTCCACGCACGATCAGTGGCAAGGTAATGGAACTGGCCGTCAGGAACGTAGTGCACGGCCAGCCGGTGAAAAACACCGATGCATTGGCCAATCCCGAAGCGCTGGAGCAGTTTCGGGATCGGCCTGAACTGGCGGATTGATTCAGCCAGGTAGGGAAGTCAGATCGCGGCCTACATAATCACGCCGGCTTGTTCAGAGTGATAATAACCGGCTCGGTAATGGCGTTTGCGCCACTGGCTTCAAGAGCACTGGTGATGTCCGCCATATTGCGGTCGAACGTCACTTTGTCTGTGCAAAGCTGGCTCAGAAGTGAAGTGGCCATCGCCAGCGAATCTGCATTTTCAAAGGCTTTGGATGGCGCATGACAAACCGTGCTGCCTTCTGACACCGGCAGACAGCCCGATGCAATATTGAGCAGTGTTGCCACATTCAGTTGCTGTCCTTCGGTCTTTTCTGCCTGCGCGTCAGTCGCGTAGCCCACATCGTCCGTCTGCGCGCTCGCATGGAATAACTCGTGAATCAGATCATCGGCTACGACGTCATGATTAAAGCCCAGGCTGATGAAATGTTTGTTGAGGTTTTTTGTATATATTTCAACAAAAGCCTGATCAGCCCCATCGGTTGCGCCTTCATTTTTCCAGCGTTTATAAGCGTTAACATCGAATGCGGCGATAGTTTCATTCTCCTTGATGGCGTCAAGCACAATATTGCTTAGCGAAAACCCGGCAAAATCGAAACGGATCAAGCGCAGGTAGATAATCAAACGATCTATGGCTACCGATGACGAGTCCCCGAATAATATTTTCATCACTCGACTGCAATCGCGTTTGAAGTCATGACGGCTTATGGCTTCAAGGGCATTATCGATTTTCGCTCGCGCGCGCGGCAGACTTTTGTCGATGAAGCTTCGCGAATAGCTCTCCGGCAAGGTCTTTGTCGGGTAAGGCAATGGCAATGGCGCGTTCTGCCTGAAACCGTCCAGAGGTTTGCCCCAGACGTCGCCGCGACGATTCAAGGCGTACCATTTATTGTCCCGGCGCACGGCCAGGATCGCCACGGCATCGCTCGCTACGCTGCGGGGGCGCCAGGTGCCGAGCGCGAATTGTGCGCTACCATTATTGTCAAACAAAACATGTGGGTGTTGTCGCGGCCTGAGTGAGCGCAGCTGTTTGTTCGCCTTCGCGATAAGAGCATGCGAGTTTTTGTTGAAACGCAAAAAACCCTTGTGTACCAGTTTTCCACCTAACTGTATGCCAGACGGCACGCCGTCCAGTGGGTTGAATAGCGAAATCGCCGAGGTGAACGCCAACTTGGTAAAACGCGCAGCTTTTGCCGTTGTAGAAATGGCCTTCGCTGAAACACTCAACACTTTGGAACTGGCTCCCGCGACCGTTCCCACCAGCCCGATGCCGTCCATCAAGCAACCATAGATCCCATCTACCACTTTGTCGTGTTCACCGGATGTAATGTCCTCGATACATTTCTTGAACGGCACCACCAGGTTGATGAAATAAGTAATCAGCCGTTCGCCCTCTTCTCGGGAGAGCTCCAAAGGCGTGGGTACACGAACTAGCTCTCTGAGTTCCCGAGCATTCAGGAACGGTCGATGAGCAACAATAAACTCCGCGATACGTGCAACGTCGGGATCGTTGATACGCTGATAAAATCCCATCTTGGGGTTCGCAGTTGTTTGCGGCTCGGGCAGCGCACCAAAGTTATCGATAAAGGCCATGCTACTGCTGATCGAAGCGTCTGGCGCAACACCATGGGTGTAACACTTCACATTGAGCGGCAATAACTGAAGGGAGGTAAAAGGCAGTTGAGATGTCAGGTCAGCCGGGCGACTCATCCTTGAGCGCTGCTGCAGTGTTCGCTGGCGAACAATCAACTCACCCAATGCGTCATTTTTTCGAAACTCTCCGCGCGAGGTGAACAGCTCATAACAGATGACGGCATTGTTGTAAGTCGCAAACATCACAACGCCAAAACGACCGGTTGCAGCGTCTCGGCTTTGCAGTGTTTCATTTTGAAAATCCTTGTCCAATGGCCCGCCGATGCGCTTGGTGGCCGTATAGATCGCGGATCCACGCACGGTGAGAAAGTGGATCTTTGCATTCATGAACGCGTGCAGATCAGTATCGGGCATCAGCGCCAACGCCATTTTTACGGTCGTCAACATGGCCTCATCCAAATCACTGCGATACACCGCCAACTGACGATCCATCTCCTCATCACAGGATTTGAGCGCGAGTAATTGTGGGTAATGCTTATAAAGACTAACGCCCGAAGGGTTGTAATTGATGGCCGGTCGCGGCACCCCGTTCGTGATCAAGCGGACGGTGCGCCGGTCCCACTTGCCGGTAACCAGATCGCCAGACTGATGCAAATCAACCATGGACATGATCTGCTGGCCGCCTTGTTCGGAAAGTGCTTTTTCGTCCAGAGTGTCGCAGCCCGGCGCCGCGACACTCAATGCCGCACGGGCAATTTTCGCCCTGTCAGGTAGCACTGTCGAGAAGGCTTGGGCTATTTGGCTAAACTTCTCGGCATGCTGCTCGAATGCCGCAATTGCTCGTTTTGTAGTAGCTTCCTCCGCCTCATCAAGCTCTGCACGCGTCACTACTTGATTAAGCAGCGCCCAATCGACAATCGGGTCGATCATGGTCAGATCCCGTAGATGTCTCTGCGCGTCACTTACCGGATGCAAGTCAGCGTAAGCCATGATCTGGGTATAGGTCATCACTTGAGCGGCGCCGGTTTTAACCGCGTTAACCAGCGTCACGCCACGACTGAAATTGATCCACGCAATCGAGCCAAGTGTAACTGACGACGGTACTCCAGATACGAGAAACTCTGGTGCAATGCGAGTCAGTAACATATGCGCCGCAAGCGGCGCCAGAGCAGCGTCCACCCATTGTTTGGTCTGCAAAAAGCTCGACAAGTCATGAAGTACTGACGAGGCATGTCGTTCAACGTTTGTCGCTGCATATAAATCAAACTCGGCAACACGTCCGCGTCGGAGACTCTGGTCAATCGATGTATTAAGGTCGAGCAATATAGCCGTTATCAATAGCTGGGCCAGCACGCTCTCAGATACCTCTTCCTGTGCGTTTGCGCCAAACCATTCAAGCTCTTCGAGATATCTTCTGGCGATCACTAGCGAGCCAGCGTGTGTAACCAGGTTTTTTATTTGCTGAGCGGCGTTCTTATGCGTTATACGTGGCCGCCCGCTAATGCTGTGCAATATTGTGAGAAGTTTCCTACCTAAAGTGATTTTTGTCGTCGCCCGCCTGATCTCTGAAAATTCGTCCTGCGTGAGTTTCAACAATCCCTGCCCACCCTCCTGAAAGTGCTCCCAATAGTTGACGGGATTATCAACGACCGGATCAAACTTCAACAAGGCAATCAAGTTCCTGACTTCTGCGTTATTTTTCGGCGGATCAATCTCATGAAAGCGAAACCACTGGTCCAGGGTCATATCCAGGTCCGGCCATACATACCCTCCTGCTGCGCGGGATATATCCGCAATCAACTTCAAAGGCCTCGTATACTCCTCATACCAACCAAGGATGGTGCGCGCACGCAGGTCAATCCAGCCATCCGGACCATAGACTTCGATTTTCTCATCAGGCCCGACCCGAACAAGACCATCATGCTCACGCGCCCCCACCCGATTAATCATACCAATGACAAGATTCATTTGCAGAAAGTCGTTAAGCAAAAGTCTGCCGGGATTATAAATTTCATACATTGAGGATCCCGCCTGCAACGCTACTTCGCGAGCGTACCATTTGATAACCTGATCTTCTTTACTCTCTTCCAGCGCCAACTCCAGCTCATCAATTACCTGAAGATACTCAGCAGCGTCCGCAGCCAACTTGCCATTCAATTCAGCCAGAGCTTTAGTTGATGACTGAAAAATCTTATTTTTTTTCTTAAAATCCATTATGGAATCCCATCAAGTTAATTGTTTATCGCCAAACTTGACAATACTCAACTTCCAGACTGGAGTGGTCCACTTCGAAGATATTAAGCGATATTACCAACAATCAATATCGAGCCTACTGATCAGCATATCAATCCATTAAACCCCACTCTCCCGCCGTTGAATTTCGATCAATGTTGCTCTCTCCAATCAATTTCAAGCGCAACTTCAGATTGTTGACCGAATCGGCATTCCTTAACGCCTCTTCCTCAGTAATTGCACCCGTCGATACCAACGCAAACAGGGCTGAGTCAAATGTCTGCATGCCCATAGCCGCGGATTTTTCCATCATGGCTTTGAGCTCCCCGAACTCACAACGTCGGACCAGATCGGCTACGGTCGGCGTACCCAGCAACACCTCTACGGCAGCTCTGCGGTTTCCATCAACCGTGCGCACAAGACGCTGCGAAATACATGCTTTCAAGTTGTTACCAAGCGCCTGTAGCAACTGCGGCCGGCGCTCTTCTGCGAACATATTGATAATTCGATCCAACGCCTGATTGGCGTTATTAGCGTGCAACGTCGACAAAACCAGATGCCCTGTCTCGGCAAATGACAACGCGTGCTCCATGGTTTCACGGTCGCGAATTTCACCGATCAGCACCACGTCCGGCGCCTGGCGCAGGGTATTTTTAAGCGCGGAGTGAAAACTTCGAGTGTCGACCCCGACTTCACGCTGGTTGATGATCGACCGCTGATGGCGATGGATGTACTCGATCGGGTCTTCGATGGTGACGATATGTCCGCTGCTGTGGCGGTTGCGGTGATCGATGAGCGCTGCCAGCGAGGTTGATTTTCCCGAATCGGTGGCACCGACAAACAGTACCAGCCCCTGCTTGAGCATCACGGTTTCGAGCAATACTGGCGGCAGTTTGAGATCCTCGAAACGCGGAATATCGAGTTTGACGTTGCGGATCACAATGGATACATCGTTGCGCTGTTTAAAGATGTTGACCCGGAAGCGTCCGATGCCGGGGCGCGAGATTGCCAGGTTCATTTCCAGATCCCGGTCGAACTCCCTGCGCTGCTCGGCGTCCATGAGGGAGGTGGCTACCGTTGCCACCTCGCCAGGTTTGAATGATTGCTCGCTCAACGGGGTAAGCACGCCTTCAAAACGTGCACTGGGCGGTGCGCCCGTGGAGAGGAACAGGTCCGAACCATGACGACTCGCCAGTTGTTTGAGCAGTGCATCGATTTCCATGGCTAAAAGCACCTGCGAAGCTTGCAATGAATAGAGAGGACCCGCGCCGTGACGCCGCGAGCCAATGCGCGTCTACCAGATTAGGATAGTAGACGCCGCCCTACCGACTGACGCTCAGGATGCAACGATGAACGCTGTACCAACCAGCAACGACGCCCAGGCACTGATAGCCCGTACCGATTGGAGCCGCAGCCCTCTGGGCGCTGCAGGCACCTGGCCGCAGAGCCTGCGCACCGCCGTGGACATCGTGATTCACTCGCCGATGCCGATGTTGCTGATGTGGGGGCCGGAGTTGACGCAGATCTACAACAACGGCTTTGCCCTGCTCGCCGGGAGCAAGCACCCGCACGCTTTCGGACAGCCGGCGCACCAGATATGGCCCGAACTTCGAGACTTTACCGACCCGATTTACAGCGCCGTCCTACAAGGTCAGGTACGCACCTACAGTGAACAGCGCTTCACCCTGCAACACGATGGCAAGGATTCAGAGTTCTGGCTTGATCTGACGTATAGCCCGATCCGTGATGAAAACGCACAGGTAGCCGGGATCCTCGTCACCGCAATTGAAACCAACGAACGGCGGCGCATCGCTCTGGAGTTGCAGCAGCGTTCTGATGAAAGCCTCAGGGTTCAGCGCAACACCGAAGAGCGACTGCAACTGGCGCTCGCCGCCACCGATGCGGTCGGCACCTGGGACTGGGACATCGGTGAAGATCGCTTTATTGCCGACGCGCACTTTGCCCAGTTGCACGGCATTGATCCGGCCCGCGCCGGGCAATTGCCCATCAGCGATTATCTGAACGGCGTTCACCCCGAAGACCGTGCGCTGCTGGCCCGCAGCATCAAACATTGCATCACCCACGGCACGGAATACGCCGAGGAGTACCGCTTGCTGTTGCCCGGCGGCGAGCAGCGCTGGGTATTCGCTCGCGGCCGCTGCTACAAGGATCACCATGGCCGGCCGGTGCGTTTTCTCGGTGCAGCCCTGGATCTGACCGAGCGAAAACAGAACGAACATGCCTTGCGCCAGAGTCAGAACGAATTACAACTGGTCATCAACGCCATGCCGATCCTGATCAGCTATGTCGACCACGAAGAACGCTTTCGCCTGAATAACGCGGCGTATCTCGACTGGTACGGTCTGACGCCGCAAGAGCTGTATGGCCGCACCATTCGCGAGGTGATCGGCGAAGAGGCCTATTTCCTGCGTTCGCCGTACATCGGCGAGGCGCTGGCCGGACGGCCCTGCTCGTTCAGCCTGTACACGCCCCATCGCGACGGCAGCACCCGGCATGCGCTGATGAACTACTTGCCCCGCCACGGAGCGGATGGCGCGGTCAACGGCTTCTACATCTTTGTGATCGACGAGTCCGAACGCAAGAAAACCGAAGAGGCGCTGCGCAATCTCAACGAGACACTTGAAGAACGCGTCAGCGCCCGCACCGAACAATTGGCCCAGGCCAATGAGCGCTTGCAGAACGAGATGTTCGAACGCGAGCGCGCCGAAGATGCGTTGCGCCATGCACAGAAGATGGAAGCGGTCGGTCAGCTCACCGGCGGCATCGCCCATGACTTCAACAACATGCTCACCGGGATTATCGGCAGCCTCGACCTGATGCAACGCTATATCGCCAACGGTCGGGCCGACGAGATCGGGCGTTTTACCGAAGCCGCCGTGTCGTCCGCCAACCGTGCCGCTGCGCTGACGCACCGCCTGCTGGCGTTTTCACGGCGCCAGTCACTGGATCGCAAAACCCTCGACGTCAATGCGCTGATCCATTCGCTGGAAGATCTGATCCGTCGCACCAAGGGCGACCCGATCGCGCTCACGTTACGCCTCGCAGAAAACCTCTGGCCTGTCAGCACCGACGTCAGCCAACTGGAAAACGCCCTGCTCAACCTGGTGATCAACGCCCGCGACGCCATGCCCGATGGCGGTGAATTGCTGATCGAAACGGCCAACGTTTATCTCGATGGCAATGACATCACCACGCTGGAACCGGTCAAGGCCGGCGATTACCTGATGCTGGCGGTCAGCGACAACGGCAGCGGCATGACGCCTTCGGTACTTTCCAAGGCATTCGATCCGTTTTTCACCACCAAGCCCATCGGCCAGGGCACCGGTCTGGGATTGTCGATGATCTATGGTTTTGCGCAGCAGTCGGGCGGCCATGTCAGCCTCGACAGCCTGCCGGACCAGGGTACTTGCGTGCGTCTGTACTTGCCGCGCTTGCATGGCAGCGAGCCGGAAAGCCCGCAGGCTGAACTCGTTGAGCAACCTGCGCCGATCGCCGCCGGTGAAACCGTGATGGTGGTCGAAGACGACCCGGCGGTGCGCATGCTGGTGCTCGATCTGCTCAGGGAGCTGGGCTACAACGGCTACGAGGCCGAGGACGCCAGGACCGCCCTGCCTTTGCTGGAGTCGAATGTGCGCGTCGATCTGCTGATCACCGACGTCGGGCTGCCGGGCATGAACGGGCGGCAACTGGCGGAAATCGCACGCCAGCATCATCCGAAGCTCAAGGTGCTGTTCATGACCGGGTATGCGCAGAAGGCTGCCGAACGTCAGGGCTTTCTTGAGGACGGCATGGACATGGTGGCCAAGCCGTTTTCGATTGAGCTGCTGGCCAGCAAGATCCGCACGATGATCAGCGAGACGCCTTGAGTTGAGGCATAATCCGCGCCCCGCCGTCACCCCGTTATCAGGTACCGCACGATGAAAGCCCAAGCCCGCCACATTCTGGTGAAAACCGCCGAAGAGGCCGAACAGCTCAAACAACGCATCGCCAAGGGCGAAGCGTTCGATGTGCTGGCCAAGAAATTTTCGACCTGCCCGTCCGGCAAGCGCGGTGGCGATCTGGGAGAAGTCCGTCCGGGACAGATGGTTGGCGCGATTGACGCGGTGATCTTCAAAAAGCCGTTGCGTACCGTGCACGGGCCGATCAAGAGCAAGTTCGGCTATCACTTGGTGCAGGTGTTCTACCGCGATTGACGGGTTGGCTTCAGGGCCCTTTCGCGAGCGGGCTCGCTCCCACATTGAGAATGCAATCCCCTGTGGGAGC
>OFQU01000288.1_pt1 | contig 11247 bp, 13 predicted proteins | sample 1542981 | NCBI WGS metagenome assembly OFQU01 (sample SAMN07774233, study PRJEB24372) | wastewater metagenome | isolation source: Exp Tend CN 90WW | collected 2016-02
ATCTTTTGACTTTGCTTTTTAGAAGCAAGATCAAAAGATCGCAGCCTGCGGCAGCTCCTACAATGGGATCAGCATTCGCAGCCGATTGCGGTTTTGGCGGCTTGCTCATCGCTCAATTGAAAACCTTCGTCGAGCCAACCTGTCACGCCACCGATCATCTCCTTGACCGGGTAATCCAGCGCCGCCAGTTTCACCGCAGCCTTGTTCGCGCCATTGCAATGCGGGCCGGCGCAATAGACCACAAACAGCGTGGTTTTCGGGTAACCCGCCAAACCTTCAACGGTCAGCCGCCGCGTTGGAATATTGATCGCGCCCGGTATATGACCTCGCTCGAAGGCCACTGGTCCGCGAACATCGACCAGCACAAAGTCGACCGCACCGGCCTCAAGACTGCTGAACACGTCGGAACAATCGGTTTCGAACGTCAGACGACTGCTGAAATGCATGAGGGCGATGGCCGACGGGGCGGCAGGGATTTCGCAAACCAGGCTGGTCATAAGGTGTTGCTCCTTCATCTGAGTGGGTGTGAACAGACTTTATCCAGCCAACGCTTATCGCTAAAGTGGCGCACAAGACACCCACCGGGAATTTTCCGCCAAATGCCTACTTCACCAGGTTTGGTTGCGATTCTGGCCTACGACGGCCTCTGCACATTCGAGTTCGGCATTGCCGTGGAGATCTTCGGGCTCGCCCGGCCGGAGTTCGACTTTGCGTGGTACGAGCATGCAATTGCGGCGGTCGATCAAGGCCCGATGCGCGCCATGGGCGGAATTCAGGTGCTGGCTGACGGAGGGTTAGAGCTGCTGACCGAGGCCCGCACCATCATCATCCCCGGCTGGCGCGACCGGAATGCTGCGGTGCCTCCACCGTTAATCGACGCACTGTGCCGAGCCCATGCCCGCGGTGCGAGATTGCTGTCGATTTGTTCAGGTGTGTTTGTGCTGGCAGCCACCGGCCTGCTCGACGGCAATGGCGCCACCACCCATTGGCGTTACACGGCGGAACTGGCGCAGCGCTTTCCAGCCATTGCAGTCGATCCGGATGTGCTCTACGTCGACTCCGGCCAGTTGATCACTTCGGCAGGCAGCGCGGCCGGCATCGACGCTTGCCTGCATCTGGTGGCGCGGGACTTTGGCACTCAGGTTGCCAATTCCGTGGCACGGCGGTTGGTGATGTCGCCGCAGCGTACCGGCGGTCAAGCGCAATTCATTCCGACCCCCGTCAGCCAGACGCCGCGCAACGATCTGTCACGCGTGATGCAGTGGGCGCGCGAGCGCTTGCACGAGCCGTTGGAGGTGCGCGACCTGGCGAGTGAAGCAGCGATGAGCGAGCGCACGTTTTTGCGACGCTTTACTGAGGCCAGCGGTCAGTCGCCCAAGGCGTGGTTGCAGCATGAGCGGTTGGCGCGGGCGCGGGAGTTGCTGGAGAGCACTGACCAACACACCGAGCAGATTGCCGAGCGCTGCGGTTATCGGTCGGTGGAGAGTTTTCGCGTGGCGTTTCGCGGGGTGGTTGGAGTGCCGCCGTCGGTGTATCGCGAGCGCTTTGGGGGTGGGGTGAAGGTCAATTCTTGAGTGAATGTTGAAGGCCCCATCGCGAGCAGGCTCGCTCCTACATTTTGGAATGCATTCCCCATGTGGGAGTGAGCCTGCTCGCGATAGCGTTCTTTCTGCTCACGATATCCGAAAGCCAAACCTCAGGAGGACTTAAACCATGAAGGAACATCACCCCGGCTTCCTGAATACTGAAACAATTTTTGCTGCACTCGAATCAGTCAAGCGAACGCATCCTTCGCTGCAAGGGATCATTGAAGACACGCTCGACGATATAGACGTATTCACCTGATCAACACAGATGGTATTTGGATGAAGTAACGAACCTCACCCAAATCAGCGCCCACAACCTCAATCCTCCCGCGTCAAAACCTCCAGCAACTCAATCTCAAACACCAGATTCGAATTCGGCGGAATTTTGCCCATGGTCCGTTCCCCGTACCCCAGATGCGCCGGCACCAGCAGTTTGCGTTTACCGCCCACCTGCATGCCCATCAGCCCCTGATCCCAGCCCTTGATCACGCGGCCGGTGCCGATCACACACTGAAATGGTTTGCCACGGCTGTAGGAAGAGTCGAATTCGGTGCCGTCTTCCAGCCAGCCGGTGTATTGGGTGGTGATCAGCGCGCCTTTGACGGCGGCTTTGCCCTCGCCCGGTTGCAGCTCGATGATTTGTAGTTCGTCGGTCATGGCGCTTCACTCAGAAAGGATGGCCCGTTGGGGGCACGGACGGCGTTTTTCGCAGAATTCGTTGCCGATGGCAATGCATGGAACCGAAACACGCAGCGCTGCTCACATGTGTATCGACATCGTATTTAGCCAAGGAAGCTCTGATGACCGACTCACGTTTGCTGCGCAGTTTCATTCCGCCGTACATCCTCAATCGCATCATCGCCCACGGTTCGGAGCCGCAACGGACTGCGGCGATGCGCACCCTCAATCATGTGCGCAGCCTGCTGCCCAATCCCGGCCCGCCTTCGCGTCCGTTGGCCCAGGCAATCCTGCCGCCATCGAACAAACCCGGCATCGCACAGCGCAGCATCCATGATGCTCAAAACAAAATGCTGCTGCCCGGGATTGAGGTACGTGTGGAAGGACAGGCGGCAACAGGCGATCCGGCGGTCGATGAAGCTTATGAGGCGCTGGGTGCCAGCTATGATTTCTTCTGGAAGGTGTTGGGCCGCGACTCGATCGACAACAACGGGTTTGCCCTGATCGGCAGCGTGCACTACGGTCAAGGCTACGAGAACGCTTTCTGGAACGGCGCTCAGATGGTATTCGGTGATGGTGATGGCGAAATTTTCCAGCGCTTCACCCGCTCCCTGGACGTCATTGCCCACGAACTGGCCCACGGTGTGACGGAAAGCGAGGCCGGTCTGATTTACGCGAACCAATCGGGTGCACTTAACGAATCACTGTCGGACGTGTTCGGCGTATTGACCAAGCAATATTCGCTTAGCCACACGGCTGAGCAGGCTGACTGGCTGATCGGCGCTGATCTGCTGATGCCACAAATCCACGGAAAGGGGCTGCGCTCGATGTCGCATCCCGGCACGGCTTATGACGATCCGCTGTTGGGCAAGGATCCGCAACCGGATCACATGCGCAAGTTCGTCATTACCACCGAAGACAATGGTGGCGTGCATATCAACTCAGGGATTCCCAACCGGGCGTTCTATCTGGCGGCTCGAACCTTGGGCGGTTTCGCTTGGGAGAAAGCCGGGCGGATCTGGTACGACACGCTGTGCGACAAACGCTTGAGTCAGGACGCAACGTTTGAGGCGTTCGCCGGGTTGACGGTCGAAAACGCTGGCAAGCGCTTCGGTACCAGAGAGGTAACTGCGGTGCGTGAGGCCTGGGCTCAGGTCGGTATCGAATTGGTCGTGGAGGTTGTATGAAAATTCTGCCCGAGTTAGGTGACGATTCCGTAGTGCGGGTTTCACGCCAGGGTGGCGTGGCGGCCATTCATAGCCTGAGCCGCCCCCGTGAAATCGAATTCGCGCAATGCGACATCAGCGAACGCAGCCGCATCTGTTCGGTGCTGGAGGGGTGTTTGCCGTTCGATAGCGTTGAAACCGGACGCGGTGACCAGCGCTTCTATCAGATAGAAGTGCGCTACCGGTCAGGGGAAATGGTGCTGAAAGTGCCGGAGGATCAGGCACCGGGGGATCTGGTGCATCTTTGGGACAAGGGGCAGTTGTTGTAAGCAAGATTCTACAAAGTTCAGCGCAAGGAAATGGGTCCAATCGCGGTTTCAAACGGATTCCAACACCTGACGAAATCAGTCAGTCCCAAATCGCCGGCCAAAAACCACACCGTTAAAGGTGTGCGTACAGCACTGACAGCGCGGCGCCATGTCCTCAGCTTTCAATGCCGGATTGACAATTTGAAGGCGCTTTTGCTGATCGACGTACAAACCATTGAAGTAACTCGACTCGCCCAATCGTACGACTTCCTCGCGATCCTCCTCATAGATGGCGACCATCCAGAATACGGGCTCCGGTCGATCCAGACGCGACACCGCTTCGCTGAAAATCTCGTCCCAGTTACCGCCAACACGAGACAAAAGAAAGCGAAACAAGGGTGTGTAATCCATGCCGTAGCGTTTGCCTGCATGCATCGAACCATGTACGGCGTCGCTGCGGTTTTCGCTCTTGGTATTACGCTGATCGCGGTATTGCGCGACTAACGCGTTGCGACGCACACCCCAAGTACGAGTGTTTTCTTTCCGATAAAGAGGTTTCTTGTCCAACTCATTGCTCCTGACTTCCCGTCACTCGAAACACCCCCAGGTTTTTACCCGAACGGTGCTCGATTGCAATCTGCCTTCCTTGGCCAATTGTTACCGAATGGCTTAACGTTCTACTGGCTGCATCTCGACAATCGTCCCGTTGGTGATCATCACCATCACGTACTGATCTTTGATCTGCACCCACTGCGCTTGCTCAACCGGTGCTTTCAAACCTTTCGCTTTCCAGTTTTTCAAGGCTTTATCGCTGCGTTGATAAACGTCTGGCGCGCGGTCGTTGATCTTTAGTTCGCGATCGCTGACGGGGGACTGGACGGAGGGATCGTTCGAGGTTTGCGCCGCTTGAACAATCGGGCTGATCCCGGCAATGCCGGCGACCAGGGCCAGGCTGGCGATTAGGGTTTTGCTGTTCATCGGTGAACCTCCAGAGATATGTGCTACCTGAACTCCGACTGCGCGGCGGCGAAATCATTCCTTGTTTTTTATTTGGACTGGCAGGGAGATTTCTTTCGTTAGACAGGCCTTCATCGCTGGCAAGCCAGCTCCCACAGGTTTCGATGGCGGTTACAAAACTTGAGCTCCTTACAGATCTTTGTGGGAGCTGGCTTGCCAGCGATGGGGACGGCACTTCCAATACATTGCAATGCCCGAAAACACGGCTGTCGCGAGCAGGCGTTTGCGCTAACATGCCGCGCCCCTTTCTGCCGCGTGAACAAGGACATCACCGTGAACAGCACCCTCATTATCATTCTGGTCGTTGCCGGGCTCCTCGCCCTCTATGCCATCAAACTCTTCAACGATCTCGTCGCCCGACGCAACCAGATCAAAAACGCCTTCGCGCAACTGGAAGTACAACTCAAGCGCCGCTACGACCTGATCCCCAATCTGGTGACCACTGCCAAGGGTTACATGGCTCATGAGCGCGAAACGCTTGAAGCGGTGATTGCTGCGCGTAACAGTGCGGTAGCCGGTTTGCAGGCGGCTCAAGCGCAGCCGGGTAATGCGCAGAATATGGCGCAACTGGGTCAGGCCGACAGCGCATTGAGCAGTGCCATGGGCCGGTTGAATGTCACGGTCGAAGCCTACCCGGATCTCAAAGCCTCACAAAACATGCAGCAACTGAGCGAAGAGCTGAGCAGCACCGAAAACAAAGTCAGTTTCTCCCGCCAGGCCTACAACGATGCGGTGATGACCTACAACACGCTCAAGCAAAGTTTCCCCGCCGCCTTGTTCGCCCCGCTGTTCGGCCACGGTGCCGATGCATCGCCGCTGACGTTTGCCGACAGCGCGGCCATTCAGGAAGCTCCAAAGGTTTCGTTCTGACCCCTGGCCAACGGATGGCGAAATGAATTTTTTTGAACAACAGCGTCAAGCCAAGCGACGCACCCTGCTGCTGATTTTTTTGATGATGCTCGCGGTACTCAGCCTGATCGCGATGTCTTGTCTGCTCATGGTCATTCCGGTCGAGGATGGTGACGGAAACGTCATTATGGATCTGGAGCTGAATCGGCAACTGGTCGGCACCGTGTCGGCGGTGATCATCAGCATTGTGTTGATGGGCAGCCTGTCGAAACACTGGGAGTTGTCCGAGGGCGGCAAAGTGGTTGCGCGGCGTCTCGACGGCCGGCTGATCAACCACAGCGCGCAAACGCTGGAAGAGCAGCGATTGCTCAACGTGGTGGAAGAAATGGCCATCGCTTCCGGCACCGCCGTGCCTTCGGTGTACTTGCTGCCCGATCTGGGCATAAACGCCTTCGCTGCGGGACTCACGCCACAGAATGCGGTCATCGGCGTAACCCAGGGCGCGATCAATCTGCTGACCCGTGAAGAGCTGCAAGGGGTGATCGCCCATGAGTTCAGCCACATCTATAACGGCGACATGCGCCTCAATACGCGGCTGGTCGCCATCGTCCACGGGATCATGGTACTGGGGTTGACCGGCTCCTATATCCTCCAGGGCACGGAGCACGTCGGTAAAACGCCAGCGAGTCGCAACAAGTTCGTGGCCATCCCGATGTTGATTGGTTTTGCACTGTTGATTGTTGGTATTGCGGGGACGATATTTGGCAATCGGATCAAAGCTGCAATCAGCCGAGAGCGTGAGTTTCTGGCCGATGCAACCGCGGTGCAATACACCCGCAACCCGCAAGGCATCGCCGGTGCGTTGAAGAAAATTGGCGGTTATGAGCTGGGCTCGGCCATCAAATCCCCCCGGGCCGAGGAATATAGCCACCTGTATTTCGGACCGGGCGCCACAAGCTCTGACTCGTTGGCATCGCATCCGGATCTGAATGAACGAATCCGCCGGGTCGATGCGCAATGGGATGGCAGTTTCAGCAAGATCGCAGCACCGCTGACCGAGACGCAGCCCCCTGCCGTTCTGCCCGTACCCGATGCGTTCGGCGGCGTGCCTGCTGCGGCCATGGCGGTGCTTTACGACATGAACTCGATTCAGGCTTCCGTTGCCGCCATCGGCGCGCCGCAAGCCGAACATCTGATCGAAGCGCGGCGCATGCTGGAAGACATTCCGCAACCGCTCAAAGCGGCAGCACGCACTGTCGACGGTGCGCAGGCCATCGTCTATGGACTGCTGCTGTCGCGCTCGGATTCCTTGCTGGGCGTGCAACTGGAGATACTGCGCGAGGCAATCGACGACAGTATGTTCAGCACCCTGAATCTGCTACGTGAACCTTTGTCGTCGCTCAATCCTGGCCTGCGTCTACCATTGCTGGACCTGGCCATTCCTAGCCTGCAACAACTCGGCAAAAAATCATTCGCCAAGGTCAAGCACAACCTGAATCTGTTGATCGAAGCCGACAACGAAACCGAGCTGCTGGAGTGGACGTTGTTACGGATTGTCGAGCGCAATGTCGAGGGCGCCGCACCTGTGCAATTCAAGTTTGGTTTGTTCCAGTGCGCCGAAGAACTCATGGCGCTGCTCACCGCACTCGCCCGCGCCGGGCAGCAGAACATGCCGGCAGCATCGCAGGCACTGCAATTTGCCTGGCAAGGCCTGACGTTCGAACGGCCACAGGAAATGCGCGTCGAGCTGGAGGAACTGACGGGGCTGGAAGCGGCGATCAAGCGTCTGCGCCACCTCATGCCAGAGGAGCGGCCCGCCCTGCTCAACGCCATGACCCGTTGCGTGATGCACGACGGCGTGATCACCGTGGCTGAAGCAGAACTGTTTCGCGCCGTGGCGGATTTGCTCGATTGCCCGCTACCGCCATTGCTGACTGCGCAGGCCTTGGCGGATGACAGCGTTAGCGAGCCTGCTCGTGACGAAGCCAGCGTCGCCTGACCCACCGCCATCGCTGGCAAGCCAGCTCCCACAGGGATCGAAGGTGAACTCACTATTTGTGCACATTGCAAATACCTGAGGGCTGGAACGCCAGCCCCAAAAAGGATGGGTAATGCATTCAACAGTTGTGCACACCACAAAACCTGTGGGAGCTGGCTTGCCAGCGATGAGGCCGGTACAGGCAACATCTCCAGCGCCTGAACGCACGCCTTCGCGAGCAGGCTCGCTCCCACTGATGATCGCAATGCCAGCCCATTGATCCACTTTCAGCATCAATCCATGCCAACAATGCAATTAACAGATTGTTACATCTGCGCCACCATCCGCCTCAATAAAAACCGTGCGCCGCCTCCCCGTAGCGCACGTCATAAAAGCGGTGGAGTTCTTTTCTATGACAGCCTCAATCCCACACGGCGGCTCGCGGGCCGGTGCCATTTTCCGAGTGACCTCGGGTAACTTCCTCGAACAGTTCGACTTCTTTCTGTTCGGCTTCTACGCCACCCAGATCGCGGCGGTGTTCTTTCCGGCGAGCAGTGAATTCGCCTCCCTGATGATGACCTTTGCAGTGTTTGGCGCAGGCTTCCTGATGCGTCCGCTGGGGGCCATTGTGCTTGGTGCCTACATCGATGATGTCGGCCGGCGCAAAGGGTTGATCGTCACCCTGTCGATCATGGCCAGCGGCACGATATTGATTGTATTGGTGCCCGGTTACGAAACCATCGGCCTGTTCGCCCCAGCGCTGGTATTGATCGGACGACTGTTACAGGGCTTCTCGGCCGGTGCGGAACTGGGTGGCGTGTCGGTGTATCTCTCCGAGATCGCCACACCGGGCCGCAAAGGTTTTTTCACCGCGTGGCAATCAGCGAGTCAGCAAGTGGCGATCATCGTCGCGGCGGCCTTGGGTTACGCGCTGAACGCATGGATGGCGCCGGAAGTGGTTGCCGATTGGGGCTGGCGAATTCCGTTTTTCATCGGCTGCATGATCGTCCCGTTCATCTTTTTCCTGCGGCGTAATCTGGCGGAAACCGAAGAGTTCGCCGCACGCAAGCACCGCCCGAGCATGGGCGAAGTGTTCCGTACCCTCGGCCAGAACTGGGGCGTGGTACTCGGCGGGATGCTGATGGTCGCCCTGACCACCACCGCGTTTTACCTGATCACCGTGTACGCGCCGACCTTCGGCAAAACCGTGCTGCACCTGAGCACTTCCGACGCGTTGCTGGTGACACTGTTGGTGGGTGTGTCGAACTTCTTCTGGCTGCCGATCGGCGGCATGTTGTCCGACCGCATCGGTCGTCGTCCGGTGCTGATCGCGATGTCGCTGCTGGCCCTGGCCACGACCTATCCGGCGCTGTCGTACCTGGTGCAATCACCGAGTTTCAGCCACATGCTGCTGTCGCTGTTGTGGCTGTCGTTTATTTACGGTTTGTACAACGGCGCGATGATTCCGGCGCTCACGGAGATCATGCCGGTGGAAGTACGCGTCGCCGGTTTCTCCCTCGCCTACAGCCTGGCCACAGCGATCTTCGGCGGTTTCACGCCGGCGATGTCGACCTTCCTGATTCAGTACACCGGCGACAAAGCCGCGCCGGGCTACTGGATGAGCATCGGTGCGCTGTGCGCATTGCTCGCGACGCTTTACCTCTATCGCCGCGCAGGCGGCCGTCTGCAACCGGCTACTGCATAAGGAACCACGACCATGAAAAAACTGTTGAATCTGGGCGCCCTCACCCTCCTCGCTTTCAGCGCCCTGGCGCACGCCGAACAAGTAAACGTGATGACCTCGGGCGGCTTCACCGCGGCCTATAAAATCCTCGGCCCGAAATTCGCCGCGACCACGGGCAACACCCTCGACACCCAGTTCGGCCCGTCGATGGGCAAGGCGCCAGAGGCAATCCCCAATCGCCTAGCGCGTGGCGAGCATGCCGACGTGGTGATCATGGTCGGCTACGCCCTCGACGAATTGATCAAACAAGGCAAGGTCGACCCGGCATCGCGGGTAGAACTGGCGGACTCGCGGATCGGCCTGGTGGTACGCGCTGGCGCGCCGAAACCGGACATCAGCAACGTCGAGAGCCTGAAGAAAACCCTGCTTGACGCGCAATCGGTGGCGTACTCCGACAGCGCCAGCGGCGTGTACATCGAGCAGCAGTTGTTCAAGAAACTCGGCATCGAAGATCAGTTGAAACCGAAGGCGAAGATGATCGCGAAAATCCCCGTGGGCTCGGTGGTTGCCACGGGTGATTATCAACTGGGCTTCCAGCAGGTCAGCGAATTGCTGCCGGTGCCAGGCGTGAGTTTTGTGGCGAAGATTCCAGAGTCGGTGCAGTCGGTGACGCGCTTCGCTGCGGGGATTCCGGTCAACGCGCAACATCCCGCCGAGGCCAAAGCGTTACTCGCCTACCTCGCTGCGCCGGCCGCACAGGCTGACGTGCAGGCGACCGGGCTGGATTCGGTCAAGCGTTGATAATCGGCGGCTGGACTTTCATTTCCACCACCAGCCGCTCCAGTTCCAGTGCCGCCGGGGTCAGCGTGCGATCCCGGCGCTTTATAATACCAACGCTGCGCATCACTTGCGGATCCGTCAGCGGTATCCGCGTCAGGATCGGATGATCCGGCCCCGGCATCGCCATCAGCGGCACCGCCGCTACGCCCAACCCCGCCTCCACCAGGCCAATCATCGTCGTCACATGCCGGGTTTCGCAGATGCTCTGACGCTGCGGCACCACGCTGCTCAAGGCCTGATCGAGTAAAAAGCGGTTGCCGGAAGTCTTGTCCAGCGAGATGTAATCCTGCTGGTAGAACTCGTCCCACGTCACGCTGTTGCGCCCGGCCAACGGGTGATCGCGACGACACGCCACGACATAGCACTCCTGCACAAGCGGTTCGAAGTCGACTTTGGCATCCTGCGTGCCCATAAAACTCAAACCGAAATCGGCCTCGCCATTGACCACGGCGCTCAATACGTCGTGGGCGCTGGAGTCGAGGACTTTGACCTTGATGCGCGGGAACTGCTGGTGATAGCGCGCAACCACACGCGGCATGAAGTAGTACGCGGCAGAGGGCACGCAAGCGACGGTGACGTGGCCCAGTCGGGTCGAAGCAACTTCGCTGATGCCCAGCAGTGCAACGTCCAGATCATCCAGCAAACGTTCGACACTCGGCATGAAACCGCGCCCGGCCTGGGTCAGGCTGACTTTGCGCGTGGTGCGCTCGAACAGTTTCACGCCCAGAGCGTCTTCAAGCTTCTCGATGCGTCGACTCAAGGCCGGTTGCGAGAGTCGCACGGTGTCGGCGGCTTTGCGGAAACTGCCCTGCTCGACCACGGCGCGAAAGGCTTGCAGGTCGTTAAGGTCGAAGTTGATGGCCATGGCGGGACTCGGGGATTGATTCGCTTGGGTTATAAATGTAACCAATTGATGCAATATGTTACAGATCTCAATCGCTCCTACGGGGGGATTGTGTTGATCATCCGAATCAGGGGGATTTGGTTTGACGAGGTTTCAGCCTTTATCCTTGTCGCCCCCCCGCCGTGCCGTTGTCAGGAGTAAACCCATGCCCCATGAAGGCAATTTGTTGCAAGCCGCCGTTGTTTTTCTGCTCGCGGCGGTGCTCACCGTGCCCTTGGCCAAACGTCTGCAATTGGG
>OFQU01000289.1_pt1 | contig 11237 bp, 1 predicted proteins | sample 1542981 | NCBI WGS metagenome assembly OFQU01 (sample SAMN07774233, study PRJEB24372) | wastewater metagenome | isolation source: Exp Tend CN 90WW | collected 2016-02
TCGTCGGGCGATCAGAGCTAGTGTTTGCTGGCCGAAACCCGCGGTTTAGAAGGCCCTAGTATTAAAGTATTAACACCATTTAATCCGTGCTCCATCGCGGGGCGTCTACTAGCGTTGTCCCCAATCAGCGGTTTTGTGATGACCGTCGCAGTCTTGATTCGCGTGTGGAATAAGCGCGGCTTTGCACGCTTTCAAGGAAGAAATTGGCCACGACAAGGAGTAGTAGCCCGTGGAAGCAAGGTTTGGTGTTGCCCTCGTTTCGCGTTTTTCCCCTCTTTCTCTTGCTGTGCACCTGAGCGTTGCCGGGTTGTTATTTGGCGGTGTCAGCACACCTGCATTGGCCACCTGCTCCACGGCCGGTTCCACCGTGACTTGTAGCGGTGTGCCGACTCTGCCGCTATTTCTCAACAACTTTTCCAGCGCCACCAGCGGCCTGACGGTCAACGTCAACTCCAGCGCGCAAATGAACGCGACCCTCGGCGGCCATGTGATGGACCTGACCGGGGTCAACATCACTCTGAACAACTCCGGCACGATCGACCCGGCGCTGCTGGGGCTGGTCTCGGTGTTGAGCGGCGGTGCCTTCATCGGCTCAGGCGCAACCAGCACGGTCAGCGTGCTCAACAACGCCAGCGGAATCATCCGCGGCACCGGCATGTTGCTCGGGCTTAACCTGACCAGCATCGACGGCCTGGGCATCGCGGTGAACAACGCCTCAGCCGGCACCACTACCATCACCAACAACGGCACCATCACCTCGACCGGGCTCTCGATCGGCGGCATCACCCTGGCCGACACCCCGGTGGTTGGCGTGTATGGCGGTTCGCAGGTCAACATGACCAACAGCAGCACCGGTACCATCAACGGCCGGATCGCCTTCGAGACCTCGGCGGCGGGCAACACCTTCACCAACGCCGGCGCCATCACCGGCGGCGTGTCGATGGGCGCGAGCAGTACCAACACCTTCACGGCGATCACCGGCTCGTCGGTCAGTGTCGGTGACGGCGTGCAAATCAGCGTCGGCCTCGGCGGACTGATCGGCATCAACCTGACTTTCGCCCCGACCGGGACCGTCGATGGTGGCGCGGGCGGCACCAACAGCCTGATCCTGCAGAACCCGATCGGCGTCGGCGGCGGCACAACCGGCGTCGGCACGGCGTCGAGCGCCAACTACGTCAACTTCAACAACCTGACCATCAACAGCGGCACGTGGACCTTGCAGGGGCCACTGGTCAGCGGCGCGACCACGCTCAATGGCGGTGTCGCCCAGTTCAACAACAACGCCACGTTCGGCAGCGGTGTCCTCACCTCCAATGGCGGGATCCTGCAGGCCAGCAATGCCGGCTTGAACGTCAGTAACCTGATCTCCCTCGGCGCCGGGGGCGTGACCGTGCAAGGCACCAACGCCACCACCCTGAGCGGCGTGATCTCCGGCAGCGGCGGTCTGACCAAAGTCGGTTCCGGGCAACTGAGCCTCAGCGCCGCCAACACCTACCTGGGCAACACCACGCTCAACGGCGGCACCGTGCAGTTGGGCAACAACCTGGCGCTGAGCACCGGCACCCTCAACGTCACCGGCGCGACAACCTTGAGCGCGCCCGGCACGATCAATCTGAACAACGCCATCAGCCTCGGCGGCACATTGACGACCAGCGGCACCGGCGCATTGACGCTCGGCGGCCTGATCACCGGCAGCAGCGGCCTGACCAAGACCGGCACTGGCAGCCTGACCCTCAGCGGCGCCAACAGCGGTTACAGCGGCACTACCACCCTGAGCGCCGGCAGCCTGCTGGTGACCAACAACGACGCGCTGGGCAGTGGCGCGCTGAACACCGCCGCCGGCACAAACCTGGACAGCACGGCCAACGTCACCCTGGCCAACAACATCGCGATGACCGGCGCACTCAACGTGCTCGGCAGCAACGCCCTGACCCTCGGCGGCGTGTTGAGCGGCACTGGCGGCATCACCAAATCCGGCAGCGCCAGCCTGACCCTGAGCGGCAACAACACCAACGCCGGCAACACGCTCCTCAACGCCGGCAGCCTGTTCGTCGGCAGCAACACTGCGCTGGGCACTGGCGCGTTGAACGCGGCCGCAGGCACTACGCTGGATGCCACCACGGCGGTGACCCTGGCCAATGCCGTCGCGCTGGCGGCGGATTTGACCATCGGCGGCACGCAGGCATTGGGCCTGAGCGGCGTCGTCAGTGGTGCCGGCAACCTGATCAAGAACGGCACCGCGAGCCTGACCCTCAGCGGCAACAACACCTTCGTCGGCGGCACTGCGCTGAATGCCGGCACGCTGATTGTCGGCTCCAACACCGCGCTGGGCACCGGCGCATTGACCACTGCGGCGGGCACCACCCTCGATACCAGCACCGCGGTGGCGCTGACCAACGCGATCAACCTCGGCGGCAATCTGGACATCGGCGGCAGCGCCAACCTGACCCTCAGTGGCGTCGTCAGCGGCGGTGGCGGACTGACCAAACGCGGGTTCACCAACCTGGTGCTCAACGGCTCCAACACCTTTACCGGCGGCACCACGCTGGCGGCCGGCACCCTCACCGTAGGCAACACTGCGGCGCTGGGCACTGGCGTTTTGTCGGTCACCGATACGGCAACGCTGGACAGCAACACCGCCGTCAACCTGAACAACACCATCAACCTCAACAGCAGTGCCCTGACCATCGGTGGCAGCAGTGGCCTGACCCTGTCCGGTTTGGTCAACGGTGCCGGTCAGTTGATCAAAAATGGCACGGCCAACCTGACCCTCAGCGGCGCCAACACGTTCAGCGGCGGCACCACGCTGAACGCCGGCAGCCTGACCGTCGGCGACGGCGCGGCACTCGGTACCGGCGCACTGACCGTGGCCGGGGCGGGCACCCTCAACAGCAGTTTGGCAGTGACGTTGAACAATGCGATCACCCTCAACGCCAACCTCACCGCTGGTGGCGCCAACGCGCTGACCCTCGGCGGGGTCATCAGCGGCAGCAACGGCCTGATCAAGAACGGCGCGTCGAGCCTGACCCTCAACGGCAACAACACCTACACCGGCACCACGGCGCTGACCGCCGGTTCGCTGATCGTCGGTTCCAGCACTGCGCTGGGGACGGGCGCACTGAACGCCTCGAACGGCACCACGCTGGATGCCGGCACGGCGGCGACGCTGACCAACAACGTCAACCTCGGCGGCACCCTGACCGTCGGCGGCAGCAATGCGCTGACCCTCGGCGGTGTGGTCGCGGGCATCGGTGGCCTGATCAAGAACGGCGCGGCCGACCTGACCCTCAACGGCGCCAACACCTATTTCGGCAACACCGCGCTGAATGCCGGCACACTGATTGTCGGCGCCAACGGCGCGCTGGGCGCCGGTTCGTTGAACGCGGCGGCCAACACCACGCTGGACGCCAACACGGCGGTCAGCCTGAACAACGCGGTGAGCCTGGCCGGCGCGCTGAACGTCGGCGGCACGGCCGACCTGACCCTGACCGGTCTGGTCAGCGGCGCTGGCAGTCTGGTGAAAAACGGCACGGCCAACCTGATTCTCAACGCGGCCAACAACTACCTCGGCGGCACCACGCTGAATGCCGGTACCGTGACTGTCGGCAACAGTTCGGCGTTGGGTTCCGGGGCCCTGACCGTGGCTGGCGCGGCGACGCTGGACAGCAATTCGCCGCTGGTCAGCCTCAACAACAACGTCGCCCTGAATGCCGCGCTGACCGTGGGCGGTACGCAGAATCTGACCCTCGGTGGCATCACCAGCGGCACCGGCCCATTGATCAAGAACGGCGCGGCCAACCTGACGCTCAACGGCAACAACACCTTCAGCGGCGGCACCACGCTCAACGCCGGCACCCTGACCCTGGGCAATGCCAACGGTCTGGGCAGCGGCGGCTTGACCGTCGGCGGTGCGGCGACCCTCGACAACAGCGCCTCGTTCGGCATCGGCAACGCGATCACCCTGAATGCCGGACTGACCGTGGCAGGCAACAACGACCTGGCCCTCAACGGCATCATCGACGGCGCCGGCAGCCTGACCAAAAACGGTCTGTCTGACCTGACGCTGGCCGGCAGCAACACCTTCAGCGGTGCACTGAATATCGTCTCCGGCAGCGTCACCACCCTCAACAGCGGGGCACTGGGCAATACCTCCGGGGTGAACGTCAGCGCCGGCGCCAGCCTGAATCTGGGCAGCGATGCCAGCCTCGGTGCGCTGACCGGCAGCGGCAGTGTGCAACTGACCGGCAGCAACACCTTGACCGTCGGTGGCGGCAACCTCACCAGCACGTTTGATGGTGATCTCAGCGGCAGCGGTGGCCTGACCAAAATCGGCACCGGCACGTTGAATCTCACTGGAATCAACGGCGTCACCGGCAACACCGCGATCAATGGCGGCACCGTGAACCTCAGCGGTTCGCTGGCCAGCGCGCAACTCAACGTCAATACCGGCGGCACCCTGACCGGTACCGGCTCGGCGCTCGGCGCGGTGAACATCAACAACGGCGGGCATCTGGCGCTGTCGTCGGGCAACACCTTGTCGGCGAGTGCGCTGACCCTCGGGGCCGGCAGCAACGTTGATGTGGCGCTGGGTACACCGTCGACCGCCTCGCTGATGAACATCGGTGGCAACCTGACCCTCGACGGCAATCTCAACGTCACCGATGCCGGTGGGTTCGGCGTCGGCGTGTATCGCCTGTTCAACTACACCGGCAGCCTGAGCAACCTCGGTCTGGACGTGGCCAGCGTGCCGGTCGGTTATGCGCTGGGCGATCTGGTGGTGCAAACCGGGGTGGCCAATCAGATCAACATTCAAGTGTCGGCACCCAACAGCAACATCCGTTACTGGGACGGCAGCCAGACCATCGCCAACGGCCTGGTCGACGGTGGCAGCGGCACCTGGAACGCGGTCGGCACCAACTGGACCGATGCCAACGGGCTGGTCAACCAACCGTGGGCCAGTGACTTCGCGGTATTCCAGGGCACCGCCGGTACGGTGACGGTGAACGGCACGCAATCGTTCACCGGCCTGCAGTTCATCACGGATGGCTACAGCCTGGTCAACGGTGCGGCAGGGCAGCTGACCGCCGTCAACGGCACCGGCGGGACTACGGCGGTGCGCGTCGATCCGGGCGTGACCGCCACTGTCGGCGTCAATATTGATGGCAGCGGCATCCTCAACAAACTCGATGCCGGCACCCTGGTACTCAATGGCGCCAACACTTACAGCGGTGGCACGCAACTGGACGGCGGCAAGATCATCGTCGGCAGCAACACCGCGCTGGGCAGCGGTACGCTGACCGCCAACGCCGGCACCCAACTGGACAGCAACACGGCCGTGACCCTCGGCAATGCCGCGACGCTCAATGGCAATCTGACCGTGGTCGGCAGCAATGCACTGGCGCTCAACGGGGTGATTGGCGGCACTGGCGGATTGATCAAAAACGGCGCGGCCAACCTGACCCTCGGCGGCAACAACGCCTTTCTCGGCCCGGTAGCGTTGAACGCCGGCGGGTTGATTCTGGCGTCGAACTCGGCACTGGGCTCTGGCACGCTGAACGCCGCGGCGGGCACCAGCGTCGATGCGAGCACTGCGGTTTCGCTGAACAACGCGGTCAACCTCGCCGGCAACCTGGGCATCGGCGGCACGGCGGACCTGACGCTGGCGGGTACGGTCAACGGCGCCGGCAGCCTGACCAAGAACGGTGCGGCCAACCTGACCCTGAGTGGCAATAACAACTTCCTTGGCGGCATCGCGCTCAACGCCGGCACCCTGACTGCCGGCAGCAACTCGGCGCTGGGGCTGGGCAACCTGAGCGTGGCGGGCGCCTCGGCGCTCGACAGCAGTAGCGCCGTGAGTCTGGGCAACAACGTGGTGCTCAACGCCAACCTGAGCAACAGCGGCAGCAACAACTTGAGCCTCGCTGGCGTGGTCAGCGGTGCGGGCGGGCTGATCAAGAACGGCGCGTCGAACCTGACGCTCAACGGCATCAACACTTACACCGGTGGCACCACGCTGAACGCCGGTACGCTGACCCTCGGCACAGGTGCTGCGCTCGGCAGCGGCGCACTGACCGTGGCCGGCGCCTCGAGCCTCGACAGCAGCGCGCCGCTGGTGCTGGCGAACAACGTCAACCTCAATGCCAACCTGAGCCTGGCCGGCAACAACAACCTGACCCTCGGCGGCGTGATTGCCGGGGCGGGCACCCTGACCAAGAACGGTCTGGCCGACGTGACCCTGTCCGGCAACAACACCTTCAGCGGCACTTTCGATGTGCTGTCCGGTAGCCTCACCACCCTCAGCGCCAATGCCCTGGGCAACAACGCCACGGTCAATCTGGCTGGCGGCGCGGCGCTCAACCTCGGCGCTTCGGGCAGTCTCGCCAGCCTCACTGGCAGCGGCACGGCGCTGGTCGGCACCGGCAACACCTTGAGCCTTGGCGGCAACAACGTCAGCAGCACCTTCGCCGGTGTCCTCAGCGGCGACGGCGGGCTGAGCAAACTTGGCACTGGCACGCTGACCCTCAGCGGCATCAGCGACCTGACCGGCGACACCAACGTCAACGCCGGCACCTTGCAGGTCAACGGTTCACTGGCCAGCGGCAACGTGCTGGTCAACAACGGTGGCACCCTCGGCGGCAGCGGCACCTTGACCGGTGCGGTGACGGTAGCCGATGGCGGGCATCTGGCGGGCGCGACCGGCAGCACCTTGTCGGTGGATTCGCTGGTGTTCAACGGCAACTCGAACTTCGACGTCGGCCTCGGCACTCCGGTCGTCGGGGGCGGCAGTGCGCTGGTCAACGTCGGCGGCAACCTGACCCTGGACGGCACCCTCAACGTCAGCGACATCGGCGGTTTTGGCAGCGGCGTGTATCGCCTGATCAACTACACCGGTGGCCTGACCGACAACGGCCTGCTGATCGGCACGGTGCCGGGCAGCGTCACCCCCGGTGACCTGACTCTGCAGACCGCGCTGGCCAACCAGATCAACCTGCTGGTCACTGCGCCGGGCGTCACCGTGCAGTTCTGGGACGGCAACCAACTGGTGGCCAACGGCTCGGTGGAGGGCGGCAGCGGCACCTGGGGTTCCGGCACCACCAACTGGACTGACGTCAACGGCACCACCAATCAGGCCTGGACCAATAACTTCGCGGTATTCCAGGGCACGGCGGGCACGGTGACGGTCAACGGCGCGCAAACCATCACCGGCATGCAGTTCGTCACCGACGGCTACAGCCTGCAGAACGGCACGGCGGGTTCGCTGAATCTGGTCAACGGCTCGATGGGCAATGCTTCGGTGCGCGTCGATCCGAACGCCACCGCAACCCTCGGCGTGGCGCTCAACGGCACCGGCACCCTCGGCAAATACGACAGCGGCACGCTGGTGCTCAACGCCGCCAACGGGTACACCGGCGGTACTGCGCTGAATGGCGGCAAGATCGTTGTCGGCAACAACGCCGCGCTCGGCACGGGTGTGCTGACCGCAGCGGACGGCACCGCACTGGACAGCAATGCGGCGATCAGCCTCGCCAACAACGTGCAGCTCAATGGCGGTCTGACCGTCGCCGGCAGCAACGCCTTGACCCTCGACGGTGTCGTCAGCGGTGCCGGCAGCCTGATCAAGTCCGGTGCGTCGAGCCTGACCATCAACGGCAGCAACACCTACAGCGGCGGCACGCAACTGGCTGGCGGCACGCTGGTGCTGGGCAACAACAGCGCAATCAGCAGCGGCGCCCTGAGCGTGACCGGCAACGGTACCCTCGACAGCACCTCGGCGCTGCAACTGGCCAACGCGGTCAACCTCGGTGCGCAACTGACCCTGGCCGGCAACCAGAACACCACGCTGCTCGGCGCCATCACCGGCACCGGCAGCCTGGTGAAAAACGGCAGCGGCGACTTGCTGCTCAGCGGTGCCAACACCTACAGCGGCGGCACCACGCTGAACGGCGGCAGCACCACTGGCGACACCAGCAGCCTGCAAGGCGCGATCGTCAACAACGCGGCGCTGACCTTCGCGCAGAACGCCGACGGCAGCTACACCGGCAACCTCACCGGCAGCGGTACGCTGAACAAAACCGGCACTGGCCAGTTGCTGCTCAGCGGCAACAACACCTTCACCGGCGACACCTCGGTGCAGGCCGGCAACCTGATCGTCAACGGTGTGCTCAACAGCGCCAACGTCAACGTCGCCAGCGGCGCGAAAGTCGGCGGCAGCGGGCAACTGGGCGGTAACGTGCAACTGGCCAGCGGCGCAACGCTGAACGGTGGTGGTACCGCCACGCCGTTGTCGGTCGGCGCGCTGGCGTTGTCCTCGGGCAGCAATCTGGACTTCAGCCTTGGCTCGGCCAGCAGTTCGACCACCGTGGTCAACGTCGCCGGCAACCTGACTCTCGACGGCACGCTGAACATCAGCAACGCCGGCGGTTTCGGCACCGGGGTCTACCAACTCTTCAGCTACGGCGGCAGCCTGACCGACAACGGCCTGGTCTACGGCAGCCTGCCGGTGTCGGCGGCCAACCTGACCCTGCAAACGGCGATTGCCAATCAGGTCAACCTGCTGGTGCAGGGCACGCCGGGTGAAGTGCAGTTCTGGAACGGCGGCACCACCAACCCTGACGGCAGCATCGGCGGCGGCAGTGGCGTGTGGGGCCCGGCGACCAACTGGACCGATCCGAGCGGCACGCAAGCGTTGGCTGCCAACGGTCAGTTCGCCGTATTCGGCGGGCAGGGCGGCACGGTCACGGTGCAGGGCAATCAGAACTTCACCGGCCTGCAGTTCCTCGTCGGTGGCTACAGCCTGGTTCCGAATGCCGGCGATACACTGACTCCGGTCAACGGCCCCGGTGGCACGCCAGCGCCGATCCGGGTAAATGCCGGCGGCAGTGCCGAAATCGACGTGCCGCTGATCGGCACCGGCGGCATCGAAAAACTCGACGCCGGCACATTGCTGCTGAGCGCTGCCAACACCTACAGCGGTGGTACCACGGTCAGTGGCGGTACGCTGGTCGGTAACACCACCAGCCTGCAAGGCAACATCACCAACAACGCCTCACTGGTGTTCCTGCAGAACACCGATGGCCGGTTCAATGGCGCCATCAAGGGCGCCGGAGCGCTGGCCAAACGTGGCGCCGGCACCTTGTTGTTGACCGGTGATCAACCGTTCACTGGCACGGTTGCGGTCGATCAGGGCGTGCTGCAAGTCGGCAGCCGTGCGGCCCGGGCCTCGCTGGGCGGGCAGGTCACTGTCGCCAACGGTGCGGGCTTGAGCGGCAACGGCAGCGTTGGCTCGGTGGTCAACCACGGTGTGGTGGCTTCCGGTGGCGCCGACGGCACCTTGAGTGTGGCCGGTAACCTGAGCAACGCGGCGGATGGTGTCTTGGCGTTGACGGTCAGTTCGCCGACCGCCACGCCGCTGGCGGTGGGGGGCACGGCCGCCCTCGGTGGCGGGCTGGTGGTCAACAGCCTCGCGCCGTTCACCGGGAACACCAGATACTCACTGATCACCGCAGGTGGCGGCGTGACCGGCACCTTCAGTACAGCCGATCTGCCGCAGTATGCGTTCCTCGACAGCTCGCTGATCTATGGTGCCGACTCGGTCACCCTGGCCGTCAGCCGCAACGGCAACTCGTTCGCCGACGTCGCCGCCACGGGTAACCAGCGCGCCACCGCCACGGCACTCACCCATAACGGCCCGGCGGGGGCGGCCCTGCAGAATCAGATCGTCAACCTCAGCGTGGCCGGTGCGCGTAACGCGTTCGACAGTCTGTCCGGGGAAATCCACGCCAGCACGGCCAGCGCCATGCTGGAGGATTCGCGCTTCATCCGTGAGGCGGTCAATGACCGCATGCGCCAGCCGTCGTGCAGCGCCTCGGACGATCCACGTCGGACGCTGGCACCCAGCGACACCCAGCTGAGCAGCAACGGCTGTCACGGGGAAATGGTCGGCTGGATCCGGGCCATCGGTGCCTGGGGGGACATGGGCGGCGACAGCAACACGGCGAAAGTCGATCGCAACCTTGGCGGTTTCATGCTCGGCACCGACAAGGCGCTGGACGACACCTGGCGTGCCGGGATGGCCGCCGGTTACACCCGCAGCAACCTCAACGCGCATGATCGCAACTCCGATGCCAAGGTCGACAGCTACCACCTGGCCGGCTATCTGAACTCGCAGTTCGATGCCTTGGCGGTGCGCTTCGGCGCGGCATACAGCTGGCACAGCATCGAGAGCAAACGCGATGTCAGCGTCGGCAGCTACAACGACCGCCTGAAGGCGGATTACGACGCGCGCAGCGCGCAGGTGTTCGGTGAAGTGGGGTACGCGATCAGCGCGGCGGGAGTGGCCATCGAGCCGTTCGCCGGGCTGGCCTACGTCAACTACGACAGCGATACCGCCAAGGAAAAAGGCGGAGTGGGGCGCCTGAAGGCCGACGCCGATCAGGACATCACCTACTCGACCCTCGGGGTGCGCGTCGGCAAGCTGGTGACCCTGGCCAACGGCAGCCAGTTGACGCCCCGCGCAGCCATCGGCTGGCGCCATGCGTACGGCGACACCAAGCCTGACGCCGACCTGAGCTTCATCGACGGCGGCGCCTCGTTCAGTACCCAGGGCGTGCCGATCGCCAAGGACAGCGCCTTGCTCGAAGCCGGCATCGACTTCCAGGTCACCCCGACCGGCAAGCTGGGTATCGGCTACTCGGGCCAAGTGTCGAGCGACAACAACGACAGCGCCTTCAACATCAGCTTCAGTCAAAGCTTCTGATTCAGGTTTAGGGTCGAAGCACTTTCAGCCGCCCGCGAGGGCGGTTTTTTTTTGCTGGGCACAATGGCGAGGTTGTTTGGGGCCGGCCTTGAGTCTGCGGGGAGCGTTCGATAGCTGTTGCGAGCGAACTTGCGAAGAGGCCCTGTCATCCAGCGCAAAAATCTGCCCGCCCGCGCTCTGCTAGAATCCGCCCCATCCATTGCCAGAGACTCCCCTGATGAGCGAGCCGATTCGTCTGACCCAATACAGCCACGGCGCCGGTTGCGGCTGCAAGATTTCCCCGCAGGTGCTGGAAGTGATTCTGGCCGGCAGCGGTGCCCAGAACCTTGATCCGAAACTGTGGGTCGGCAATGCCTCGCGCGATGACGCGGCGGTGTACGAGATCGATGCCGAGCGCGGTGTGGTCTCGACCACGGACTTTTTCATGCCGATCGTCGACGACCCGTTCGACTTCGGCCGCATTGCCGCGACCAACGCGATC
>OFQU01000290.1_pt1 | contig 11228 bp, 8 predicted proteins | sample 1542981 | NCBI WGS metagenome assembly OFQU01 (sample SAMN07774233, study PRJEB24372) | wastewater metagenome | isolation source: Exp Tend CN 90WW | collected 2016-02
GTGGCGGGGCCGATCAGCTGTTCGATCCCGGCACCGATCAGCGGATCGTAGAAGCGCGTGGTGACGCCGAACCGCTTCAACAGCTGCATGGCCTGTCCCCGCGTCGGGTCATAGGCACTGTCGACCAGCAGCAGTTCGTCCCCCGGCGACAGGACGGACAGCAACGCCGCGGCGATCGCCGCAACGCCCGAAGGGTAGAGGAACGTCGCCTCCGCCCCCGGCTCCAGGCTCGTCAGCGCATCGGCGAGGCTCCATTGCGTCGGCGTACCGCGACGGCCGTAATAGAGGCGGTGGTGCGTGTCGCCATGCCCGTTGGCGCGCAGATCGGCGATGGTGTCGTAGAGGATGGTCGAGGCGCGCCAGACCGGCGGATTGACGATCCCAGCGGTCCATTCGGGGCGGCGCCCTCCTGGACGACGCGCGTGGCATCGCCCAGGCGAGCTTCCGGGGAGGTTTCGTCGTCGGAGTTACGCGTCAACGGCTTCCTTGGCTCCCATGGCCTTGGGCGTCGAGCGATCCGCTCCCCATTCCGACCAGCTGCCGTCGTACAGCGCCGAATCCTTGCCCAGCAAGTGCAGACCGAATGCCAGCGTGGATGCGGTGATGCCCGAACCGCAGGTCAGCGTAATGGGTTTGTCCAGGTCGACGCCCGCACCCTCGAACGCGGCCCGCAGCGCGTCACCCTGTTTCCAGGTGCCATCGGCGTTGAAGATGCCGGTGTACGGCAGGTTCTTCGATCCGGGGATATGGCCGGCGTGCGTCGCGGGGCGTGGATCGGGTTCCTCGCCGGTGAACCTCGCTGCCGATCGGGCGTCGAGCACTTGTTCGGCCCGGCTGTCGACGTTCGCCTTCATCTGGTCGAGGTCGCGCACGGTCTTCCTGTCGGCCCAGACGGTGAAGTGGCGGTGGCGCAGCTGTTCCTTGCCGCTCGCCGTCTCACGCCCCTCGGCCTGCCATTTGGCGAGGCCGCCGTCGAGGATCGCGACATCATGGGCGCCGAACGTGCGCAACATCCACCAAGCGCGCGCTGCGGTATGCCAGGGGGAATTGTCGTAGAGGACGATGCGGCTGCCATCGCCCAACCCCAGGCTCTGCATGCGGCTGGCGAACTTTTCGGCGGAGGGCAGCATCATCGGCAGATTGCTGTCGGTATCGCGCAGCTCGCCGAGATTCATGAATACGGCGCCAGGGATGTGCGCTGCTTCATATTCCGCTGCCGCATCGCGACCCAGCGCGGCGTCCACATAAGTGGCATCGACGATCCGCAGGTCGCTTGCGCCCATCTCTGCGGCCAGCCATTCGGTCGTCACCAACGCGTCCATCACACTCTCTCCATTCACGTTTGCACGTTCACGCTTGGGCTACGCTGGGGAGGAGTGCCCGGCTGTCTCAATAACCGGATTCGCCTGCGGTGTCGAGTCTATGTAAGAAAGTTTTAGCTTGGGCACGTGTTTCATTACGAGATTGCGCGCTTTGCTTCTTCCATGTCGCGTACGGCATGCGCAGCCGCTGGTTGTCACCCAGCTTGCCTTCGTGCCGCGCGAGGAAGTCCCAGTAGAGCGCGTTATACGGGCAGGCATCCTCACCCACCCGCTTCTTCACGTCGTAGCGGCACTGCCCGCAATAATCGCTCATCCGGTCGATATACGCGCCCGACGAGATGTACGGCTTCGATCCTAGCAGACCACCGTCGCCGAACTGGCTCATGCCGAGCGTGTTGGGCAGCTCGACCCACTCATAGGCGTCGACATAGACTTCCAGATACCAGCGATGCACCTCGGCCGGATCGGCGCCGATCAACAGCGCGAAATTGCCCGTCACCATCAGCCGCTGGATGTGATGCGCGTGCGCGGTCTCCAGCGTCTGGCCGATCGCTTCCTTCAGACAGTGCATGTCGGTGTCGCCCGTCCAATACCAGCCAGGCAGCTTGCGCTTATGGTTCAGGAAATTGCGGCTCACATAGTCGGGACCCTCGCGCCAATAGATGCCGCGCATATATTCCCGCCATCCGATGATCTGACGGATATAGCCCTCGACCGAGTTGAGCGGCGCACGGCCGGCGCGATATTCGGCTTCCGCGCGGCGGCACAGGTCGAGCGGATCGAGCAGGCCCGAATTGATGTAGGGCGACAGGATCGAGTGCCACAGATAGCGCTCGCCGGTCAGCATCGCGTCCTCGTAATCGCCGAACTGCGGCAGCGCCTTCGCCAGGAAATAGGTGGCCTGTTTCTCGGCATCCTTGGCGGTGACAGCATAAGCGAAGCCGTCGAGTGTGCCGGGGTGGTCGGCAAAGCGCTCCTCCACCAGCGCCAGCACGTCCTTGGTGATCGCGTCGGGTTTGAAGACATGCGGCTGCGGCATGAACAGGTCCGCCTTGGCGGGCTTGCGGTTCTCCTTGTCGAAGTTCCAGCGGTCGCCGACGGGTTTCTTGCCGTCCATCAGCAACCCGGTCTTCCGGCGCATGTCGCGATAGAAGAACTCCATGGTCAGCTGCTTGCGTTCGCTCGCCCAGGCGTCGAATTCGGCATGCGTGGCGACGAAGCGGTCGTCGGCACGGATCTCGACGGGGATGCCGAAGATCGTTTCCCAACTCTCCAGCATCGCCGCAACGCGCCATTCGCCGGCCTCGGTCACGACGATCCGGTCGGGCGCGTGCCGCTCCACCGCGCGCGCGATTTCGCCGGTGAAGCTGCCGGCATTGTCGGGATCGTCGAGCTTGACGTAATCGACCGTCCATCCGGCCTTTTCGAGCGCCTTGGCGTGGTGGCGCATCGCGGACAGGATATAGGCGATCTTCTGCTTGTGATGGCGGACGTAGGTCGTCTCGTCGCCGACCTCCATCATAAGCACGACCGTATCATCTTGATCGGCATCGCGCAGCGAAGACAATGTGGGCGTCAACTGGTCGCCCAATACGGGAACAAGCGTTTTCATCCGGCCTCGCGTCTCCTACATGGGCCGCCATGACCCCGATGCATCTTGGCCAGACCAGCCAGCTGCCCGCTTCTCCCGAAGAAGCGGTGCTCGATTATGTTCCCAATCCGCGTCTCGGCACGACGTATCTCGTCCGCTTCGCCGTGCCCGAATTCACGTCGCTGTGCCCGGTGACGGGGCAGCCCGACTTTGCGCACCTCGTCCTGGATTATGTGCCGGGCGACACGATCGTCGAATCGAAGTCGCTGAAGCTGTTCCTCGGCAGCTTCCGCAACCATGCGGCCTTTCACGAGGATTGCACCGTCGGCATCGGTCAGCGGCTGTTCGACGAAATGAAGCCGCAATGGCTGCGGATCGGCGGCTATTGGTACCCCCGCGGCGGCATTCCCATCGACGTTTTCTGGCAGTCGAGCGCGCCGCCGGCCGACCTGTGGCTGCCCGATCAGGGCGTTGCGCCGTACCGCGGGCGAGGTTGATCGAGATCAGCATCATTGCCAGGTTGCACTGCAACATGAGTGCAACCTTTCGGCCGATCGGCTGTTCATCCCTCGGCAAGGTTGCGGGTCTGCCCGTAATGTTGCGCCAGCGAAGGATGAGGTATGGTGACCACGGCAGCACAGGGTGACGCGATCCGGCATCTGGCCTTGATCGGGAACTTCCTGCCGCGCCAATGTGGTCTGGCGACGTTCACGACCGACGTGTGGCAGGCGATGCGCGATCGCTTTCCCGATGTGCAGGTCGACGTCTATGCGATGGACGATCATCCGGGCCGTTACGCCTATCCGCCGGCGGTGACGGGAACGATCCCGCAGCACGATCTGTCCGCCTATCTGTCGACGGCGCGCACGATTGAGGCAAGCGGCGCGCAGGCGATCTGGGTGCAGCACGAATATGGTATCTACGGCGGGCCGGCCGGCGAGCATTTGCTTAGCCTGCTCGATCGCACCACTTTGCCGGTCATCGTAACCCTGCATACGGTCCTGGAAAAGCCGAACGCCGACGAGCGTCGCGTGCTGGAAGGCCTGTTGCATCGCGCTGCCAAGATCGTGGTGATGGCCGAGCGCGGTCGCGACATCCTGCGCCGTGTCTATGGCGCAAACCCGCGCCAGATCGCGATGATCCCGCACGGCGTGCCCGACCGCGCGTTCGTCGATCCTGAGACGCTGAAGCCCCGCTTCGGCTGGCAGGGACGCGATGTCGTGCTGACCTTCGGCCTGCTCGCGCCCGGCAAGGGCATCGAGACGATCATCGAGGCACTGCCCGCGATCGCGGAGCGGCATCCCAATCTGCTCTATGCGGTGCTGGGCGCCACCCATCCCAATCTCGTCGCGCATGAGGGCGAGGCCTATCGTGATCGGCTGAAGGCGCTCGCCGAACAGTTGGGCGTCGGCGACAATGTCGCGTTCATCGACGGCTTCGTCGAGCATGACGAACTGCTCGACTATCTGCAGGCCGCCGACATCTATGCGACGCCCTATCTCAACCCCGCGCAGATCACGAGTGGGACGCTGTCGTATGCGGTCGGCGTCGGCAAGGCGGTCATTTCGACGCCCTACGTCCATGCGACCGAGATTCTGGCGGACGGCCATGGCGTGCTGGTCGACTTCCGCGACGTCGCCGCCTTCGCGCGCGAGATCGATCGCCTGCTATCGAGCAAGCGCGACCGGACGCGGCTGGCGCAGCGCGCCTATGATCGCGGTCGCACGATGATCTGGTCCCGGCTCGCCGAATCGGCGCTGCACGAGCTGGAGGTCGCCGTCGCATCGCGCCCGCGCCGCCTCGCCCAGTCGGCGCCGCATGGCCTGCGGGCGCTGGAGCCCAATTTCGCTGCGGTCGAGCGGATGAGCGATGCGACCGGCATGCTCCAGCATTCGATCTATTCGGTGCCCGATCGCCGCCATGGCTATTGCATCGACGATAACGCCCGTGCGCTGATGCTGATGAGCGCGATGGACGACCTCGATCCCGTCGCGCGGGACAAATGGACGACGATCTATGCCTCGTTCATCCAATACGCGTGGAATCCGGAGGCACGACGGTTCCGCAACTTCATGAACTTCGACCGGACCTGGTGCGAAGACGTGGGGTCTGAGGATTCGAACGGCCGCGCGATCTGGGCGCTCGGTGTCACCGCGCGTGACGGCAAGGACGCCAAGCATCGCGACTGGGCGCGGACGATGTTCGATCGCACCGCCAGTCTGGCGCTGGAACTGGGGTCGCTGCGCGCGCAATCGTTCGCGATGCTGGGTGCCGCAGCGATGCTGGAGACGTCGCCGGGGCACGAGCTCGCGCGATCGATCCTCCAACGCTTCCCCGATGATCACCTCGCATTGCTGGCGGCAGCACGCCGGCCGGAATGGCGCTGGTTCGAGATCGTGCTGGCCTATGACAACGCGCGGCTGCCGCAGGCGCTGGTCGTTGCCGGTCAGGCGCTGGGCCGACAGGACCTGATCGATTGCGGGCTCGAGACGCTCGACTGGATCGTCGCCAAGCAGACGTCGCCGGAGGGGCGCTTCCGCGCGGTGGGCACGGAGAGCTTCCATCGCCCCTATGCCGATCCTTTGCAGTTCGATCAGCAGCCGCTGGAGGCGCAGGCGACGGTCGATGCGTGTCTGGCCGCCTGGCGGGCGACGGGCGACGCGCGCTGGGTTGCCGAGGCGGAGCGGGCGTATGGCTGGTATCTGGGCCATAACGACCTCGACCTGCCGCTGGCGACGGCCGCGGACGGCGGCTGTTTCGATGGCCTGATGCCGACCGGGCTCAATCGCAATCAGGGTGCGGAGTCGATCTTGGCGCTGCAGCTGGCAAGTTGTGCGATTTCGGGGCTTTCAAAGGCGACCCAAGGCGTGGCAGGGACATCGCGCGCCGTCGCCTGATACGATCGGGTGACGACGTCATAACGACCGGTCGACGAGGGTTCTGAAGCGCGATGGATCTGTTCAATCACGGGTTGCGGCTGCATGCCGATCCGTCCCGCGTCGTCGTCCGCCCGTTCCACATCGCGTGGGGCGGCAAGGGCGGCGCCCCCAACCGAACCGAACGGCTGGTCGGCGAAGTGCTTGCCATGTCGACGGAAGAAGCACGCGATCAGCTCGAGGCCGTGCTGAAGGATTTCGAGGCACGCCACTGGCAGACCCGGCGCGTCTTCATGACGCGCTACGACGAAATCGAGGAGCTGCTCGGCCTCGATGGCACCGAGATCAGCGACGAAAAGCGCCAGCTGATCGGCGCCTATTTCTGCCACGAATATAGCTATGCCGCCGCGGCGCTGATGAACCCCAGTGCGGTGCCGCATTTCGATCAGTCGGGCATGCCCGAAGGATCGATGCGCATCCTGATGAGCTTGCGCTCGGTCGGCGAGGGGCACATCTCCTCGGTCGCGTTCCGTGAAGGCATCATTTCGAACGGCCACGAACTGGAACTGGCGCCGGAGCCGCCCTTTGCCACCGCCACGGACGTGATCGGCGGCGAGGAAGAGATGCCGGCGGGGCCGGTCACGGTCTGGCGCCATCGCGATTCGACGCTGTCGGGCACGGTGATCTTCCCGATCACCCAGGCGCAGTCCAAGGGGTTGGAAGACCTGCGCATCAGCCACTTCCAGCATGACGACGGCAGCTTCGAATGGATCGGCACCTACACCGCCTATAACGGGTCGGTGATCCAGTCGGAACTGATGCGCACGCGCGATTTCCGCAGCTTCGACCTCGTGCCGATGTCCGGCTCCGCGGCACGGAACAAGGGCATGGGCCTGTTCCCGCGCAAGGTCGGCGACCAGTATATGATGATCGGCCGGCAGGACGGCGAGAATCTGTTCCTGCTGAAGTCGGACAGCCTTGAGCATTGGGACGAGGGCGAGAAGATTCTGACCCCCGTCTTTCCCTGGGAGCTGGTGCAGATCGGCAATTGCGGTCCGCCCATTGAGCTGGACGAAGGCTGGCTGCTGCTGACCCATGGCGTCGGCGCGATGCGCAAATATTCGATCGGCGCGGCGCTGCTGGACAAGAACGATCCGTCGAAGGTGCTGGGCCGCACGCGCGAACCCATCCTCGCCGCGAAGGATCAGGATCGCGAGGGCTATGTTCCGAACGTCGTCTACAGCTGCGGCGCGATCCGCCATGGCGACACGCTGTTCCTGCCTTATGGGATCGCCGACAGTTCGGTGGGCTTTGCCTTCGTGGCGATCAAGGACCTGCTCGCCGCGATGGTGTGAGGGGGGCGAGTTTCGGCACTGTCACCGTCGTCCCGGCCCAGCTTGGATAGAGTCTCTCAGCGTGGCGGCGGTGCGCCGTCGTCGCCCTAGAGCCGGATGCCATGTCCGAGAACCGTTCGTGCTGAGCTTGTCGAAGCACAGGTGCCCGCAAGTGCCGACCTCGCTTGTGGCACCCCGCCCTTTGACAGGCTCAGGGCGAACGGAGAAGGGGGATTAACGCCATGTCATCACGCTCTAGCGCGCGTCGCGAGAGTCGCGCGTGGCGGGGATCTGCGACAATTTGGTCAGCAGCAGCGGAATGTCATCGGTGATGAACGTGTCGGTCGGCACGGGCATGCTACGACGCAGCGTACGGCCAACGGTGCTGAACCGATCGCGATGCTGCTGTGCTGACGATGTCACGACTGACCCCAAATGACGCATACGGCAAACCCGGCGATCGCCGGCCGGGGGGGGGATGGCTGGGCGATCACCGGGTTCTGAGGGCATAACGGCGTGCATCGATAAGGGTTCCTGGCGCGACGAACGGTTCGTCGCTTTTTGGGATCAGGGCTGCGTCACCGATCGGCGTGTCAGGCGATAGAGGCCCGCGACCAAGGCCAGGAAGGCGATCGTGCCGCCGATCAACGCGATCGTGTCGAACCCCGCCGGCGCGACCGCCAGTGGGGCGTCGGACCCGGTGACATAGACGATGACGGCGAAGGCGACGCCCCACAGGCTTTCGCCGACGATCATGCCGGTCGCGGTAAGCACGCCCATGCGCTTGGCGAATTCGACGTCGGGCGTGCGGTCCGCCCAGCGGTCGTACACCGCGCCGATCACCGCGCCGAGCACGACCGGCAGCGTTACCGCCATCGGCAGATAGACGCCGAGGCCGACGCCGAGCGGCGGCAGGCGGAGCTTGCCGGTGCGGCCCAGCGTCTCGTCGAGGGCGATCACGCCGACGCCGATGAGCGCGCCGTAACCGATCATCGCCCAATTGAGGTTGCCGCCGAGCACGCCCTTCGCCAGCGCGGAAATCAGCGCGGCCTGCGGGGCGGCGAGCGCATTGGGGCCGGCGCCCGGCGCGCCCTGGAACCCGAGGGTGGTCGCGAGCAATTCGAGCACGGGCGGCACGACGAGGCTGCCGAAGATGACGCCGAAGATCAGCGCCAACTGCTGCTTCCAGGGCGTTGCGCCGACCAATTGGCCGGTCTTGAGGTCTTGCAGGTTGTCGTTGGAGATGGTCGCGACGCCGAAGACGATGCCGGTGACGATCAGCGCATAGGCGACGAGCGCCTGCGTGGTGTCCGCGCCCGCACCGCGTCCGAACAGGCCGACCAGCATCAGCGAGGCGGCGAGGACGGAGAGGATGCCGATCCCCGACACCGGACTGTTCGACGCGCCGATCAGGCCCGCCATATAGCCGCACACCGCCGCGATCACGAGGCCGAGGACGAGCACGAACACCAAGGCGCCGGCGATCAGCACGACCGCCGATCCCGCCAGCGGTCCCCCTGCGATCACCGACCAGAGCAGGCCCGCGATCGGCACCAAAGTCGCGAGGCTGACGATCGCGACGATACCGATCGGCAGATCGCGCTCGCCCAGCGCCAGCGTCGCGCCGCTGCGCTTGGCTGCGCTGGCCGCGATCGACGAGCGGATGCCCGCGATCACCGGCCCGATGATCTTGAGCAAGGTCCAGATCGCCGCGACGCCGATGACGCCCGCGCCCAGGAAACGCACGTCGGTGCGGAATACGCCGCCGACCCAAGCCTCCACGCCGACGCCGGCCGCGGCAGGCGACAGGCCGGTGAGGATCGGGAGGGCGACCCACCAGCCGATGACGACGCCGGCGAACATCGCGAGGCCGACCGACAGGCCGACGAGATGCCCGGCACCGATCAGCGCGAACGACAGGCCGCCCGAGATCGCAGTCGCGCCGCTGCCGACGCGGAAGAACTGCGCCGCCTCTGCAACGACCAGCTTCGTTTGGGTGAGCAGTGCGAAGCCGGCCGAGACGATCGCGTTGACGACGATGAGCTTGAGGCCCTTGCCGCTTTCCGCTTCACCCGCGCGGCTGCCGGCGCCGACCATCAGCACTTCGGCGGCGGCGCGGCCTTCGGGATAGGGCAGGTCGGTATCGACCACGAGCGCGCGGCGCAGCGGCACCGAGAACATGACGCCGAGGATGCCGCCGGTCATCGTGATCCCGGCAGTGAGCAGATAGGGGAAGCCCTGCCACCAGCCGATCATGACGAGGCCGGGGAGCACGAAGATGATCGCCGCCAACGTGCCCGCCGCCGACGCGACCGTCTGTACGATGTTGTTTTCGAGGATCGTCGCGCCCGGCAGATAGCGCAGGATCGCCATCGAAATGACCGCGGCCGGGATCGACGTTGCGAAGGTAAGGCCGACCTTCAGCCCGAGATACACGTTCGCCGCGGTGAACAGCAGCGTGATGAGCCCGCCGAGCAGGATGCCGCGAACGGTGAGTTCGGCGACGGGCGTCGTGCGGTCGGACCGGGAAGAGGGGGCGGTGGCCATGGATCGGGGCACTCGTCGGCAAGGGGAGGTGTCGCGTGGTTCTGCACGTCGCATGGCGGATCGGCAATGGCGGGTGTCGCGTGCGACATAAGCTTGCGCTATCTCGACAGCGGACGCTGCTTTCCGCTAGGCGGCGGCCATGACCACGAACACACCCTTGCGCGTCGCCTTGTCCGGTCTCGGTACGGTCGGCGGCGGCGTCATCCGCCTGCTCGATGCGAACCGTGACCTCATCACCCGGCGCGCGGGCCGTGGGATCGAGGTGGTGGCGGTGTCCGCCCGCGATCGCAGCAAGGACCGTGGGATCGACCTGACCCGTTTCGACTGGGTGGACGACACGCGCGAACTGGCGTCGCACCCGCAGGCGGATGTGGTGGTGGAGCTGATCGGCGGCTCCGACGGCCCGGCGCTGACGCTCGCCCGCTCGACGCTGGCGGCGGGCAAGGGTTTCGTCACCGCGAACAAGGCGATGCTGGCGCACCATGGTCTGGAACTGGCCAGCGCGGCCGAGGCGGCGGGTGTGCCGCTGAAGTTCGAGGCGGCGGTCGCGGGCGGCATCCCGGTGATCAAGGGCCTGCGCGAAGGGGCCGCTGCCAATGCGATCGGCCGGGTGTACGGCATCCTCAACGGCACGTGCAATTTCATCCTGTCCAAGATGGAAGCCGAGGGCCGCGATTTCGCCGAGGTGCTCGCCGAGGCGCAGGTGCTGGGCTATGCCGAGGCGGATCCGAGCTTCGATATCGACGGCGTCGATGCGGCCCACAAACTGTCGATCCTGGCGAGCATCGCCTTCGGCACACGCCCGGCGTTCGCGGATGTGGCGGCGACGGGCGTGCGCCATGTGATCGCGGCGGACATCGCGGAGGCGGCGGCGCTGGGGTATAAGGTTCGCCTGGTCGGGGTCGCCGAATCCGGCGCGAACGGGCTGTTCCAGCGCGTCCACCCGCATCTGGTGCCGATCGACCATCCGCTCGCCCATGTCACCGGGTCGCTCAATGCGGTGGTGGCGGAGGGCAATTTCGTCGGCCGGCTGTTCTTCCAGGGCGCCGGTGCGGGCGAGGGGCCGACCGCGAGTGCGGTGGTCGCCGACCTGATCGATATCGCGCGCGGCGAGTTCGGCCCGCCCTATGCGATGCCCGCCGCCTCACTGACCGCCGAGCCCAAGGCGGACAGCGGCGAACGCCGTGCCCGCGCCTATCTGCGCTTCACCGTCGAGGACAAGGTGGGCGTGCTCGCCGAGATCGCCGCGGCGATGCGCGATGCCGGCGTGTCGATCGAAAGCCTGATCCAGCGCGGCGTCGCCGCCGACGGCAGCGTGATCGTCGCGATCGTGACGCACGAAGGGCCGGAACGCAGCGTCGCGCACGCGCTGGAGAAGCTGCGCGGATCGCAGAGCCTTGCCGGCCAGCCTTTGTGGATGCCGATCTTGGGGTGACGTCCGCCGTTTCGAGGAAGATGGACAACAGGAACACCTGAACGGAACCGTTCGGGGTCTATCGTTTGGAGCAGTGCCCCACGGCTCATCGGTAGCGCGTGTTGTTCCCACCATTTTCGTCAT
>OFQU01000291.1_pt1 | contig 11219 bp, 13 predicted proteins | sample 1542981 | NCBI WGS metagenome assembly OFQU01 (sample SAMN07774233, study PRJEB24372) | wastewater metagenome | isolation source: Exp Tend CN 90WW | collected 2016-02
GTAGTTGGCCCAGGCCGATGTGGCGCCCTTCGTCCAATCGCCCTGAGCCGCCTCAACATCTGCGTAGTTCTGCCGGATTTGGTCAGTGGCCGCCTTGTTCGCATCGGCGAGAGCCTGCGACTTACGGACGAACTCCTCCTCCGACATATTCCGCGACGGGTCGGACTTCTGATTTGCCAGTTCCAGCGACTGCTGTGCGAACCGATCCTGCTGGCTGTTCAACTCACTGTTGAGCGCGTTCTGGCGATCGCCCTGACCGACGCCGAGAACGGCTCGCTGCCCTGCCAGCTCCAGCGCTCTCTGCTGCTGAGCCAAGGCCTGAACGTAGGTAGTGATCGAACGCTCTTGTCGGGCGAGACGGCCGGTCTCGTTTGTGGCCAGAACCTCGAGCTGGGTGTCCGCGTCCTTCTGCGCTTTGACCATGCCAGCGCGCGCGTCGGCGATCTTCTGGTCCAGTTGGATGCTTTGCGCGGCAGAAGTGGTCTTTTTCGCCTTCGCGGTCTCCAGCGCGGCGATCTCAGCCTCATAGGCTGCGGTCACCTCGTCGCGCTCGTTGCCGATCAGCGCTTCGCGTTTCAGGGCATAGTCGGCTTGAGAAACGAGTCCGGCCTTCTGCGCGGCGTCCAGTTCCTTCTGGGCGTTTTTGTACTCTTCGCTGATGGCTGCGAGGTTGTTCTTGGCGTTGTTGAAACTGGTCAGATCAACCTGCGACCCGGCCGCTTTCGAATCCTTGAACTGGTCGTTGATGTTCGCCAGGTTCTTGTCGATCGCGGCCTGATTCAGACGCGGATCGTTCGGCGCTACCCTGCGGATGTCTTCGAGTTGCCGCTTGTATTCCTTGATCGCGTCGGTACGTTTTTGCTCATTCGTCCACGCTGACTTGGTGAGTGCGTCTACCTTCGCCATTGAGGAGACGGCATCACCCTGGGCTTTCGCCTGCTCTCCTTGCCATTTGGCGATATCCGCTTCAGCAGCCTTCTGGTCCTCAAGCATATTGAGACGATTCTGGTAGAGATCGATCATCTCCTGCTTATTCTGGAACAGGCCGACATTGCCAGCCTGTGCGCCGGCCAAGTCGCGTTGAGCCTGCTCGATATCGGCGCCGATATCGCTACGCCCGATATTCTTCAGTCCATCAGCAGCCCGAGCAACGGCGTTGTAACCCTTCTCCCAGAAACTCAGGTTCTCGAGGATTCGCGGCGTGCGCTCGTTGATTGCATCAGCGAACGATTCGGTGGCCAGCTTCACGGCGCCGGCATGGTTGCCCTGCTTCTCCAGCGCGGTGATTTGCGAGTAAACCGACGCAGTCAGATAGTGATATTGCTCATTAAGTGCCGCAGAGGCTTTGACCGGGTCGTCGGCGAGCTTGGCGAACTCCGCTACTGTCTCGCTCACCGCCTTGCCGGTTGCTTCCTGCATAGACACAGCAGCTTGAGTGATGCCGGTGAAGCTCTCGCCGGCGATCTTGCCACTGCCTGCCAGAAGCGCCAGAACCTCAGCAGCTTGCCCCGTCGTGCCAACGGTTGCGCTAACCTGGCGGGCCATGTCGCCCAATTGTCCGGCACTCACACCTGCGTAGTTGCCGGTCAGGATCAGCGATTTGTTGTAGCTGTCCTGCTCCTCGGTGCCCTTGTAGAAAGCGTATCCCAACCCACCCACAGCGGCGGTGGCCAGCGCAAGCGGACCAAGGATCGCAAGCAATCCTGCTGCCCCCTCGCCCGCGCCAGCGCCCAATTGTGCGACTGCGCGAACGCCGCTGCCCCAGTCTCCGGAGGACAGCGCATTGCCCAACTGAACGACGTTTTCCTGTGCCTGGCGCGTGCCGAGGCGCAGCTTGTCGAAACCGGTGGTGGTTCTGTTGAGTTTGTCGTAGTCCTTATCGATCTTGCTCAGGGCGGTGTTGTACTCCTCCTGGTTGATGCGGCCGGCATCCAGATGTTTGCCCAGCTGCTCGACCTGAGTATCCAGCTTCGCCAGCGCAGCGCGGGCCGGGTCAATAGCGCCCAGCAGGCTGTTGAGTGCCCTCTGTTCATCCATGGCTGACTTGGCCAGGGCTACCTGCTGCTTGTCGAGCTGCGCCGAGATCTTCGCGGCCTCAGCCTCGCCATAGGCGCCGGTCTTGGTCAGCTTCGCCAACGCATCGCGCTGCTTGGCGAGATCCTGCGTGGTCTTGGCGCTGGTAGAAAGTGACTTCTCCAGCGCCTGCATTTCGTTCATCAGCGAAACGGCGGACTGCTCGGCCCGGCCGCCAGCTTTCGCCATCTCATCCAGGCTCGTTTTGGCCTCGATCGCATCGGCCGAGTCGATCTTGACGCCGAGTTCTGCAATGTTCATCGACTCACCTTGAATAAGTGCCCGTGTTTACGGGCTGTTTTCCCTTTCCTCCGCCATGACGCGCAGGGCTTCGCCTTCCAGCACCTGCAGGTCAGGAAAGATTTCAGCGAGTTTCTTTTTCTTGATGCCGAGGAATCCGGCGACGTCGCGGATGCAGTTGTAATCGAGGCCTATGGCCCCACCGGCGCCGACCCGCCACTGCGTGGACATTCGGTTGAACAGGAGAAAGGCCGACCAGTTGCATGGCCAGACCTCTACATCGTCACCCGACAAATCGGCAGCCGTCAGCCCGAGGATTGCCAACTGCTCAGCAGATGGTCCGCTTTCGTACAACGCCGCGGCGGCCGCCCTCAGTTTCCCAAGCGGGCCTGATTGAATGCGCTCTGATAGGCATTCACTACCGCTTCGGCAGTACCCTGGCATGACTTCACAAGGGTGAGGATGCTCTTGTCGTCGAACTTGTCATCGAAACCCCAGCCCGCTACCAGATCCTTGATCTGCTGCACCTGATATTCGGTTTCGGCAGCAACGACATCTGACAATGTGGTGCCTTCCCCGAACCCCTCGCGCATTTCCTTCGCCTTCAGGTTCCATTCGTCGAACAGCGCGGCGAGTGCCGGGCGATCGCGATACTTGAAGGTGAACTCGATTGCCTCGGGCTCACACCCAACGACAGGGATGTGCACAAGTGCCCTGAACGTAGGGTTCTGGGCGATCCTGATCTTTGCCATGGGGAGTCCTTATGCGCCGGCCAAGTAACGAAGCGAACGAGCCGAAAGCCCGATGCTGATGGTTCGCGTCATCACGTTGTTACGCTCCATCGTTGGATCAGGAGTGATGCTCACATAACCCGGGTAGAGGATCTGGTCGCCGTTACGCAACTTCATGCGTACAACGGCCAGCTCTTTGGTGTCGTCGAAGCCTTCGACAGTCTCGACGTATTGAGCGGTCGGCTGATCCTCCACCACGATAGTGATCGTGGTCGGGTTGCGGTTGGTTGGGAACTGCTTGTCGTCGTCATCTTCCAGGTAGCCGACAGTTTGGTATTGCTGCTCACCGCCGGAGGATGTGAAGGACGTAACTTTCGAGATCTGCGTCCATCCGGACACCGGGATCACTGAGCCGGTACCCGCGCCCACAGTGAACTTGTCGGTGTTGGTGGTATTGAGGCCGGCCAGCGCAAATGCATCAGCGGTAACGCCGGACGCCTTTACTGCGCGGTCATTGATCAGCGCCCAGCCGGAGTTGATCAACAGAACGTCGCCGTTTTCAATGTCGTGCCCTACAGAGGCGGCGACGGGCGGTTTTGCATTGGTCAAAGCAGTGAAAGCGACGGCGGATCCCATAACGCTGGCGATCTCCAGCACAGCGCCGTTCGGCAGCGGGAAGCGTGCGGCCATGGTGTGTTTCCTCTTGAATGCCCGCCTGACGGCGGTAGGTTATGCCCCAGCGGGCGGTTGGTCTGCGACACCTGCGTAGGTGAAGCTGGCCGGGACCGTATAGGTCGCGGACTCAGTGATAGTTGGCCCCTGATCTACTGGCTCAGTGATGAGGCCATCGAACCCGTTGCGGGCCAGTGGCGTGTCTACGCGAAAGAGTTGGGTCAGCTCTTCAACAAGCGTCTCTGCGGTGGCCATGGCTTGGGCAGATGGATAAACGATGCTGATCTGATAGACGCCGGTGTACTCGTACGCGTCCCCGCCGAGGTAACGGCAAGTGGTACTGGCTGGAAGCTGGAAAGCTCGCAGATAGGTTTCAGATGGATTTGGCGTGAAAGGCTGATTTGAGTAGGCCACTCGTATTGGACGCGCAGCCGACCATGCGGCCAGCTTCGTTTCGATGGCCTGACGGGCGCGTGCGTGACTCATACCTGATTGTTCCTGATGGCCTCCTGCACGATCTGCTGGAAGCGGGCCACGGTTACCCGAACCATTCCGCCGGGGGCCTGAGTGGAATGGCCGAACTCCAGAGAAATCGCATAGGGCAAGTTGTTGATGATGTAAGCCATCTGGCCGGCAGTGAAATCGCTCATCGCGGCGACCAGCGCGGCGGTAGTTTCGGCGCCGCTCGGGTCAACTTCGTCGAAGGTGACGCTCTCGACCACACCGAGGGAAATGTGCCAGTTCGCGCGGAACCGGCCGCCGACGTAGCCTTCAGGCGCCTTGATGTCCATGCCGTCGTTGAGCTTGCGGCCCTTCTTCAGTCTGCCGCCCTTCGTGAGGTTGGCCGGGTCACTGCGCAAAGCGCTGTTGTGGTCGTCTACAGCCTTGTTGTACTGGGTCGCTACAGCATTCTGCGCCCAGATCTCCGGGTTACCCACTGGAGACATGCGGATCAGGTTGCTGCCGACCTCGATGATGATCTCGCGCACACTGGCGTCGATGGCTTCGCTTGTCTGCGCGGCAAACTCGGCAAGGCTCAGAGCGAAGCTGCCGGACTGACCAGCGCCTGCGCGGCTCATGCTCTCACCTGGAGCTCGTAAAGGATCGGCGTCCCGGCGGGATTCACCTCTTTCAACGGCGGCACAATTGACCAGGTGCGCCCCTGAATGATCACCTTGTTCAGCAGATCCGGAACCCACTCCAGCCCCTGCGCGGCGATCTTCAGTTTCTTGTCGCCCTGCTTGATGAGGCTGTTGTTCTGGAATTCCTGACCGGTGAAGTCGAGAAGGATGCCTTGGGCGGCCTGTTCAATGGTGGAGCCCGGTGACTCGCCACCGGTCTCCGGGTCATACTCGCCCGGCACCGTCTTGCTGACGGTAACGGGCTGGCCGTACTCTGCGATCATCTCCAGAGCCATCACGGCCATCTCGTCGTAAAAGGCCATAGAAACACCTAAGGAAATGTGAGTGAACAACGAAGAAAAAGGTAAATACCTTCTGGATGCAATTACCAAGGTGAACCAACAATTGAAGCATGGCCGTTGCGCCGAATACCCATACCGGAAATCACTGCAACTGCGATGGAAGTTGGTTTTAGCGGGGACCAAAGCGGAAGACTTAGCTGAGAGACTCCAAACGCGGCTTATTCCGGATAAAGGAGACATCGACATAGGTGCTTTGACCGACAAAGCTAATGCAATATCGGTTAGCACCGACGCGACGCTGTACGACGTATTCAAGGGATACATTTTGCAGGACGACTTGGGCATTTGAACTATGCCCGAATCGCGAACAAGCCTCGTCGGTGGAGATAGTCAGCAAACTGCGTTGCACTCGGCCGATCTGGTGCCGCCGGTAATAGTCGGCCGCTGGTGTTTGGGATCGTAGCGTACTCTCGAGTTACCGCGCCCTCGACGCGCTCCAGAGTTACCGCACCTTTTCGCTTCTCGATCGGGTCGACGTCGTCGGTGTGAATCTCGGCGGCCAGCGCCATTTGGCCGTACTGGATTCGCGCCGGCAGGTAGTTGTCCGGCTTGATCTCGTAATCCAACTCGACGCCTCGGCGCGGCCAGGACAGTGCTTGTTCACTGTTGGACTTTCGCCCCTTCCACGTCATGCCGTCCATTGCCAGCGCAGCCCGGCGCAGCAATGCTTCCTGTGCTGGCACCTCCGCCGGGATGGTAACGCCGAACTTCACGGCGTACATGGCCAGATCTTCGGCAGATGCGTAGCTTTCGGCGCCAGGCTTACCGGTGCCATCCTCAATGATGAGAGTCATGAATCAGCTCGCTGTGGTGTTCTGGATCGGACGCTGCATTGACGAGCACCCGGATTATTACGCCTGCTGAAGATCAGCAACTGCCTTTTCCAGCGATTCTACCGAAGCATTCGCCCGATACGTCACGTTGGCAGAGTCGAGTAGCGCTTTGAGGCTCGCGATCTTCTCGGCATTATCGACCGGCTCCGCTGCCGCCTTGAGATGTGCGACTTCAGCGCGGAGTGATTCAACTTCTCCCGCCAAATTATCGCGTTCGCCCCCGATGGTGACGACGCCTTCGTGAATGGCTCTCAGCGCACCGTACAAGCGGGTCGGCAGTTCGCCGGCGCCTGGGTGTTCCAGCTCCGACTGACCTTCCGCGGCTTCGATCAGTCGCAGGATGCCGTCGCGCTCGGCGCGCAGCGTGGCGTTGTCCTGCTCAAGGCTGGCAATGACCGCAGCGCCGCCTAAATCAACCGGCTCGCTGATCAAAGGCTTCGTCACCGAGACCTCAACGCCAAGCGCCTCATAAGCGTCGACCACCTTCGTCCAATCGCCAATCACAACTGCGTGTGTCACACCCGCTTCAGGCCGATCAAAGTGCGCCGGGTTGCGGTACCGCTTTTCCGGATCGAAATCCGAATTCTGAGTGGAGTAAACCAGTTCCATAAAAGTCTCCGTAGCGGCCAGTTCTGGCCGCTGTCAGGGCCTGTATTAGCCGCCGGCTGGTGGCGTGGTAGTCAGGGTGATCAGCACACCAGCAGTCACTTTGTTGCTGCTGGAATGCTTGACCCAGTTCGCAGCCGAACCCACAGCGGCAAGCGTAGGGTTCGCGCCGCCCGCGGTTTCCTTCCAGCTGTAGCCGAGAACATCGATGTTGACGGTGCCTTCAGCGCGGTAGCCGATACCAAGGTTCTCTTCGTCGTTCACCGCGTACGAACGGAATCCTGGCGCCTGCGACTCAGTGATCACCACAGCATTTGGCAGCAGACCGAAGATCACATCTGCGGGAGCGGTGTCGGTGACCAGCACCGGCTTGCCGAGAGTACCTGGCAGGCCGCCGTAGATGACGACACCCGCCTCTTCGTAGACCTTGTTCGCGATCGCCTCGTCCACGATGTCGAAGTAAGCGCTGGAGTGCATGACCCACAGCGCGATGCGGCCGAACTTGTCACCGAACTTGCGCATGCCGCGGGTCAGGGTCTTCTTGCCGTCGGTCTCGATGTTTGCAGAAACCACCATGTCAGCGTTGGAGCTGATCGAGGCGCGCAGCGCGGCGGTGGCGTACTGAATGAAGCCTTCCAGAGTGGCGTCGGCAACGTCGGCACCGATGATCTGGGAGAACTCATCGACTGGACGACCACGGCGCTTAAACGCTTCTTCGGTGGTCTGGTACGGGCCGTACTTCCAAGGTGCCTTGACGCCAACGGCTTCGCCCGCGCCGATCTTCTTCGCGGTCACCTTGCCGGTGGAGTTGACGTCGCGATGTTCCAACGAGCCGCCGATCTTGTAAAAGGAGCGCTTGCGGAAGTCGCCTTCGATCAGCTCGTTGTCTAGCACGATCGCGCCATTGGACGATGCGTTGAACACATCGAGGTTGTCCTGGACACGCTCCAGGTATGCGGTTTGCGCCTCATCGTTGTAGATGATCAGGTCGCTGTTCACAGTCGTTGCCATGGGTGAATCCCCTTACTTGGGCAATTGCAGGTATGCGGTTTGGCCGTGCTTGCGCTGGTAGTCGCGCTTTTGCTCGGCAGTCATTTCGGAGCGCTTGAATGCAGCCTGGCCGCCACCCCCGCCCGGGGCTTGTGTCCCTGAGGCCCTTGGCCACAGATGAGGTGCGCTTTCGCGCAGAGATTCCGCCCATTCGAGCGGGGTCAGAGGGGTCTTGCCGTCTTTGCCGAGGATGACCTGGCCGGATTCATCAACGGCGACCGCTTCACCCTCTTCGTTCAGCGAGAACACGCCTTTGGCGCGCAGGATGATGTCGTCGGTTGCTTCCGGCAGTGCGCCGGCTTTGAGCGCTGCACCGCGCACCGAATCGCCCAGGACTTTGCCCTGGAACTTGGCGGCGAATGCCTCGGCCTTCTCGGCCCGCGCTGAGACGGTCTTCAACTGCTTGTCGTAGTCGCCACGCAAACGCTCGGTGCGACGATTGAACACCTCGTCCACCTTGCCCTCGGTCAGCAGCTTGGTTTCTTCGTCCTGGCCGGCACGACTGAGCAAGCCTTTGACGGCGTCGATGTCGATGCCTTCAAACTGGGTTTCGAACTGGGTTAGCTTGGTGGAGGTGTCCTTCAGCTTTCCCAGCAGCTCTGTATTCTTGGTTTTCAGCCCGGTAACAGAGGCTTCAACGGCAGTCGCGATAGCGGCCTTGATTGCCGGGTTTTCTAGGTCGATTTCGTTTTCTTCTGCCACGTTGATGCACCCCTTGGGTATGTTTCGCCCGTTTTGCAGGCATAAAAAAACCCGCCGAAGCGGGTTATATTCATAATCGTTTATTCTAAATACATCTCTAATGTCTCAAGTGTTTCATCATCTTGAGCGAACTCGCATATAAGGTCTGTGATCGCAATTAAGCTGCGTCGCGCCTCAACTTCCTCTTTGCTACCAGAGACGGCTGAAATAAAAGTGTGGGCTTGTTCGCGTACGTGCAATCTTAACCATCTATTATTCCGAATACTTGCCAGCACCAGCAAAATATCATCCTTATACTGGTGGGAATGGGCAAACACTTTAATGCAGAAAATAGCATTGCGTTGATTCCACAGCCGATCAACAAAACTATGAAATCCTGCTAACCCAAAAGCTCGCACAAAATCATTGAAAAGGTCTTCTTGCTCTTGTCCTTGGAGTTTACCCAACATCCGACACCTTCCTTGATATAGCGCTAAAACAATCAGATTAGCAGACCAGCCCTTTCAAATGATAACGGTTCTAGAGCGCGCATCTGCACCAGAGTCAACGGGGCGAAGTTGCGATCAAGCTGCAGTTCGGCGAAGCGCTCCACCGTCAACCCGCCCTCACGGAACAACTTGGCCCGCACGGGACCGATTGCCACGTCCTGGAACGATGCGGGCTGCTGCTGAAGCCAGTGGTAGTAATCGAGGTCAGCACTGACCTGCTGTCCGCCATCAGCACCCACCGAGGCGCGTGTTGCGCCCTTCGCGAACATCTCGCTGAGCTTTGTCAGCAGAGTGAATGTGGTGCGACAGTTCGGGTGAAACGGCGGCCGCGGCCCAGAATCGACCGGAAACCGTCGCTTATCCATCGACCGACACTGCTGGCTGGTCTTGCTGTCCAGCGTGGCGACCATCTCGACTTCAGACACGATGTCCGTGTTGGCCTTGGCCACCTCCATGCGCGCCTGAGACGACACATGCTGTATCGCGGTGTGCACGACCGTGCTGGCATTGCGGTTGGTGGTAGCGAGAATGCCGTCCTTGTAGCCAGCCGACTTCGTGCCGCGGATGTTGCGAATGATCTGGAAGTTCGTCTGCCCCTCGAAGAAGCCCTGCCGGATCGTGCCGGTGACGCGCTCGCGCTCTGCACTGGTCCAACCCTTGATGAACGACTTCAGCAATTTACCGCCCCCGGTGCCGCGAACGCTGAGTGGGTTTGTCAGTACAGCTGTACGGATAGCCGCTGCCGTCGGCGCGACTACATCCAGCGAGACTCCAACCGGCGCTGACCGGGCCAGGCTCGTAGCCTCGAACTCAGCCTCGTAGTTGGCGATGTCGATCAGGTCGAGGTTCAGTTGCGCGCTGTAGCGATCGAAGATGCCCAGAAGCAAGCTATCGACCTCCTTCAAAGGCGCTTCCAACCGCTTTACGTTGTACTCCGTCAGATCCGACTGGGTGAGCCGGTCGCGGATTGAGCGGTCGATCTCCTTCAGGAAAGGGGCGAACTTGCCGACCTCCCCAGCCTTCAGCTTTTCGAGGAAGACAGCGTGTCGAATCGTAGCGTCAAGGATTGCTTGGTTTGCCGCCATCTACTTTGTCCTCATCGTCCAGGCCCAAGCCGTCGCCCTGCTCTGCCAGCTCTCCATCGATTTGCTTATCAGTGCGCTCAGGCGCGATCAGGCCCAACTTGCGCAGGTACGCTCGAAGATCTGCTTTGGCGAATCCACCGTTCTGCCAGAGGCCGACCAATGCGGTGATCATTTGCGGATCAGCCGTCAGTTCCACGAATTCCTGATTGATCTGGTAGGCAACCTTCGCGTCGTCGACGCCCATGTAGGTGCAGCACCACATGATCGCCCTGGTGTAAGCCTCGCTTACGTTGGCCACACAGCCGGCAAGCACCGACGTCGATGCAGACTGATCGCCACGGGCTTCGGTCGCCGTCTTGGACGAGAGAGAAGCCACGACCATTCGGGCGCCCAGTTCGATCATCATCTGGTTCTTGTCCGCCATGGCCTCCTTCACCAGCGTGTTCGGCAGTGGCTGCGCATAGCCGAACTGTCCGCCGGCAGGCAGCATCATCGGTGCGCGGGAACCAACGTAGACGCCGTTCTTCTCCATCCAATCGCGCCACTGTTCGTCCAGACCGGAAATCCATGGCTGGGCCTGACCACACCAGAAGACACTGTCTTCGTAGTCGGCACTGTTCCGGTAGTGGCCTAGGTTGATCATGGCGATGTCGTAGAGCGGTGATTCGTCGATACTTGGGTCGTTGTTCTGCGCGCCGACGAAGGTGAACGGGATCTCCTTCAAGCGGCCGGCGGCACCGGTGGGCTTGAACTCCTGAACAACGGCCAACGGCCCGCCGCCTTTCGGCCCGGACCGGCGCCAAACACGGCAGACAAAACCGTCACTCTCGAGAGCCAGCTCCCGGTACTGTTCGACCACCTTGAAACCGAAGCCGTCTTCGATCTCCGGCGACTCGCGCAGCACCACCAGAGTCAGCACGCTGTGCCCGCTCACCATCCCTGTACGCCAGTTGATGATGTCCTCGGCACAGTACGACAGGATCACTGAGTGACCACCGGCGCCATCGTCTTGGTGATAGTCGACGTAGAGGCCATGCCTTCCAGCCTCAAGCACCTTTTCAAGCGTGCCTTGCGAGTGCTGGTAGATGCTGACGCCGGATCCGTTGGCATTGTCCTGCAGATACTCCAACTTCTTTGCGATGGTCAGCGTCGGATCTTTGTGAAAGGCCAGACCGAGCAGCCCGTTTCGCGTATGCCCGGTGGCATTTTTGAAAACTGCGCGCTCGCGATATGCCTTGTTGCGATCCTGATTCTCT
>OFQU01000293.1_pt1 | contig 11180 bp, 8 predicted proteins | sample 1542981 | NCBI WGS metagenome assembly OFQU01 (sample SAMN07774233, study PRJEB24372) | wastewater metagenome | isolation source: Exp Tend CN 90WW | collected 2016-02
GATCCCTCCCCAACCCCATCCTCACCTGACTATCCACCACCGCCACCAAAGCCGCCGCCCCATACAAACTCGCCGATACGGTCTCATTCACCCGCCGGGCCTCCATCCCCTCCAGCACCCCGGCCTCGCGCAAATAGTTCTGCACATTCACCACGTTCAGCAACAACGCGGCCAGCGGCACCACTCCCCCGCTGTTGACCACCACCGGCGAATTCACAATCCGTTCCACTCGCCCAACGCCAATCGCTTTCCCCGTCTTGCTCACCCATTCATCCAACGCCTCGGCCCGTTGCCCCAACAATTTCCACGCCGGTCGCACGCCCTCGGTCACGAATTGCAAACGGCTCTCAGCGCCCAACCTCGCGGCAATAAAAATGCTCATCCAGGACGCGCTGAAGCCCTTGTCACCCTTGAGCAGCAGCAACGCCGCGCCCAGCCGATTGACCAGCACGCTCCATTGGCTGCCGGCATCCCGAGCCATGCTTGCGATGTGATCAAGCACTGCCACGCTCAACGGCGCCAAGGCCTGATGGGTGGCGCTGAGGTTGTCGGCGGACAGTGCGGCCATCAACTCGCCGAGGCGCGAGGCGTTGTTGACCGCCGCTTCGAGCGACGGCGTCCAGGCGTGGAACAACTGCCGGAGTGCGCCACCGTCGGCGGTGCGCACGTAGTCGGCGTATTGCTCGGCGCCCTGGGCGCGGATGCATTGCGCGGTCAGGCAACCGGTGGCGAGTTCGGTCAGCCATTGGCGGGTTTCGAGGTCGTCGTAATCGACAAACCAGGTACCGCTGGCGGAGCGTTTCAGGTACACGCCACGGTCGGCGAACAGTGCGGTGTGGCGTTGTTCGAGTTGTTGATAATGCGCAGCGGCGGTGTCAGTGAACCAGGTGTTCATGGCGTCGAGGTCGATGTACTCGCCGACCTTGGCGCTGAACGCATGGCTGTTGAGGTTGGCGTGTTTTTGCGCGCGATATTCACGGACAACGGCCTCTGCCTCGTAGTACAGGTCCGCCGGTATAAACGCCCGCACCGGGCCGACAATCGCCGCGATCCGCGCATCACGAGCCGCAGCTTCGATCTGAGTCGGCCGACCGCCGTACTGACGGGCGCGGGTTTCAGCCCTGAGTTCTTCATCCAGCCGATCCTGGGTATCAAGCATGATCTGGCCCTGCTCGGCCGTGAGGCGGATGTCGTGCGCCTTGTAGCGGTAACTGATATTGCCCGCCAGTTCGGCGCCATCTTCAGTGATCAAACTGCGCACAAACCCGCCGATGCTCAGGCGCAGATTGTTCTCGCCGAGCCATTTTTCGTGGCCGGTTTCCAGCCATTCCTGTTCGTGGTTGATGTCGCGCAACACACCCAGATCGTCGTCCAGGCAGGCGAAGACAGCGAACAGCCCCCCGGTGTGTGCCTGGGCGTTTTCCAGCCAGTCGCGCGTGCCCTGCCCGTCCCATGGCTCGGCGCTCCATTCGCCCGGTGGCTCGTCACTGGCGTCGGGATATTGATCGAGAACTTTGTGACGCTCACGAATACGATGCCTGGCGTCTGTGTAGGCCTTGATGTTGGTCGGGGTCGGGTTCGCTAACAGCGTCGCGCCGAGTGCGTCGGTGTCCTCGGCGTTTTTTTGCTGATCGGCTTTCATCGACCGGGCGTAGCTGTCAGGGAGGAGTTCGGCCATGACCTCGTCGGCCTTCTGCAGCGGTGGGCAGTGCGGGGCCTGTAATTCGTCGGCCACCGTGCGCAGGGCAATGTGGCGCATATGCTGGCTGCGTTTGGCGCTGCTGTCGCTCAGCGACTGGCAGTGCTCGGCGTTTAACGGGAACTCGCTGTAAAGCATCCAGGCGTCGTGGATTTTTTGCAGCGCCAGGCCCGTCAATGTCGCGTCGAGTACCGGAGTGGCCGCCGCGTCCAACGCCTGTTCCTGCAACAGCCCCTGTGGCGAAACAGCAAAACGCTTGAGCGGCCCCTGATGCTGCCAGAGGTACACAAACCCTGCCCGCAAACGACGTGCCGCCATCGGCCAACTCTCGGGCGCGATAGCGGGAACGCAACAAACGTGCTCAGATTTTTCGTGCGCCAGCGCGTAGCGAACCGGTACGACAAACAGTTCGGGCTGACTGGCAGGGCATGGATGCACCAGGCCGTTGATGTCCACGTGGGGCTGGGCTTTGGCCGCGCGTTCGGCCTGAGCGGCCTCATCGACCATGGCCAGTTTTTCGGCGCTCATCGCGTGAAGTCCTTGTCGTTCAGTAACTGGTGCGTCAATGCACGGTTGAGGTTGTCCAAGCGCTGGCGCGGCAGGAGTCCGGGTTCGGCCAGTAACTGCCTGTATGCAGCGTGCTCCGGGCCATCGGGGAAGTCAGCGCCCAACACCACACAGAAACGCACCCAGAGAAAGACTTCATCGACGGCACTGAAGCCGCTTCGTGCAGCACTGGCCTGACAGTCCATGGCCCACTGCTGCAAAGCAGTCGAAGCCAGTGAACCAAGGGATTTGGGGAAGTGACATTGACCGTATTCGATCAATTGCCGGGCGAAACACTTGCGTTTGGCAGTGTTCAATTGATCGAGTTGTTCCGCTGTCAGCAGCAACCACGGCTTATCCGCATACGGGATCGCAGGTTGCTCGGTTTGCTGATGGATTTGTGACTCCGGCAGACGGATCAGCCGTACCGGCCCCATCAACCGATCCCGTTCGGGCGCGGGCAAGTCCATCAGCCACAACGCGGTGATACGGGGGTCGTAGAACCGAAAGAAAACCGTCGCAGCCCCCTCGACACGGGCATGGATCAAGCTGCGCAAATGCTCCTGCACCTGACTTTCGTCGGCCGCCGACTCCAGCCAGATGCCCGCCGTTGCGCTCCACTCCTGCGAAAAAACCTTTGCCAACGGGCTATCGGGCACGACGCCGATCAGCACGGGACCGACACTTTCCAAATGGCTGTAGGCGGTGCGCTGATAAAGCGAGTGAACCGTCGCGCCGCCCGTCATTTCAAACAGACGATCCGAAAGGTTTTCGATCTGGACTCGATCCAGCAACAGGTAAGCCCGATTCATGCGTTCACCTGCGCCAGTTTTTCGCACACGGCGCAGACTGAAGCGGCTTGCTCTGCGGCCTGAGCCAGCGCAGCTATTTGCGGGGTGATGGACAGCGCGATCAGCACCTGTGAATCGTCGGGCACTGCCGCCAACGCGGTCTGCGGCGCGACACCTGTCATCGGCGCGCCCCCCTCGACGATGGCCACACTGCTGAAGATCCCGCCCGCATTGATCACGAGGTGATGGCCGCCAGCAGTCAGCGTCAGGCTCGTGCCGGCATCAATCACCACCTGACTGGCCGTAACCCGCGCATGCGGGCCGGCCTGAATCACCAGCGTGCCTTGCGCCGTGGTGCTGCTGTTGCCGCTGATGCTGAGCAGGTCGTCGCGGCCGATCACGGTGTTGCGCGTCCCGTCGGTGGTGTGGCGCTCGTCAGCCTTGATCAGGCTGGTGCTGTGGTTGTCCACCTGCTCGAAACGGTCGCGGCGGATTTGGTTGTGGCTGTCGTTGAGGATCAGTTGTTCGAAATCACGTTCGGCGCGCAGGTAGATTTTTTCCTGGCCGGCGCGGTCTTCGATCATCAGTTCGTTGTAACCGCCGGTGTGCGGTGAACTGTGGCTGCGCAGTACGGTTCGGGTCTTCTGTTCGGGCAAGGTGCAGGGCGCAGACTTGACCTTGTTGGGCACGCAACCGGTGATCAGCGGTTTATCCGGATTACCTTCGAGAAAGGTCACCACCACTTCCATGCCGATGCGTGGAATCGTCACCGAACCGAAGCCTTCCCCGGCCCAACTCGACGACACCCGAATCCAGCAACTGCTGCGCTCGCTGTTGAGTTCGGCGCGGTCCCAGTTGAATTCGCACCTCACTCGGCCATATTCGTCGCAATAGATTTCTTCACCGGGAGGCCCCGTGACCCGTGCGGTCTGGCAGACCAGCGGACGACGTGGTGTCGGCAGCGGCGCACGAAACACCACCTCGGCAGGAATCACGCTGAAGCTGTTGCGATAACCCTGAGTGAAACCGTCGGTGTCTTTCGTGTCGCTGGTAATCGCTTCCTCAAGCACCTGAGGCTGTCGCCCAATGTGAGATACGCTGAGCAACAGCCATAGGTCATTGCAGCTTTTGCGCGGGTGTTCGGTCAGTTCGAACAGATGGCCGCAGCGCAGATTTGCCTGATCGCTTTGACCCTGGCCCAATTCATAGTCGCTGCGATGGCGCTCCAGCGCCTGCCGGGCCCATTGCTTGCCGGACTTTTCGTTCTCGATCAACAGCGGATAGCGGTAATCCTCCAGCGTCGGGGTGAACTCGGCGGTGAAGCGGCTTTCGATCAGCAGGCTCGGCCGCTTGAGGTCATAGTCGCGGCGAGTAACGGTGCTGGTGCGTGTGCTTTTGCGCACGCTGAAACGGCTGACCACCGGATGCTCCGCAACCATCCCGCTATCTTGCTGATACGGCGTGGCGCCGAGGGTGGGCAGAAACACCTGATCGTCGGTGAACACCAGCAAATGGCCGTCCGCCGAGTGCTGGTGATGCCAGGCGATGCCGTCTTCGGCGCACAGGCGCTGGATGAATTCCAGATCGGATTCGCCGTACTGAGTGCAGTAATCACGCGGCGGGTTCGCCGTGACATGAAAGGTAAAGGCATCACCCTGAATGCCATGTCCCTTGAGTACCTGCGCGATGATCTGCGGCACCGTGCGCTGCTGGAAAATCCGCTGATCGTGGCTGAACTGCAAGTAATGCAGCGCCGGCACCAGCGTCAGGTGATAACGGGTCAGGCGCTTGCCGGCCTCACCGACCAGGACGTCTTCGATACGCCCATGAATACCTTCACCGTTGTGGCCAAACTGCAAAAACGCAGGCTGGCTGAGCAGGCGCTCCAGATCGAAATCCGGGTGCTCGCTAACCAGTTCGATGTGGAAGGTATAGAGGGTGCTGATCGCTTCGGTGCCATTGAATGCCAGCACCTGAAAGTCGTGACGGATAGCAGGAATCTGCAACGCAAAATGCGCGGCATTGGCCGACCGGAACATACGCTTATCCTTAAGCAAAGAGGAAAAGAGCGCGATGTCCAAACCGTCCTTGGTTCGTGCTCGCGAGAATTGGCGGGCACGCTAACAAGACGAAAAAAAGATAGATGTAGGGGGATTCCCCAAAGCCTGAAGGACACTTCCTCAAAGCCAACGATGGACCTGAGGCGAGGGAGCTTGCTCCCTCGCCTCAGGTTTGGTTTTTCCTCAGCGAATCAGTCTGCCCAGCCCGTCCAGCAAGCGCTGCAACGCCCCCTGATTGCGGCGCATCACCGCCAGCCCGGCCTCGGCCATGCGCTGGGCATCGCGCGGCAATTCGAACAGGCGCTGCACTTCCACCGCCAGCCCTTCGGCATCATCCACTTCCGCCAGCGCGCCGGCTTCGCGCAACTGCGCGGCGATGTCGAGGAAATTGAACAGGTGCGGGCCGCTGAGCACCGGTTTGGCCAGGGCCGCCGGCTCCAGCAGGTTATGCCCGCCGTTCGGCACCAGACTGCCGCCGACGAAAGCGCTGTCGGCCAACGCATAGAGAAACAGCAACTCACCCATGGTGTCACCGAGCAGCACCGAGGTGTGTGCCTCGACGTTGGCACCGGTCGAACGGCGCACCGTGGCAAAGCCTTCACGCTGGCACAGCTCGAACACCGAGTTGAAGCGCTCGGGATGGCGCGGCACCAGAATCAGCAGCGCATTCGGGTAGTTCGTCAGCAGACGACGATGGGCGTCGAGCACCACTGCGTCCTCACCCTCGTGGGTACTGGCGGCGATCCACACCGGGCGCTCCAGCGCCTGCCATTGGCCGCGCAGTGCGTTGGCGCGTTGCAGCAGTTGCGGGTCGATGGTCAGGTCGAACTTGATCGAACCGGTGACCTCGACTGTCTCCGGCCGCGCCCCCAGATCACGAAAGCGCTGGGCTTCGGCTTCGGTCTGTACCGCGAAAAAACTCATTTCCGCCAGCATCGGCGCGGTCAGTTTGCTGAAGCGTCCATAACCCCGGGCCGAACGTTCGGACAGTCGGCCGTTGGCCAGCGCCACCGGTATCGCGCGTTTGGCGCACTGATGAATGTGGTTGGGCCACAGTTCGGTTTCCATGATCACCGCCAGTTTCGGCTGTGCCCGATCAAGAAAGCGCGCCGCCGCACACGGCACGTCGTAAGGCAGGTAGCAATGCTGAATGCGCGGCTCGTCGCCGAACAAGGCATGAATCCGTTCCGAACCGGTCGGGGTCATGCAGGTCACGGTAATCGGCAGCTGTGGATAACGTTGCAGCAAGGCGCGAATCATTGGCGCGGCGGCAATGCTTTCGCCCACCGACACGGCGTGCACCCAGATCCCGCCGGGCTGCAGTGACGGCATCCCGTAAGAGAAGCGCTCGCCAATCCGCTTGGCATACGCCGGGGCCTTGCGCGAGCGCAGCCACAGCCGAATCGCCACCAATGGCAGCCCCAGGTAAAACAGCGCGGTGTAGAGAGTTCTATTCATGGCGGCGGAGTTTATCGACTTTTATCGCCGATCGCCCGCAAGTGCACGGCAAAACGTTCAGCCAGCCAGCGCGCCGCCGGCCCCAGCGGTTCATCGCGGCGCCAGACCAGTTCCACCACCAGTGCTGGCGGTGTCCATTCGCTGTCCAGTTCGACCATCAGGCCCTGATAGGCGGAATACTGCACCACATGCCGTGGCAGCCAGGCCCAACCGAGATCGCGCACCAGCCATTCGGCCATCACGTAGAAACTGTCAGCGCGCCACACCTGCGGGCTGGCCGGCTCATTGCCGGGGTAGACACTGGTTTGCGTCGACATCAGCAATTGCCGGTGCTGCGCCAACTGCTGACAGGTCACGTAGGACTGCGCCGCCAGCGGATGGTTGATGCCGCACACGGTGACCATTTCCACACTGCCGAGCACCCGGCGCTCCAGCGCCTCGGGAATTTCATCGTGGTAAAACAACAGACCGAGATCGGCCCGGCGCTCCACCAGTTTGCGCGCGACTTCGCCCTGGGCGGCGCTGGTCAACTGCACCTCCAGACTCGGAAACTGCTCGGCCAGTGCGCCGAAACTTTCCACCAGCGCCTGATAGGGCATCGCTTCGTCCTGCGCCACGCGCAACTGTGCTTCCTGGCCACGCAGCATCGCCATTGCCCGGCCGTTGAGACGCTCGCACTGACGCAAGACTTCCCGCGCCTCTTCCAGCAGTGCCTCGCCGGCTTCGGTGAGCGAGGGCTGGCGACCGCTGCTACGCTCGAACAGGCTGACGCCCAGATCATCCTCAAGCATCGCAATCGCGCTGCTGATCGCCGATTGCGCCTTGCGCTGCCGGCGCGCAACGGCAGAAAACGAACGCTGTTCGGCGACGTCGACAAACACTCGGAGCTGATCAAGATTCCACTGCATACCACCCCACCAACCCATCTTCAAAACAGATAGGTAATGACTTTACCCCATCTGACGATTCTCTAGAATGCCGCCCTGAAAGCAACGTTTCATTTGAGGGTTTGAACCATGAACGCCTACGTCTATCTGACCATTGCCATTTGCGCCGAAGTGATCGCCACCGTGTCGATGAAAGCGGTCAAAGGCATCAGCACACCACTGCCGCTGATTCTGGTGATCGTCGGTTATGGCATCGCCTTCTGGATGCTGACCCTGGTGGTACGCTCCGTACCGGTGGGTGTGGCCTACGCCGTCTGGGCGGGCATGGGGATCGTGCTGGTCAGCATCGCGGCGCTGTTCATTTATGGGCAGAAGCTGGACGTGCCGGCGATGCTGGGGATGGCATTGATTGTCCTCGGAGTGGTGGTCATCCAGCTGTTCTCCAAGACCGCCGGGCATTGACCTGCACTGCACACCTCCCCTGTGGGGCGGGCCTGCTCGCTCCCACAGTGCTTTTGCGCCACGGCTGTTGATCATCGACAAATCCCCCTCTTTCCCGAGTCTGTATACTGCGCCCTCGTCTTGAACACTGAGGTCGTTGCATGCCATCCGTTATTTCCACCGACGTTCTGATTGTCGGCGCTGGTGTCGCCGGCCTCTGGCTGAACGCGCGTCTGCGCCGTCAGGGGTTTTCGACCGTGCTGGTGGAAAGCGCCAGCCTCGGCGGCGGGCAGACAGTGAAGTCGCAGGGCATCATCCACGGCGGCGCCAAGTACGCGTTGCACGGCGCCCTGACCGGCGCCTCCGAAGCCATCGCCGACATGCCGCGCCGCTGGCGTGAAGCCCTCGCCGGCCATGGCGAGCTGGACCTGTCCGGCGTGCGCCTGCTGTCCGAGGCTCATTACCTGTGGTCACCCGGCACCCTGGCCGGCAACCTCACCAGTTTCTTCGCCAGCAAGGCCGTGCGTGGCCGGGTCGATCAGGTCAAGGGCGAGCAATTGCCGCCGGCCCTGCAAGACAAGCGCTTCAAGGGCAAGGTCTACCGCCTCGCCGAACTGGTGGTGGATGTGCCGAGCCTGATTGCGCGCCTGGCCGATCTGGCCGGTGACGGCCTGCTCGCCGGGCAAACCATCGAGCCGCTGCTGGAGGCGGGAGTGCTGGTCGGTCTGCAGGTCGACGGTCGCGAGATCCGCGCCCAGCGCATCGTCCTCAGCGCTGGCGCCGGTACCGCGCAACTGCTTGAGGCCCTGGGCCTGAGCCAGCCGGCCATGCAGCGCCGGCCGCTGCACATGATCATCGCCAAAGGCCCGGGGCTGAAACCGCTCTACGCCCATTGCCTGGGCGGCGGCACCAAGCCGCGCATCACCGTGACCACCCACCCGGCCGCTGACGGTCAGTGGGTCTGGTACATGGGCGGTGACATCGCCGAAAGCGAAGGTGTCGCCCGCGAGCCCGCCGAGCAGATCGCCACCGCGCAAAAGGAAATCGCGCAATTGCTACCGTGGATCGACCTTGGCACCACGCAATGGGCGACGCTGCGGGTCGACCGTGCCGAGCCGCTGCAAACCGGCCTGACACGTCCGGATAACGCGTTCCTCGCCGACGAGGGCCGCTTGCTGGTGGGCTGGCCGACGAAACTGGCACTGGCACCGGACTTTGCCGACCGCGTGATCGCCTCCTTGCAGCGCGACGGCATCCAGCCACATGCCACCGAACCCCTGCCGGCACTGCCGAAACCACCGATGGGCATTGCTGCCTGGGAGCAACTGCTGCCATGAGTATCGCGACTCTGCATGATCTCCATCGCCCATTGGGCAGCACCGGCCTGACGGTTTCGCCGCTGGGCCTGGGCACGGTGAAACTGGGCCGCGACCAAGGCGTGAAATACCCCAACGGGTTCCAGATTCCCGATGACGAGGCTGCGCGCATGCTGCTCAGGCAGGCACGCGAGCTGGGCATCAACCTGATCGACACCGCGCCGGCTTACGGCCGCAGCGAAGAACGCCTCGGCCCGCTGCTGCGTGGCCAGCGCGAGGACTGGGTGATCGTCAGCAAGGTCGGCGAGGAATTTGCCGACGGCCTGTCGCGCCACGACTTCAGCGCGGCGCACACGCGCAGGTCAGTGGAGCGCAGCCTGCAACGTCTGGAAACGGATTCTATCGACCTGGTCCTGGTGCACTCTGACGGCAATGACATGGCCATCCTCGAACACGAAGAGGTCTACGCCACGCTGGCGGCGCTCAAGGCCGAGGGCAAGATTCGCGGCTTCGGCTTCTCCGGCAAAACCGTCGAAGGCGGGCTCAAGGCGCTGGAGCAAGGGGACTGCGCGATGGTCACCTACAATCTGAACGAACAGAACGAGAAGGCAGTCATTGACTATGCTGCTGCCCACGGCAAAGCCATTCTGGTGAAGAAAGCCCTGGCCAGCGGCCACGTGTGCCTGAGCCCGGGAGTGGATCCGGTGCGTGCCAGCTTCGAGTTGCTGTTTGCGAAGCCTGGCGTGGCCAGTGCTATTGTCGGAACGATCAATCCGCTGCACCTCGCCCATAACGTTGCGACCGTTGCCCGGGTCCTTCGTGGTCACTGACGCCGCTTCGCGGCCTTAAGCAGGAGCCGATATGCCGCGCACGCTCATCAGAAAGAACCCGAGCAACTTCAAGACCCTGCCCCTGTTCGTCGAAGCCACGCCCGACGGCTTGACCTATCAGAGCGTCGGCATGCCGCTGAACTTCGCCCAGACGTTGCAGCGACGCAAACCGGTGAGTGTCGCCGACACCGAACGCTTCTCGCTGGAGCTGGCCAATCTCGGGGTCTCGGTGCGCCTGACCCTGCACTGGCAGAATCGCGACTACTGGGTGCTGGTGCGCCAGCGGCGGCAGGATCGCGGCGACGTGGTACTGAAACTGATTTCCGGTTATGTGCCGGCTCACGAACTGAACATTCCGCTGCACACGGCCATTCAGGAAATCGCTGAAGAGTGCCTGCTGGAGACGCCGGAAGGCTGGCTCGGCGGGCGCTTCAACGACACCTGGCTGCCGGCGCCCTACGCCTCGGCCCTGCACTATCGCGAGGCGTTGCCGTTTCGCCTGACCCCGTTGTCCGGATCGGCGCGGCCGATACGTTGCGCCAATCTGCAATTGGTCGAACGGCCGCGGGCTTATGTACATCTGCCGACGGCATCGCTGCAATTGATCTACGACCTGCGCCTGGACGTGCCCAAGGAAGCCAAATCCTTGAGTTTGTTTCATGTTGATGAACGGCTGGAAGGCGATCAACTGGTCGCCCGACTCGATCGCAAGCGTCCCGATTTGTACCTGATGCCCTTGCAGGACGGCCGCCCCATGGCTGAGCTCTATACCCTGAAAAAGGATCAGTTGCACCCGGCCAGCACGCGCGGACTGTACCTGGCTGAAAGCTTTGCCCGACAGGAAGGCTGGCTGGTGAGGGATGAGCGGATCCGCTGGAAGGATTGGGTGAGCCAGCAAGGCTTGACGCCACCGGGAAAGGATTCCGGACTGGCCCGCTTGCGGGGGAAGGCAAAGCTGCTGCTGAAGAAGATCGTGCCGCGTACCTTATAGGAGCGAGCCTGCTCGCGATGGAGGCCAACGATGACGCGAAAAACCTGGAGCCCCGCGGTGCTCTCGGGTTTTCGCGAGCAAGCTCGCTCCTACAAAAGCTGCGTTACTCGGACTTGCGAATCTTCTCGACAATCGCGGTAGTGGAGCTGTTTTCCACCAGC